>Ga0154899_1168_pt2 | contig 11098 bp, 13 predicted proteins | sample Rifle2008BG19ft_FD_105871 | JGI IMG/M metagenome (GOLD analysis project Ga0154899, IMG submission 105871) | Chloroflexi bacterium RBG_19FT_COMBO_50_10 | reverse complement strand
TGCCCCACTGGTCTTGGTGCCGGCACTATTGATCATGTTGCTGGCATTATGGCTTGGGACACGTCAGATCATCCAGCCATTGCGAATATTGGAATCGAAAGCGGCTACTTTGGCATTGGGAGATTTTAAGTCCATCCAGGCGCCGGTGGGAGGGATTGCAGAAATCCAGCACCTGCAGAAAGAGCTGGTTGAGATGGCGCACAAAGTACAGGATGCCCAGCGCAGCCTGCATGGCTATATTGGCGCCATCACTGCAGCCCAAGAGGAGGAACGTCATCGGCTGGCGCGCGAGCTGCATGATGACACCCTGCAAGCTTTGATTGCCCTCCAACAGCGCGTACAACTTGCCCAGCTCGGACTGCAACCCGCCACGAGACAGGACATGCCTGAATCGGTAGAGTTAAATGAGATCGCCGCGCTGACCGAGCAAACGATCGAGAACCTCCGTCGACTGACGCGCGCTTTACGCCCCATCTACCTCGAGGACCTGGGTTTGGTACCTGCCCTGGAGATGCTGGCGCATGAAACCGGGCAGGCAATGGGTATGGTGGTTGAATTTCGCCGGCAGGGGGTTGAAAAACGATTGGATCCCGCCATCGAATTAGCGTTTTACCGGATGGCTCAGGAAGCCTTGAGCAATATTGCCCGACATGCGCTGGCAAAGCAAGTTAGTATAAACATTTCGTTTACCCCCGCCTCACTCATCATGCAACTGATCGACGATGGGGTGGGTTTTGAGGTGCCAAAGAACCCAGCGGAGTATGCCCCGAGTGGCCATTATGGTCTGCTTGGTTTGCATGAGCGGGCAGAGCTGATTGGAGCTACATTACAAATCCGGTCGTCACAGGGGAAGGGTACCAGCCTGACCGTCACATTACCGGCTCAATCACCCACATCGACTTAAGGAGATCAATATTGGCTAATTATGGAATGAATATCAAACTAGGCGGAAGCTTGGAAGGGGTAAAAGTAAAGGTCATTGAAGCTCTCAAAGCTCAAGGTTTTGGGATCCTGACCGAAATTGACGTCCAAAAGACTCTGAAGCAGAAGATCGGTGTGGATTTCAAGCCGTATCTAATATTGGGAGCTTGCAACCCCCACTTTGCATATCGAGCGCTGTCTGCTGATGAAGCAATCGGGTTGCTGCTTCCATGCAATGTCGTGCTCATGCAGGAAGTAGACGGGGTGGCAGTCAGCATCCAGGACCCCGAAGTAATGTTCAGTGTGGTGGACGATGATACGAAGAATTCAATGGTAGGGCTGCCCCAGGAAGTAAAACACAGCCTGCAATCTGTTGTAGAGGCTTTGAGTAAAGTAGATTGATATTGCAGATCATGGCTGTTAAAACACAATGCTTCGGCAGCTGTCAGCTGAGACTGCATGTTATTGGTAAATTAATGTTTTCTATCGCCAGAATTGGAGTGTGAAGTATGACTCGATCTATCGCCAGTTTAATGTTGGTTGTCCTTGTGTTGCTTTCGGCTTGCACCAGCACAACTAATCCCCTTCCAACTGTTGATGTGGTTGGAAAGCAGGTGTTAGTGGATGGGGGCACCTACACAGATGTAAGTGTGGCTGAGTTGCAAACGATGCTCGCAAACAAGGATTTCACCTTTGTGAATGTGCATATCCCCTTCGAAGGTGATATCGCCGGGACGGACCTGTCCATCCCTTATGACCAAATTGCCCAAAACCTTGACAAACTCCCGGATAAAAACGCCAAAATTGTATTGTATTGTCGCAGTGATCGCATGAGTAATATCGCCGCTGAGACCCTGGTGGGATTGGGATATACCGACATTTGGAACCTTGATGGAGGCATGGTTGATTGGGAGCAGGCTGGGTTAGAGATTCTGCGTTAGGATTATCATTCAACAGTAACCAATTTATACATTAAGTTGGCTCGTGTGAAACTTGGAGGAAAATACTACGGAATTAGATCCTGTATGTGGGATGGATGTCGATCCGAAGACCACACTTCATAAATCGGATTATCAAGGGAAAACATATTACTTCTGCTCGCCTGGGTGTAAAAAGGATTTTGACAAATACCCGGGTAAGTATGCTAATACAGAAATGCAAGGCCCTCGCCATGGAACCGAGCATAAAAACTCTGCATGATCGAACCTGCTGATTTCAACGAAAGAACAACCACCCAGATTGGTGGTGATCGAATAGCCTGTGCATCAATTTATGCGGGTTATTGGTCTTATAGGCCAATTGGCTTATCCGACTAAGAGTGAAATGGCGCTATCTGATTAAAGCCTAACTACGTAGAATTAGGTTGTCAGGAAGGAGGTTTCCTATGATGGTCGGAATGTTTGGACTTGGTTGGTTAATAATGTTACTGGTGATTGGTTTGCCGATCTTGTTGGTCGTCTTATTGCTGGGCGGAGCTGCTGGTTTCCTTCAAAACCAGACTCATTTGTCTGCCATGCAGAATCAAGTTCCGGTTTACCATTCAGCGGTGAACCTCAGCCAGGTAGCCGTACCACCAGCGCGTTATTGTTCTCATTGTGGTGCAGGAATGCAAGCCGATTGGACCCACTGCCCGCAGTGTGGTGCGCCAATCCAGTAATTAATACATTGTTCTGATCAAAATCAGAATTTGGGGGATAACCGGTTTATTCCAGCTTTATCTGCTGATGGCTGGCACTGAGGATCTCGTACCGCAGATTTCCCCCACAAAAATCGTCCACCAAACCCATCACCTGGTTGGCAATGGCATGGATCTCCTCCAGCTCTACCGGCAGCAGGCGGTCGATGTTGATCTCGAGGCTGCGCGTCTCCGGGAGGGTTAGGGTATGGTTAGCCTGGCGCCAGGTCCAACGCCGGGTGAGCACGGTGTTGCCCTCAGCGAAGATGACCTCCCCTGGGAGCGGGTGCTCGGGCCCCTCGTTCCCGGTTGAGCCAAACGGTGTAAAAGTCTCCTCACCCGTGGCGAAGCGGAGGGCGAGATCTTGGGTCAACTCGTCCATGGAATGCCCGCCTACAGGCAACAGGTGTTGAAGGGAGACGATATTACCAATATCCACCAGCGCATTGATGCTGGGTAAGCTATCGTTACGCATTGCCCGGCGTGCCATGGCTTCTATGGATGACCGGTATTCGCTGGGTTTGGCGCCAAAGGCTTTATAGGCCTCCCTCCAGGGCTTGATGCGCGGGTGTTCGGCAATATTTTCGATGCTGGCTTGTTGGCGTACTGAAGCTTCTGCGTCGCGCAGCATCTGGATCAGCCGTTCAGGAGACGGACCATTCCGTACATCGAATGCCAGGACGACGCCCCGGCAATATCCGGGATATCGGTCAAATATCTGGGGAGAGATGGAGTAAGTTAACCCGCCCATCGCATGTGCCTACGGATCACAAACCACTCAGGCTGGCACCCAGCGGGATGGAAATGTTTTTCTGGCGCAGGAACTCTTCCATAGCAAACAGGAAATCCACCAGGTATTCGCGCGTGGCAGCCTTTCCAAGATGACCTACACGGAACATCTTGCCTGACAGAACACCCAGTCCACCACCGATGGCGATGCTTTGCTGCTTCACGAGCCACAGGCTCATTTCACTCAGCTCGAACTCCGGTCGCCGGCTCACCCCGGTCACAATCGGGGAAGCGCAGTAATCCTCCACAAACATCTCGAAACCCAGGTTACGTAAACCTTGCCGCACTGCCTGGCTCGCCCACCTGTATTTCTCGAAATGTGCCTCGAGTCCCGTGCCGATGATCTTCAATAGACTGGTGCGTAGTGCCAGAATTATATTCGTCGGCAGGGTCACCGGGGTGGGATGCCAGGCACCCCACTCAGCGGCATACTGGCGCCAGGTACGCAGGTTGAGATACCAGCCATGATTTAATTGTGAGTGGCGGTCCACCAGCTCCCAGGCGCGTTTGGAGACGCTCATGAATCCCATCCCAGGCAAGGCTTCCAGACATTTGTTGGGGGTGGTTACGCAGATATCAATGCCCCATTCATCCACCCGCACATCCGCCCCACCCAGGGAGGATACCGCATCCACCACCACGGTTTTCCCGGCTTCACTCGCTATTTGGGCAAGCTCACGTAACGGATTCATCACCGTAGTACCGGTTTCATGATGCACCAATGCCACCGCTTTTGCGTCCGGATTCACAGCAAGTAATTTGCGCAATCCATCTGGGTCGAGCGGTTTGCCTAGTGGGGCGTTCAGCGTGATGGTTTGCAGCCCGTAACCCATGGCGATCTGTGCCAGGCGTTCGCCAAAGAAGCCATTGTCACCCACGATGATCTTTTCACCGGTAGCCAGCAAGCTACCGATAGCCATATCCATCAACGCGGATGCCGGACCCGGCACAAAGAAAATCTCATTTTCCGTCTTAAATACCTGTTTCAGTAACCCTTGGGTCGCGTGATAAATTTCCATCCATTCGGGTCCGTAATGGCGGATGACTGGGGTCGCCAGGCTTGCCAGCACATCTTCATCCACGTCACCCGGTCCTGGGGTAAATAGTTTGAGGTGCCTGGTCATTTCATTCTTCCCCGTCTACCTGCACCAGCTCCACGTTTGCCAGGCGGAGGAAGTCGAGGGTGTTCTCGTCAATGCGGTATTGCTGGTCATAGACGATGCGCACCACACCCGCGTTGATCAGCATCTTGGCGCACTGGATGCATGGGAAGTGGGTCACATAGCAGGTGGACCCTTTGGTACTCACCCCATGCAGGGCAGCCTGAATAATGGCATTGGCTTCAGCATGGATGGTGCGCACGCAATGTCCATCCACCATCAGGTGCCCGGTTTCATCGCAGTGTGGCAAGCCTGCTGGAGACCCGTTGAAACCGGTGGTCAAGATGCGCTTATCCAGCACCATCACCGTGCCGACAAAAGCCCGGTCGCATGTGCTGCGCAGTGCCACCACATGAGCGATTTTCATGAAGTAAATATCCCATTCAGGTCGCATACCCTACCCTTTCAATCAATAAAATGGATAACAGCATTATGGTAATTGTATGATGGCAAGGCTTGAATTGCAAGAGCAGATGGATGACATTATAATTATCCGGTTGCATCCAGTATGACGATCCCATTCCGTCCCATCGCTCGCCTGCTCATTCGCACTGTGCATCCATCTCCGAAGGTGGATCTCTCCGCAGTGCAGGAGTTAATCTCAAGCATGGGTGAGGAGGGTAACAGGCGGGGGGTAATAATCACGGTCAATCACTATTCCGCCCCCGATTTTCACGCCTGGTGGTTTGTCATTCTCATCAGTGCAATCATACCAATCCATGTACATTGGGTGGTGACTTCAGGTTGGACAAATTCAGGCTGGCTCACTGGGTTTACCCACTGGCTATTCCCACGCGGGGCAAGGTTATTGGGATTTACGCCCATGCCTGCCATGCCCCCTGAACCTGATGAGACTGAGCAGAGAGCAGCCGCAATACGCGCCGCGCTCAATTACGCCAGTCAGACTTCAATGCCTGTCATTGGGATGGCTCCCGAAGGAGGGGATAGCCCAGGTGGGGTGTTGGGCAGCATTCACCCAGGTGTCGGGAGATTTCTGCTTCTGCTTAGCCGTTACTGCCCGCAAGTCTTGCCTATGGGCGTTTGGAAGGAAGATGGTCGCATCAACCTAAAATTTGGGAAACCTTACCGGCTTGATGCCCCTGATGGGCTCTCAGCTGATGAGCGTGACCGTCTGATAGTATCTACAGTCATGCACCATATCGCCTCGTTACTGCCGGAACGATACCGTGGAGAATATTTATAAGGACAGCCAACCCCGAAAGGTGTTGGATTTCTTACTTAAAGGAGTTGCCAATATCCGGGATGGCTGCAAAAATCTAGCAGGGATCGGAATAAATAGAAAAAATCCTAAGAACCAACCTCATGGCTCTTAGTAGTCAGTCACGCAGAAATGGATGGATAAAGGTGAAGCAATTTGATGCGAGCATCCTCGGTACGGAATTGCCAATGAATGATCGCATGAGTACTGTTTCGTTCCCCGACAATTGCTCGAACCTCCTTTTCGAGGATGGTTTCGTTAGGGATATGCTGCTTCAACTTTCTACTGAATACACTTAACTCAATCTCAGCCATGTCCAACCAACTACCATGTTTAGGCGTGAAATGAAATTCGAGTTTTTTGAGAATCCGGCGAGCTTCTTGTGGCGGAAATGCTTCGTACAGAGAAGCTGGTTTATGCGTGCCGAGGTTGTCCAAAACAATGCGGATCAGGATGGCATCCGGATAGAGCACATCCACCAACCATTTCATGCATTGAGCAAAATCAACCATGGTATGTCGTTCTGTGATTCTCACATAACGTTTCCCGGACAAGGGTTCATAAAGCATGTTCAAGTTGCGGACACCATTGCGTTTGTACTCATAATCGTAGCGCTTCTTGCGCCCTGCTTGGCTGGGGTATCCCAAACGAGTTTCTTCAATCAATTGTTTCTGCCCTTCATCAAAACAAACCTGGGGGCAGCTGGCATCGTAGGGCCGTTCATATTGATCCAGAACATCTTCCATGCAAGCTACATATTCCGCACTGGCTTCTGGAATGCACCACATTTCTTTTTGCCAGGGCTTTATCTCGTTTTTTTAAGCGTTCGGCGGATCGTTTCATACGAGATCGAGGCCACCACCTCTAACTCAACCATCTTCCCAGCCAATAAACGCAGGGTCCAATGCTCATGCCCTTCTGGAACCTGGCTGCATGCCGTTGCAATTAAGGTGGCTTCGGCGCGACCGTCCAATTTGCGCCGCTGCCCGGGCCGTGGATCTTCATTCAGCGCTTTTTGCAAACCTCCTAATACAAACCGCTTGCGGATACGCTCAACACAAGGACGGCTCACGTTCAAGGCTGACATAATCTGCGGATCCGATAGACCTTCGTTGGCTTTCAGTAAAATCATCGCTCGTTTCATCTGGCGTGCTTTGATTTTCCCTTTGCGGGTCATGTCTAACAATGTCTGCTGTTCTTCCTCATTTAGGTTGATAAGGTACAGTTTCTTTGGCATTTTGGATGTCTCCTTGCCTCCCTTGGTTGCAAGGAGTGTTCCATCCTAATCATTATGACTGACTACTTAGGATCTATAAGTACAATTGCTATTCTTTTGATTAAAAAATATCGCCAAAATGCTCGGCGTAATGCTCAAATGTATTGCTGGCGATCACCTGCCATGGCACCCAGTCTGAGGGCATATCCTGGAAAAACCGGGCATCTTCGAGTTCTTCATCGCGCAAAGTTTGAAGCTGTACCACCAACTCGCTATACACTTGTTGCTCCAGCCTCCATGCCTGCAGCATGGAATTGGTTTCCCCTTCCGTCTTGATGTGGGTATTACGCTCATCCACCGGTAACCTCCACCAGGGGGAGCCTACCAATGTCCTGAGTTGGACCATCTCCAGCATCTCTCGTTCATACCATGCGACATGAAAGAGAATATCTCGCAAGCTCATCTCTCCGGGTGTACGAGGTCTGGATGTTCCAAACAGATCAATACCTTTCCAAATACGCCGCCACTGGCGGCGTCCGTTCTGTAAGTCATCAATGAATTCTGTCTTGGTCATGGGATAGATTTTACTATATTATCTGGATTGTGAGATGGAAATTCTTGTGGGCTGGCGATACTATTGTTGATGCGGGCATTAACCCACGCATACCTGCTTGTTACCCCTGCAGACGTCCTGCTATGCTGATTTACCCTGGATTGATCGGAGGAATAGGAAGCTGGTGATAATGCCCCACAGGAAAAGCGCCAGGAATAAACCCAGGCAGCTTAAAGCATAGAACTCGAAGTCCGATTGGATGGAAAAATAAAGGATGATTACCCCAATCGCCGTACCCAAACCGACCACCAGGAAGCGCCATCCAGCATAGGCATTGATCTTGTACCAAAGGGCAGGGTTCTCAAGCGTGGAACGCACCCGAAAGCCATACAAACCGTTGGGTGGGATTTTGTGAAGGATCAGGGGCACCGATAAACCCGCCAGGACCAGCCCACCGAAGGAATACAGCGCCAATAAGATCACCATGCGATCTATTATCTCACGCTTTCCCTGCCAACATCACTTCGACCGGTAACCCCCACATTCTCCCAATCTGTTTTTTCACGATTTTAAAACCTGCTGCCTGGACCATCCCTTGGGCGTCGATTGGGCGGCAATCTACATATGTGGGGAAGTGCACATGGAACCATTCGTATAGCCGAACAATCCGTCCAGGTGACTCGGTTGTTCGCAACGAGACCACCCCCAACAGCCCACCCGGTACCAATACTCGCTGGCATTCCTCCAACACGAATGGGATCTCTGGCGTGTCGAACAGCTCGAGGGTGAAGCTAATGAAGATCGCAGTAAAACTACCTCTCTTGTATGGCAACCTGGTACCATCCCCCTCGATCAATACAACCCGCGCCTGTAAACCAGCTTTCCCCAGCCTATGACGCGACTGCAGCAGCATGCCCCTTGAGAGGTCGATTCCATGTACTTTTCCTGTTTCCCCCACCTGATTACCTAGCTCCACTAAAGCTTTGCCTGTTCCCGAACCGATCTCCAGAATGGTTCCACCAGTATGAATTGGCATTAATTCCAGACCCCGGTGCATGAATTGCGTTTCGCGCGTGCCTGCCAATAAATCATAGAAGCTACTTAGGCGGTCGTATGTCTTCTTGGCTGCTCTTTTTGATCGGTTCACCCGGCTGATCTGCATGTTGATTTATATTTCCTTTGACAAACCGATTTTATAACCAATTAAGCCCTGTCGCACGCTGATAACTGCAGATTTAAAAACAATCGACCCCAGATAAACACAGATAAGCGCTAATAAAAGCATTTTTATCGCAGACGCACGCTGAAAAAAGCAGATAGAAAAACAATCAACCACAGATACACACAGATGAACACTGATGAAAGCATTTTAACCGCAGATACACGCGGATAAGATCAGATGATAATAATCTTTTATCTAAATTAACTAAAGAAAGTGAATGGGCACAAATAATATTTCAAAAGGCTGGAAGCAAACTGATTTTAGTCTTCCGTCAATATTGCTCTGCATTCTCAGCGAACTCAGCATTGTATTCTTCAAATTTTATAAATGTCTACTTGCTAATAGCTACTTGCCAATAGCTAATTGCTAAATGCTAAATGCCAAATGCTTTCCGCTGTTCTATCCAATTTCCACCCGGTTCCGCCCGCCACGCTTGGCACGGTACATGGCGGCATCAGTCCGCTCGATAAACTTTGCCAGATCATCCTGCTCATGATATTCACTGGCACCCAGGCTGATAGTCAGGTGGCGACAGCGCGGGAAAGCATAGTTATCCACCAGACCACGCAGCTTCTCCGCCACCAAGGACGCACCTTGTAAGCTGGTATCGGTGAGCAACAGGATCAACTCGTCCCCGCCCCACCTGCCCAAATAGTCGGTGGAACGCTTGCTCCCCTCCAGCAGCTTTGTCAGGCAAATTAAAACTTCATCACCGGCGTTGTGCCCGTACGTATCATTGACCTGCTTAAAGAAGTCCATATCGATCATCAGGAGGGATAGGTGAGTCTTGGAGCGCTTCGAACGGTTGATGGCATCTCCAATCAGCTGCTTCATGAAAGTGTGGTTGAACAATTCCGTCATGCCATCCCTGATCGCCATGCTTTGTAGCCTTTCGTTCGATTGGCGCACGTGCTGCTCATGTTCCATAGTATAGCCCTGCAGGTAAAGCAGGCAGGATGCCAGACCCGTCAGCTGCAAGACTGATAACACTGAAAAGAATCCGCGGCTCATCCCGTTAATATTCGATAAAAGCGAGTCGCCCAGGCGTGTGCAGGCTATGTCAAATATCAGAAATACAATCACGCATATGAATAAAATAACCCACCGGCGCGCTTTTTCAAAGCTATAAAGCATAACTGGCAATAAGAGCGCCAGGCACAAACCTTGACGCGCCAGGATATAGTTCAGCTGATCAGCCAATCCTCCAGAGGATAACTCAAGCAACGTATAGATCAGGATTGTTGCAGCTGGTGCGAAGGCGAAAATGGCTTGCGCCCACTGCACTTTCTGCACACCATTCAGGGTAAGGATCAGGCATAATGCTAAAACTCCGCTCACCAACAAGCTGAATGGGCGATCAAAGCCCACCAGCATGAGCACAAATGATCCTGGTAATGCCAGGAGCAGGCTCACAAAAGAGACCCGGTTGATCAGAGCCAGGTTTTTACTTTGGTAGAACGGCATGTCGGGTTGGATTCCCAGGGTAAATATCCAGCTGATACCCACCCGCAATGCTACTTGAGCGAAACCAAGCTGGGCTGAAACCTGCTCGATCGCCAGCAATCGTGGCAGGTCTTCAGCGTTGTTGCGATTAATTGTGCTTCTCCACTCCATAATATTGAATCCAGTAAATACTTATTTGGGATTCTGTGCGCAACCAATTTCGAGGACAATCGAGATTGCGCCAGATATCCGAGGGTGGGGATGCAAGATATATGCTAGTAGGATCAGTCATTCGTGATTAGTAATCAGGAATCAGGTTTTATATAGAGTAGAGTACTCGGTACCAATTCGAGTAGAGTCCTCGATACCAGGCGAAAAGAACACACGGGTGGGCAGGGAAAAACTTTTACTGGATAATAATCATCAATTTGGATCAATAAAATTGGATTTTACAAAACGGAATTGCTACTCTGCTAGGTTAGCAGATTAGTAGAGCCAATCCAATATCCTATGCCACAGACCGATCAATGGCAGGAACCACGGTTTGCCATTGTACAAACCCAGGGGTGCCTTGGGGAAGGCATAGGCGTTGTAGGGCAGCTCTCTCACCGTGCCATCCAGGATGACATCTGCCATTTTCATTCCCAGGTGAGAGCCGAGTGCCACCCCATGACCCGCAAAGCCGAGGGCATAATAAACGCCATCCAGCTGACCAGCATGGGGCATCTGGTCGAAAGCAAAGTCCAGCGTTCCGCCCCAGGCATACTCTACTTCATGACCTTTAAGTTGAGGGAAAACATGCACCATCTCCCGCTGCAGGATGTCCGCGCTCGTGCGGATGGTCGAATCGGTTTCCGGAAAGAAGGCTGCCCGACCCCCAAAGATCATGCGGTTATCCGC
>Ga0154899_1059_pt12 | contig 11112 bp, 7 predicted proteins | sample Rifle2008BG19ft_FD_105871 | JGI IMG/M metagenome (GOLD analysis project Ga0154899, IMG submission 105871) | Chloroflexi bacterium RBG_19FT_COMBO_50_10 | reverse complement strand
CACGAGCCCTCCCAGCCACTGCTCGGTGCGTAAAGCTTCACCCAGCAGGGGGATCGCCAGCAACGCCGTCACCACTGGCTGACCGATCAGCGTAGGTGAGACCACCGAGGCTGGCAGGTGCCCAAGCGCGTACCCGATGGAAAGATAGCCTCCCACCTGTGAGACCAGCGCTGCCCCAAGGAAAGCAAGCCAGGATTGGGTTGGGTATCCTGTAAGTGACATCTTCATCCCCAGCGAAATCACCAGCAAGGTCAGGGTAGCAATCAAATCCACCAGCCACACATAAGAGAGTGTATCCAGTTTTTGTCTCCCGCGCTCTGTCACCAGGAAATAGCCAGCATAAAATATCCCTGCTGCCATCGCCAGCAGGTCACCCAATCCGATGGCGGGGTGAAGGATGAAGTCGCTACCCAATACGATCATGGCTCCGCCAAGGGCGAACGCCAGGCCCAGCCAGAACAATCCGCGCAGCTTCTGGCGGAATACCAGCCATGCGAACAGTGCCACCCATAATGGAGCCGTGTTACCCAGCAAGGTGGCGTTGGCTGCCGAGGTATAACGCAGGGAAGTGTTCCAGGTACCGTGATCAAAAGCCGTGAAGATCCCACCCAGGATTGGGAATAGCAACACAGCCCTGGGCAACTTTATGCCATACTTTCTTTTGCGATAAAGGAAGACTGGAAAAAGGATGACGGTTGCCAGCCCGATGCGAAAAAACCCGATCACCGGACCCGGCGCGTTGGCCCACTTGCCAAACATGGCTGAAAAACTCAGGCAGATGATTCCCATGATAAGGGCAAGATAGGGCAGGATGGGGCGCTTGGCTGGCATGGTTTCAGTTGTGTGCAGTATTGGGTTTTGAGCCTTCGGTATTGGCATGAAATTCTATCACGGAAGGCTTGTTTGGATGAATAGATGGCATTGCAAATTCTTATCTAATCTTCAGGATTCTGGCTCCAAATACCGTTATACTACGGAAACGGAATCGTATATTTTCCCTTATGAAAGGGTTTCAAGCATGCCGAAACTTACTCGCAATACTCGAATAATCCTGTCTATCTTTTTGTTCTTTTCAATGGTTAGCCTGGCATGTGGGGTGTCTGCCCCGAATGTCACCCCCAACCCACCTACCCCCGAAGTTGAAGTAGTGCAGGTCGTCCCTGCCGTTGACACCCCCCAGGTAGAATTAGTGACGGACGAAGATCAGGTTTTGGTGGATCTTTATAGCCGTCTCAATCCCTCCGTGGTCAATATTAACGTTTACCTCAACCAGAATGGTGAGATTGCCTCGTTTGCCCAGGCTTCGGGCTTCGTTTATGACCAGCAGGGGCACATCCTCACCAATGCGCATGTGGTGCATGGTACCGATGCAATTGAAGTGACCTTCTCTGATGGCTTGATCCGCGCAGCAACGCTCGTTGGAGAAGACCTCCACAGCGACCTGGCGGTCATTCAGGTCGAGCTTCCTGCAGGGATATCCGCCATCCCATTGGGGACAATGGATGAGCTGGCTGTAGGTCAGACGGTGGTGGCAATCGGGAATCCATTTGGGTACGAAGGCACCCTTACCCGTGGCATTATCAGTGCCTTGGGAAGGACCATACCTGCCCTGACGGTTTTCTCCATTCCTCAAGCCATCCAGACGGACGCTGCCATCAACCCGGGCAATTCAGGAGGTCCTTTGCTTAATTTGAAGGGCGAAGTCATCGGAGTCAATGCCCAGATCGAGACCAATGGTACGTCTGAAAGCAACCTGGGATTGGGCTTCGCCATCCCAGTCAGCATCATTCGACGGGTGACTCCAGCCTTGATCGAGACGGGTCATTATGATTGGCCATTGTTGGGAGTGTCAGGTTACACCGTCAATCCTTCCCTGGTGAAAGCAATGAGCCTGCCTGTGGAACGAGGTGCATATGTATCGACACTCACCGAGGGTGGTCCAGCGCAGGCTGTGGGTCTGCGTGGCAGCACTGAAACCCTTACCCAGGACGGACGCATGGTTGAAGTGGGTGGGGATGTCATCACTGCCATCGACAATATCCAAGTGAATACCTTTGACGATATCCTGGTTTACCTGTCCATGCAGACTTCCCCAGGACAGCAAGTTACCCTGACGATTTTACGCGATGGGAAGTACCAGGATATAAATCTGACCCTTGGTACTCGACCATCCCAGTAAGTTACTCTCCTAAGAGCAATGTTAATAACACGAGAGCCTGGATTTTTCCGGGCTCTCATCGCGCTTTATTGGGTTGCGGGGTTAATATTCAAGTGTCAGGTCCAGGCGATTATAGAGGGGTAGATCTTCAAGGTAGCGCTGGAGGTTCTGAGTAAACAGCTCCGTCGCGCGACTGTCATAATGGGGTGAAAACCCGGCAATGTGCGGCGTCAGGATCACATTCGGCAGCTTCCACAGCGGGCTGTCCGCTGGCAATGGTTCCACCGGGAACACATCCAGAGCAGCACCGGCAATCTTGCGCTCTTTCAGCAGCTGGATGAGTGCATTGTGATCGACGATCTCTCCCCGTGAGATATCTACCAAAAAAGCTTCTGGTTTCAGCACTGCCAGCTCTTTAGCTCCAAGCAAGCCACGCGTAGCAGTCGTGCGAGGCAGGGTTACAACCACGAAGTCACACACTTTCAACATCGAACAAAGTGCCTGTGGAGGGTAGAGCCTGTTCACCAGGTCGCCCGCTGGATCCCCCATTCCTTCCAGTGTATAACCGGTGTCTTCAGGGTGCAGGACATCACGCTTGGTTGCCAGGATGGTTGCCCCGAAATCCTGCAATATGCGGGCGATCTGCCGCCCAATGCTGCCATAACCGACGATCCCCACAGTGCGTCCAAGCAGCTCACGCGGACTGAACAGGTCCCACCTCCCCGAAGGCCATTCGGACTTCTTTTGATATGCGAAGACGTCCGGCAGGTGGTGCCCAAGTGCCAGCATCATCATTACGGCATGTTCTGCCATCTGAGTGGCTGAGGCACCACTCATGCTGGTGATGCTCATTCCCTCGCGGTTAAGAATTGGCTCACTCAGGGCATGATCCAGACCAGACCAATGGAATTGGATCCAGCGCAGGCGGGGAGCTTGTTCGGGTTTTGGCAAAACCCGGTTGGTGTATAACACTTCCACCCGCTTCCAGACATCCTCGTTGATTTCCTCTGGATTATGGGCAATGATCTTATCGACCGACAGGCGTGGAGAAACTGCGGAAATCTGTTTCATCTGCTCGTCAGTGAAAGCCAGTGTGATTAGAACTTCAATTGGGTCATCCATGCTGCACCTTAATATTGTGGGATATGGTGTGAACTCTGTGGGTTAGGAAAGCCTTTGTATAACAATTCCATTCCGGTCAATGCTCCAGCGAACGCTCCAGCCATGTACCCAACCATGGATAGTGAAAATCCTTGCCTTGAAAAGTCTGGAGAGCGGCGATCAAACGTGCCATGAAGACAATGCCCGATAATGGGATATCGCCGCCATCAGGCATTCATCGGATGTCCGGACCATGGGCGCTTCTGTCATGTTGCCACCTTTCATCTAATCCTGATTTTACCCAATAAGTGAGAAGGGTGCCATGTAAGGAATTATACTATCGCAATGATTCAAATGATTCTAACCAAATGCTCATCCAATTATTCTGTTTGTTACTTTACATATTCTAAAGGCATCGATATAATCAACGCTTCTTAACTATTTAGAAAGGTTTATATATGCAATCTCCTGATCCATTTGTGAATACTCTTCAAGAGTGGTTTGGAATCTTCAGACGCCGCATGATGAGCAACTTTTTCACTTACGCCAGAGACAAAGGGCTTACCATGGCGCAATTTGGTGCTATGCTCCACATTTTCCATAAAGGCGCTTGCGGAGTATCAGATATTGGAAGCGACCTTGGGGTAACCAACTCGGCTGCCAGCCAGATGTTGGACCGACTTTTTCAGCTGAATCTGGTTTCCCGCTCAGAAGATCCCATCGATAGGCGCGTTAAAAATATCGACTTGACCGATAATGGTCGCCAGATATTACAAGAGAGTGGTCTGGCATTCCAGTCCTGGTTGGAAGACCTGGCACGGTCCATGACAGCTGAGGAGCAGGAGCAAGTGCGGAACGCCCTCAGTACGTTAATCGACAAAGCCAGCCAGCTTGAAGCGATCCACAGTTGATTCCGATTTATAGATAAGAATAATCCTCCCCTTTGATGGAACAAGCGGTTTATAAATGCTGCATACACACCAGTCGTTCAAAAATGCATCGTATTCAGATGTTAAGTAGTTAGAAATCTATTTGAAAGGATATCCAATAGCTTGATTTCAGGAACAAACACTCTATGATTCGCTTACTTAAATATCTAAAACCATATCTATTATTGATACTACTCGCCATCATCTTACTGTTCGTCCAGGCAAATGCTGACCTGGCACTACCAGATTATTTGTCTAAAATCGTCAACATTGGCATCCAGCAAGGAGGTGTGCCAAACGCCATACCCGTGGCGATCCGCCAGACCGAGATGGACAAGCTCACCATCTTCATGAGCGCAGCGGATAAAACCAGGGCGCTCTCCGACTACACCCTGATGGATAAGAATTCACCTGATTATGCTGCGAATGTCGAGCTGTACCCCGCCCTTGCTCTGGAGCCTGTCTATGTCCTGAACAAGATCGACAGCACAGAAACAACCTGGCTGAATCCCCTGATGGGCAAATCTTTTTTGATCGTATCAGGTATCCAGCAGGCCCTGGCGGACCCAACCAGGGCTTCTGCATTAGCCACCAGCATGGGCTTCGATCTGTCCAGGCTGCCGGCCGGGGTGGATATTTTCACCCTGCTTGGGCAGCTTCCTGCCACGCAGCTTTCCCAGTTAAGCACAACGTTCGAATCAAAATTTTCTGCATTGGGTGACAGCATGATCATCCAGGCAGCTGCCGCACCGATCAAGGCTGAGTATCTTGCTCTTGGAATGGATACCGGGAAGCTGTCGTCCAACTATATCATTCACATCGGCACGCTGATGCTGCTCGTTACTTTGCTCTCTGGGATCTGTACGATCCTTGTCGGCTATCTTTCGGCACGGACTGCAGCCGGGCTGGCGCGCGATCTGCGACGGAATGTCTTTCAACGGGTTGAGAGCTTTTCCAGCACAGAGTTTGACAAGTTCTCCACCGCCTCACTGATCACCCGGTCGACCAATGATATCACCCAGATCCAGATGGTCGTAATCATGATGATGCGCATGGTTTTCTATGCACCCATCATTGGGATTGGTGGAGTGATCCGAGCCATCGGTAAAAGCGCCGACATGTGGTGGATCATTGCATTGGCGGTCGTCGTGCTTCTCGGATTGATCCTGACCGTATTTACAATTGCCCTGCCCAAGTTCAAAATCATCCAAAGCCTGATTGACCGCCTCAACCTGGTGACGCGTGAAAATCTGTCCGGTATGATGGTCATCCGGGCTTTCAACATGCAAGCCTTTGAGGAGACCCGCTTCGATAAAGCCAATGTGGATTTGACAAGGAATAGCTTATTCATCAACCGGGTGATGGTCGTCATGATGCCGGTGATGATGATGGTCATGAATGGAGTGACTCTGCTGATCATCTGGGTCGGTGCCCATCAGGTCGCCCAGTCTACGATGCAAGTTGGAGACATGATGGCATTTATGCAATACGCCATGCAAATCGTTTTTGCATTCCTGATGCTGGCAATGATGTTCATCATTCTACCGAGGGCAGCTGTATCTGGTGATCGTATTGCTGACGTGCTGGAGACCGAACCGGTCATCAATGACCCACAGGATCCAAAGCATTTTTACGAGCCTTTCAGAGGGACAGTCGAATTCCGCAATGTTTCTTTCCGCTACCCCGGCGCAGAAGAGGATGTTCTTCACAATATCAGCTTCACCGCCCAACCCGGTGAGACCACTGCACTGATCGGTACCACCGGTTCGGGCAAATCAACGATCGTAAGCTTGATCCCGCGCTTCTACGATGTCACGGAAGGCGCCGTCTATGTGGATGGGACCGATATTCGGGAAGTCACTCAGCACGACCTGCGCGATCGGATCGGTTACGTCCCGCAGAAGGGCACGTTGTTCTCCGGCACGATTGAAAGCAACCTCTTGTTTGGGGATGAAAATGCCAGTGATGAAGCGTTGAAATTAGCCGCCGAAGTTTCCCAGGCTACCGAGTTCATCGTTACAAACTCGGATGGCATGCAGGCTGAAGTCGCGCAAGGTGGGATGAATATATCCGGCGGTCAGAAGCAGCGCCTCTCAATTGCTCGCGCTCTAGTGAAGAAAGCACCTATCTACATCTTTGACGATAGCTTTTCAGCCTTGGATTTCAAGACCGATGCAGCCTTGCGCAAAGCGCTCAAGGAGCATACGGGTAATAGCACCATGTTTCTCGTGACACAGCGCATTGCCACCATCAAGAATGCCGAGCAGATCATTGTGCTGGATGAAGGCAAGATCGTCGGCAAGGGCTCTCATGAGAAACTGATGAAGGACAATGAAGTTTATCGAGGCATCGCGTTGTCGCAATTGAGCGAGGAGGAGTTGGCATGAATATACACAGCACCAACCCAACTTCCAATCCTGCTCCTAAGGGTGGTCAACCCCCCATGGGCGGCATGAGACCTGGTGGCGGTCCGATGGCTATGATGCAAAGGGGTGAGAAGCCACGTGACTTCAAAGGCACCCTGAACAAGCTGATCCAATATCTCGGGCAATACAAGCTTTTGATCGTGGTCATCTGTCTGTTGGCGATTGCCTCGACGGTCGCGACGATCGTAAGCCCCAAAATGCTGGGAAATGTCACCACCAAGCTATTCGAAGGGGCGATGGCCCAGATCGCCGGTACAGGTTCGGTCGATTTTGCCTATATCAGCAATATCATCGTGAAAATCCTGTTGCTCTACCTGTTTTCCGCCTTGTTGAGCTATGCCCAGGGCTGGATCATGTCCGACGTGGCAATGAATATCACCTACCGTTTCCGCAAGGACATTGCTGAAAAAATCAATCGCATGCCTCTGCGATACTTTGACGGAACAAGCCACGGAGAGGTGCTCTCCCGTATCACCAACGATGTGGATACGGTCAACCAGACGCTTAACCAGAGCCTGACGCAGATCATTACCTCCGTAGCCACGGTTCTCGGTATGCTGGTGATGATGTTCACCATCAGCTGGCAGATGACCCTGGTGGCATTGGCTATCCTTCCGCTGTCGCTCGGTTTCATTGGCTTGATCGTCAGCAAGTCGCAGGTATTCTTCAAGCGCCAGCAGGATTACCTGGGCCATATCAACGGTCACGTCGAAGAAATGTACGGTGGGCATGTTGTGATGAAAGCCTTTAATGGGGAAGCTAAGAGCGTCGAGCAGTTCGATCAGATCAACGCTACCCTCTTCGACTCAGCCTGGAAATCGCAATTCCTGACTGGCCTGCTGTTCCCCATCATGACTTTCGTGGGTAACCTGGGTTATGTCGGTATCTGTGTCCTGGGCGGGTACCTGGCTATCAAAGGTACCATCGCCATTGGTGATATCCAGGCTTTTATCCAGTATGTCCGCCAGTTTACGCAGCCAATCGCACAAATCGCCAACATCTCCAACATTCTCCAGCAGACGATGGCTGCGGCCGAGCGTGTATTTCAGTTTCTGGCTGAACCTGAGGAAATTCCAGATACTTTGAATCCTATCCAATTAGGCACAGTCCAGGGTCGGGTGGATTTCAAGAATGTACACTTCGGTTACAGCCCGGATAAGATCATCATCAACGACTTTACCTTCTATGCCGAACCTGGACAGAAGATCGCCATCGTCGGTCCGACCGGTGCCGGGAAAACTACGATGGTCAAATTGCTGATGCGCTTCTATGATGTCAATAGTGGTGCCATTCTGGTGGATGGTCATAACATCAAGGATTTCAAACGCGACGATCTACGCTGCATGTTCGGCATGGTCTTGCAGGAAACCTGGCTCTATAACGGAACCATCATGGAAAATATCCGTTATGGGCGTTCGAATGCCACCGATGAGGAAGTTGTCACAGCTGCCAGGGCGGCGCGTGTGGACCATTTTGTCCGCACCCTACCGGAAGGTTACAATCTGGTACTTAACGAAGAAAGCACGAACATTTCACAAGGCCAAATGCAGCTGATGACCATCGCCCGTGCATTCCTGACTGATCCTAAAATTCTCATTCTGGACGAAGCCACCAGCTCTGTCGATACCCACACCGAGGTGCTCATCCAAAAGGCTATGGATACCCTGATGAAAGGTCGCACCAGTTTTATCATCGCCCATCGTCTGTCCACGATCCGCGAAGCGGACTGGATCCTGGTAATGAAAGACGGTGATATTGTGGAGCAGGGCAAGCATGCAAAGCTGTTGGCTAAGAACGGATTCTACGCCGAGCTTTACAACAGCCAGTTCGAAGGAAAAGAAATATAGCCAGATAGGGATTCAATACCATCATAGGTATAATCCAGCCTCTCCCTTCTTCCTGAAGAAAACAGGGGGAGGCTGGTTCCCTTTCTTTGAGAAAATTTGTGGAGGATTTAACCAGTGGAAACAAATGCAGAGATACAAAAGCGACACCTGGGAAAAACTGACATCATGGTCACCCCGATTGGATTGGGAGTCATGGAATTTGCCGGTGGAGGTGGAATGCTCGGGAGTGTGTTTCCGGTCATTCCGCAGGAGGAAAAGAACGCCATCATCAAAGCCGCCCTGGACGGAGGCATCAACTGGTTCGACACGGCGGAAATGTACGGTGCCGGAGTTTCCGAGAGATCCCTGGCAATTGCCCTGAAGGCAGCCGGGCAGGCGGACAAGGAGGTCATCATCGCGACAAAATGGCAGCCTTTTTTGCGCACGGCACGCAACATCCCGCTCAGCATCAAAGAACGGCTGCGTTTCCTGGATGGATTCAGCATAACCAATTATATGGTCCACCAGCCATACAGTTTCTCCTCACCGGAGGCTGAGATGAATGCCATGGCCGATCTGGTGGAGGCAGGCAAAATCCGCTCAGTGGGAGTCAGTAACTTCAATCCATCCCAAATGCGGCGGGCGCATACCGCACTCGCAAAAAGGGGTCTGCCACTGGCTGAAAACCAGGTCAGGTATAGTTTAGTGCGCCGTGATATCGAGACGAATGGTGTGCTCGAGACTGCCAGGGAGCTGGGGATGACGATCACTGCCTACACGCCTCTGGCACGCGGCTTGTTGAGCGGGAAATACCACAAGAATCCGGAGCTCCTTAGCCGGATGCCGGGCTGGCGAAGGGTTAGCGTGCAGCGTAACCTCAAGCGCTGTCGCCCGCTCATCCTTGCCATGGATGAGATTGCAAATAATTATGATGCCACAATTGCCCAGGTGGCATTGAACTGGCTGATCAACTTTAAAGGGGAGATTGTCGTTACCATCCCCGGTGCGTCTAAGAAAAGCCAGGCTGAGGAGAATGCGGGTGCAATGATGTTCCGGCTCTCCGACGAAGAAATGGTCCGGTTGGATGAGGTGTCACGCAGGTTGTAAGTTTACCCCTTGCAGGAATTACGATCTGGTCCAAGGGGCCGGTATCAAGTGAAGTAGTAGGGGTATCCCTTGTACTTTTTCATTTGAAGTTACGCTATGACATATGTAATAAAACCGAAAATGACAAATGATATTTGAAATTTGTCCTCTTTTAATGCTATGATGATATTGACAACCGAATAAGCCGGAGCATTCTGTAGAATAATTAACTGGCAAAAATCTAGCAATGCTAGACAGCTACACAGGCTGATAATAAAATGCCAGATAAAACCCGCTGTTATGCGGGATCAAAGAGTGCTCCGGCGATTTTTGTTCTATAATATCCTTATGACTATGGACTACGAAACCTATCTATCCCCGTTCACCTGGCGTTATGGCAGCCAGCATATGCGTAAGATTTGGAGTGAGGTAAACAAACGTTTACTCTGGCGCAAGCTGTGGGTCACTCTGGCAGAAGTGCAGTCTGAATTTGGTCTGGTACTGCCGGATCAGGTGGCTGATTTACGCGTACACATGGGAAATGTGGATGTGCCGCGTGCCCTGGAGATCGAAGCTCAGATCCACCACGACCTGATGGCTGAGCTTAAAGTCTTTGCTGAACAGTGCCCGCTGGGCGGAGGCGTCCTGCACCTGGGGGCAACCTCGATGGATGTCGAGGATAACGCTGATGTTCTGCGACAACGGGAATCCCTTGATGTGGTGATAGGAGAATTACGAGACCTGCTCCTTCGCTTTGCCGAAAAAGTTGAAACTTGGGCGGATCTACCTTTGATCGCTTTTACACACCTGCAACCAGCTGAGCCATCCACACTCGGCTATCGGCTGGCAGGGTATGCACAGGACCTGCTCATGGATTGGAAAAACCTTCAAGCCATGCGAAGGGAGCTGCGTGGGAAAGGTTTCAAAGGGGCGGTTGGGACGGGGGCTTCGTACGCTGAGCTAATCGGTGCAGACAACCTGGTTGAATTCGAAAGTCGTCTTTCCAGGCGCCTGGAGTTACCCTTCTTCCCGGTTGCGACCCAGGTATACCCACGCAAGCAGGATTATTCGTTGTTAAGCCAATTGGCAGGCTTGGGTGCTTCATTATATAAGTTTGCCTTCGATCTGCGCGTGTTGCAGTCTTCCCCCTTTGGTGAGGTGAGCGAACCGTTTGGTACACAGCAGGTGGGTTCATCTGCCATGCCATTCAAGCGCAACCCGATCCAGGCTGAAAAGATTGACTCTTTAGCTCGCCTGCTGGCTCAGATGCCGCGCACTGCCTGGGATAACGCAGCTCATTCGCTCCTGGAGCGCACATTGGACGACTCAGCCAACCGCCGAACACTGCTGCCGGAAGCATTTTTAATCAGTGAAGAGCTGCTGATCACGGCAAATCGCATCCTGAGCGGATTACAGGTGAACGCGAGTGCCATCCAACGCAACCTGGAAACATATGCGCCCTTCGCGGCGGTTGAGCGCGTGCTCATGGCACTGGGCAAAGCCGGGGCTGACCGCCAGCTGATGCACGAGTACCTGCGTGAGCACTCCCTGACAGCCTGGACTGCGGTTCAATCTGGAAATCCCAA
>Ga0154899_1052_pt4 | contig 11146 bp, 10 predicted proteins | sample Rifle2008BG19ft_FD_105871 | JGI IMG/M metagenome (GOLD analysis project Ga0154899, IMG submission 105871) | Chloroflexi bacterium RBG_19FT_COMBO_50_10 | reverse complement strand
ATCAATTCGATCCCGTGTCCAGTAAAACTTTGTATTTACCGATGAATCACCAAACTGTAGGGTGGCTAGAAATCGATTCAATTACCGTAATAAAGTGGGGTTGTTAGAGCGTAAAATAGGGGGAACATTGATTAAGTGGGCTGTCATTTTATATCCACGTAAATATTATAGCACAAACGTTCTAATCCACAAGGGGTTTATGTGGATTTGGCGATATTTTAAGTTTAGAGATATCGGTATCGCCAGGGAAGCGTTGGGGGTGGGATATCAGGGATTTCAAGCCTGCGCCGGTACTGAGTGGTCTTTACCCGAAAAAATGGTAAAATGGGGAGGGGTAAGGAACCATCCACGAAAAGGGCACGAATGCGAGTGGGGGCGTGGTCCTTTTAAATCACCGAAAATGGAGCAATCGCATAGAGGAAGATTGCCACGAGACCGGAAAAGCACCGGTCTCTCGCAATGACAGAAGAAACCATGTATATTTTTTAAGCGAAAATTGGGAGGGGTAAGGAACCATCCACGACCTCGCTCTCGCATAAAACGCTCTTCGCATCGCTCGCAAAATACACTCGCGATGTTTCGGATAAAGAACACCCTCAATGCTTCGTCGCAAAGACCGCTCCTGGATAGGGCACGAATACGCGAATGCCCCCTCCCGCCTCCCCCATTTAGGAAAAATGAGGGAGGGGTAAGGAACCATCCACGAATCAGAATCACAAATACACGAATACCCCCCTTCCGGCTGAAGGGAACTCCGGACTCGCTCAGCCAGTGAAATCGCGAAGACACTGCACGCTCCCCCATTTAGGAAAAATGGGGGAGGGGTAAGGAACCGTCCACGAATCAGAATCACAAATACACGAATAAAAACTCCCGCCAGTGAAATCGCGAAGACACTGCACGCTCCCCCATTGTAGAAAAATGGGGGAGGGGATAAGAGCTGACACGAATGGGTATCAGATAAAAGGATGAAAATTGGCAATTCTATATTTTAGGTGAATCATAAAAAATCACTTCAAATACTCATCGGGCAGAGCCTGGACCTGGATGATGAACCTGCGCCCATCGTCAAAGTGCCCAGTATAAACCCAGATTGGCTGGACGTATAACCGAGGGCTCACATCGGGGTCTTCGGCAGCTGAAGCCTGGCAGTGGTCCAGGTTGATGGCATCATAGGCCAGCTCGACCGTGTCGATAATGACCTGACCCTGGAGGGCAGCACCCGGATTCGTGCTCGGGTCTTGGGAGTGATCCCAGACATTAACCTGGGCACTATCTGCAACACCATCGGGTTGCACGGTACCAGCCGTGTCCTGGAGGACCAGATAACCACCCACGGATTGGTCGGGGATGAGATAGCCTTCAATCTCGATCAAATCACCCAGGCGTCCAATAATATTGCCATCTGCGCCCCAATCCAAAGATGATTTGAGGACAAAGCTTTCACCAGCTGAGGTGGTGAACAAAACGACACTTTTACCATCGAGGGTGAGGATTTGCTCGGTCCCGGTCCAGACCTGGATTTGTTCCCCGGGATAGACTGGCTCATATCGAGCGACATTGATGTAGACAAGATGCTCTTCTAATCGATCTACCTGCCCCCAGACGCGGACGGGCAAATAGTTAAATAGCTCTATGCCGGTTAAGTTATCACCAACCAGGGAAAATGACCAGTCGAGGGCGAACTCCAAGGGTGGGTCTGGGGTGAAGATTACCTCGGTGGATGTCGCACCAGCAAAATAAAGATGTTGGGTGATAAAAACCCTGCCAGAAATGGCATTAATTTCTGCTCCCGGCTGATAAGGTCCAAGAACCTGGGTGGGAATTGGAGCAGACTGTCCGGTAAGATTCGGTGAAGCAAATCTACCAGCTCCAAAATTAGCATCGGTTAAACCACCCCCGCCGCCACCTCCGCCTCCACATGAATTTGAAGCCCCATAGGTAATTGGAATCTGACCGGTCTCAATAAACTTCCAATTGAGGATTTCAGGGTCGCCAGCCAATACCACTCCCTGGATGCCAACCTGGGTACCATCAGGGATATCCATGGGCGGATCCAGCAAGGTCAAAGTACGGTCAAGGGCGACAAGCTGGGTCTGCCCAGACTGAGTCGTCAGGGTACCGGTGATGTATTCATCGTTAAGGGGCGAGACTTCCCAACCTGACAGGCTCAAGGCAATGCCATCGCTATTACTCCCAGTGATTTCCCCCCAGGCATGTACAAAACGAACATCAAAACGGCTGACAGGACTCATCGCAGCTGTATCCCCAATGACAGGCAGGTTATTGATCAAAACTAAACCAGGCGTGCTCGGGTCTACTGGACTGTAGGAGTTAACCCAGCCATAAATATCAGCTTGCTGACCGGGTTCAAACTTGCGCACCCAGGCTTGATAGGTATTAGACCCCTGAGGTGACAGGACTGCATAGCGTGAGTGTTGCAATTCTAAATCGTTGGTGAAGCGATCCCAGGCTTGTTGGGCAGAGCGAATGGGATAATCTCCCACCGGCTGGAAGTTATGGTGGCTAACCTGTACCATGGTCACCTGACCAGGGGTATTCACTTTAACATTGATCCAACCGATATTACCGCGATCCACACCAATCTCCTGGACGACCGGGTAGCCATCCAGCAAGGGGATAAAAGCCACCATGCCTCTTTCTGTTTCTAAAGGCATCGTCCGGTAGGGTAGATCGAGAATACCCAAAGGTTCCAGGAAATTGGTGGCAATAGCCACCTGGTTTTCGAAGGAGGGCAATGGACCGCTATCCATCAACGCACTCCCGTAATCCGGGCTTACATACCCGACCGCATAGATAAACTGATCAGGGAAGTTCAGGAAGCGCATGGAGCGAGCGCCATCCATGGCGTCGAAGATGATATCACCCATCCCTTCACTGGGCGATGCGTACACGCCAGCATTGATCCCCCATTGAGCAGCAACCTGACGGGCGAGATCAGCAGAGACAGGCTCGGAAAGCTGCTGCCGGTATACAGTCATACGCTCAGGTGATATGGGTAACTCAGAGGCGAAAGTGAAAACGACATTCGGGAACAGGTTGACCGAACCAGACGGGAGGGGGTTGGCGGTTGGAGCAGGAAGGGCTTCACCCTGGGTCATCTGCAATGTCGGTGTGGGCAGCGGGCTAGTCTGGAGGATGGCTGTGGTTGCAACCGGAGAGCTCACGCCAGCAGGTACTTGGCGGGGGAGAGGTATAAGTGTCTTAATCGTCCAGACCAGCCCGGCAACGAGAAGGATGACTAAGGCGACATATCCAATGTTACGGGTGGTACTTGCATGGTTGATCTTCACCTGCTCTACCTGGACCTGGGATAGGATATCTCCGAGCCTGGAGGTTGACTCAGTCTCACTCAGTTTTACCTGAGGCCAGCGAGATGGTAAAGAATGGCTCAAACGACGGTCCAACTGGGTCAACTGACCGGCGTAGAGGCGGCATTCAGCACATGCATCCAGATGCTGGGCAAGTTTTTTCTGCTGATCATCATCCAATGAACCATCGAGAGCTAACTGGAGTGTATGGCGTGCCTGAATATGGGTAAATTTATCGGATTGCTTCATCTGGCGGCTCCTGGTGCGGATTTAGATGACCCAGTCGGGCATGCAGATTCAGGCGGGCATAATGGAGGCGGGAATGTACCGTTCCCTGACTCAGATGGAGGATTTCAGCAATTTCCGGTACGTTGAGAGCATGTGCGTAACGTAAAATAACCGGTATGCGGTGCTTATCATCAAGTGCCGACACAGCCTGCCAGATGGATTGGTCAGCTTCGCTCTGGATGGCAACTTGTTCCGGAGATGAGGGCGAGCATCTCAACAGGTGAAGTGCTTGAAGCGTGATGATCAGAGCTGAGTGGACTTTGCGTTTGCGTAGTCGTGCGCGACAGGAATTGACGGCGATGGCAGTCAACCAGGTTTTTGGATCCGCTTCTGCACGAAATCCGGCTAGAGAGCGATTAGCAGCAACGAAGGTTTCCTGGGCAGCATCTTCAGCTTCGTGTGAGTCATCCAGGATTGAGCATGCCAGGCGGTGGATATAGGGATAAAACTCTCCCACCAGGCATTCAATGCTAATATTTTCAGGGGTTGTTAACTGCTGGGAGGTACGCTTGGTGCTTGTCATCTGATATGTGCTAAATTGAGGCATCTTAATAGATTAGATGCATCTCGATTAGAAATCCTTCAAAAATAATAATTGCATGGCTGCTAAATATTGGCAACCATGCAATCATATCAGGAAGTAAGTGTTCGGGTTATAAAACTGGCAATGGTTAGTCTAAAGATCTACCCGGGACATATTCCCATTGTTGGGCGAGCTGCCCCCGAATATGAGCAAAGAGAGCTGAAATGGGGAGGTGGTTGGGGCAGGATTGCTCGCACATCCCACAGCCGGCACAGGAAACCAACCAGCGCAACACTCCAGAGCGATCATAGTGACCATCCGAAGAGCGCTCCGGCCGGTCGACGGAGCAAATGGGGCAGACATCCATGCAATTCTGGCAATCTCCACAGCTTTCCAGCTGGCGGATGACGGCATCAACGTCGACGGGAAGCAAGCCACCCAAACCCTCATTCACACGTTCCATCGTCCGTTGGTGCCTCTCACTCATTTTGGATAATATTCGTTCATGTTGGAGGATAAACTCCTGATCAGCTTTTCCATCCGCTAATTTTTCAATCTGAAAGCGCTGCTCCAATGCAGCATCACATAGCACAACAAGCATCTGCTGGCGCACAGGCAGCCCCAAAATGTGGATATTTATGGCAGCTTGTTGCGCGGCAGGCGAAGTGCAGACCTGGCAGGCAGAGCGATACCTGTACGGCACGATGCCCCCCTGGCGGGCGAATTTCAAGGCTTCGCGGGCCAACTCGTCTGAGGTTTCTGCTGGATTTATAGCCTCGCCGGGAAGGTTTTTATCAACACGCTCGAGGCGCCATTGGTATTCATCTGCCGGCAAGGTTCCCAAGCAATCCACGCTAATGGTAAGCAGATTGTCAATTTTGAATGAGGCATGCTTGGTCATCTCAGTCAAGGCGCGCATTTCGCAGGGTCTCAACAACGCACCGATCATGGAATCCGGATGATTTGTCAACAACTCAGGAAGCAGCCGGGCAGCGTTGATTTCCATGAGAGGTTTAAAGGGATTGACCTCACTGATATAGGCAATGTCGGTGATATAACGAGGTGTGGCACTGACCTGCTCGCCCCCATTCATGGTCACCAGCATACCATCCAGGTCAGTTTCCTGCCAAATTTTCGTAATAAAGTTGCGTACTTTACCGAGGGGATCGCCATGGGTTTCAAGAGACCATAGATTGTTCATCGTAATACCTCCCAATTCACCAATACTGAATAGCGGTTCAAGCCGACAATTGCCTTTCCATTACCTCTGCAATATCCATCACCTGTACCTGTTCGCTCAAGCCTTTGGAACGTATAGCATCATCAAACATCAGCAAGCAGTATGGGCAAGCGGTTGCCACGACATTCGCTTCAACCTGCAATGCATCAGCAAGCCTACGATGGTTGATGCGTGTATTCGGGTCAGTCTCCAGCCACATCTGCCCACCACCCCCACCACAACAAAAGCTATTTTCTCCCTGGCGAGGCAGCTCAATTGGATTTATATGGGCGTCACGGAGCAGCTGCCTGGGTGCCTGGTAGATTTGATTGTATCGGCCGAGGTAGCACGAATCATGATAGGCGAGACGAGCTTGCATGCCATTGCCATTGGGTGAGATGCCCTTGGTGAGGGATAACCCGGCGAGGAATTCCGTGTAGTGCAAGACCTTGTAATGACTGCCGAACTGGGGGTACTCGTTTTTGAGGGTGTTGAAGCAATGTGGGCACTGGGTAACGATGCGATTGAATTTGATCTTGCGCATGGCTTCCAGATTCTGCGCGGCAAAGACCTGGAAAAGATACTCGTTGCCCATGCGGCGGGCGGTTTCGCCACAGCAGGTCTCGTCGAACCCCAACACCCCGAAATTTACGCCGGCTTTTTTAAGCAAACTGACGAAAGAACAAGCGACTTTCTTGTTCCGGTCGTCAAAGGCAGAAGCACAACCGACAAAATACAAGACGTCTGTTTCGTCTCCGGGAACCAACTCACGCAACCCCAAGCCTTCGGACCAGCTCAAACGGTCTTGGGCTGGGATGCCCCATGGGTTGCCCTGGCGTTCAAAGTTGCGCAATGCATCGGCGACCGATTTGGGGACCTTACCCGTGGCGAGCGCTTGATAGCGGCGCATGTCAATGATCTCATCCACCGGGTTGACAAATGCAGGGCAGCGGGATGTGCAAGCGCCACAAGTGGTGCATCCCCAGGGATAATTTTCTGAAAACGTCTCAGCGAAGAGCTCCTGGCTGGATTTCCCGTTTGATTTCTGCAAAGAATCAACCATAGTCTTGCGCAAAGTCTGGATCAGCGTGCGGGGCGAATAAGCCATACCGCTTATATTGGATGGGCAGGCTTCTTCACAGCGCCCGCAGTTCATACAGGCATCGAAGGATAAGAGCTGCTCAGAGGTGAATTCGGACACTTTCCCAACGCCTAAAATCTCAGCCTGGTCGATATTCTCAATTTTCTCCAGGGTCCCGGTCTTGCGTAACGGTCGAAAGACCACGTGCAAGGGTGCATACACCAGATGACGCATTTTGGTGAAGGGAATGCTGGCAACCAAGGTCAGGGCAACCCCGGCGTGGACCCAAAACAGGATGTCATGCAATTGAGTTGCCCCTTGAGGGGTAATACCCAATCCTGCGATGAGGCGGGCAACCAGATTGCCGATGGGTGACCAAGCTGCCCAGGATGGGTTAGTTGCCAACAGACGAGTACCCTCCATGGTGTAGCCCAACAAGGGGATCAATGCCAACAAGCTCAAGGCAAAATAATCGTCCCAGCGGGTCTCGAGTGTTTTTGGACGCAGGACGAGGCGCCTGAAAAATGCCATGATGACCCCTGCCAGAATGGCTATGCCAGCCAAGTCCATAACGAGCTCGTAGATGAGGTAAGCTGTGCCGCGTGGAAAGGTAATGACAATGGGGAAAAACAGGAGCATGTTCAATAGATTGATGATGGTGCCCAGCACCTGGATGGTCACCCCCCAGAAGATAAGGAAGTGCATGATACCTGGATAGGCTTTCTGCAGGATACGCACCTGACCCAAGGCGTGAACGAAGAAATCACGGATGCGGGGACGGATTTTTACAAATGCTACACCGATTGTTTGGAAGCGGGTGGATTTTGAATCAGGGGGGGTGGTAGTCTGAGCGGTCATGACTTACCTCCGATGAAAATCTCATCATTGACCACGTTGACCGTAATGGCAGTCAGAGCGATGGGGGGAGGTCCTGATATAACCTGACCATCCAATGGATCGAAGTAGCCATCATGGCAGGGGCAATAAATTTGCCCTAAAGCCGCATCCCATTTGACGATGCAGGCGAAGTGGGTGCAGACGGCAGAAAAAGCACGTAAGCCATCGGGTGTGTTAATGACGAGAGCAGGGTAACGACCGTAGCTCATGGTTTTACTTTCACCGACGGGCAATTCAGCGACGTTGCAGACCCGGACAGGTTCTGAGGGGGTCTCCTGCAGGTCGCTGGGATAAAAGTAAGCAACAACCGGACCGGCAATGGCAGCAGCACCTGTAACCATCAGTCCCTTATTAACCAACTTTACAAATTCACGGCGTGTAATCCGACTCATAGTTAACTCACCTCTCCCCAAACAGTCAGGGCAATGATGGTTATGACAGCAAAGATGGCAAAGGCCATTCGGATCCAGTATGTTTTCCTGGATTTATCCGGCTTGTTATCCAGGAATGGCCAGATGAAGACCAGACCGACCAACAGGATGGGGATAACAACCCCGACGATCTTTCCTTCAATCCCCAGGACCATAGGTGGGATTTTCTTGAGGATCTGGTACAAGGCGAGAAAATACCATTCCGGTTTGACATGCAGGGGCGTATTTAATGGATCAGCTGGCTCCCCGATCCCGACGGGGTCGATCATCCCGGCAATGGCAATGATCAGGACAACTGCCAACACCCCTAATACAACGTAGAACTCCGTGCGCACGTGGTCGGGGAAGAACGGGATGGTGTCTTCTGGTGAGTGTTCTATCTCAGACATGGGAATTCTCCTTGGGGATCATAGAGGTTTGGCAATGCCTTGACGGCGGATCATCAGGAAGTGGCCGACCATGAAAGCAACGGTTACCAAAGGCACAATGATCACATGTAGTGCATAGAAGCGACTAAGTGTTTCACCGGTCACATTCCATCCAACTCGCAGAAAGATGAGAGCGAGATTCCCAATAGCAGGGATGGCGCCGGCTATTTCTGAGCCAACCGTGGTTGCCCAAAAGGCCCTTTGATCCCAAGGGAGCAAATAGCCGGTAAAACCAAAGACCAGGGTGAGGACGAGGAGTAATACCCCGGAGACCCAATTCAGCTCCCGGGGTCTTTTATAGGCACCCATGATGAAAACCCGCAGCATATGAGCGACACACATGACGATCATGCCATTGGCACACCAGTGATGGATCGCCCGGATGGCAGAACCAAAGTACACCTGGGTTTCGATGATTTGGATGCTGTTATAAGCAGCTTCAGGGGTAGGTTTATAGTAGAAGGCTAATAATATGCCCGTTATGCCCTGTACGACAAAGAGAAAAGCAGTGATCCCACCCAGGCAATACCACCACCGAAGGGCATACCTGGGGACTGGTTTCTTAAGGATTTTCGATAGCGGTTCAGAAACCTTGTAGCGATCATCGACCCAGTCAGCTGCCCGGTTGGTAAGCGGCTTCCAGGGGGAGCGGGTCACCCAGGTGCTGGCGCTGCGGTAGACGCCCAATGCAAAGACCAGCCCCAGACCCCCGAAGAGCGTCCAACGCGCAAGAGGCGTCCACAAGCCTTTGTTTTGCCCCAAAATATGGCAGCTCAGACAAGGCTCTTCTTTTGGTGGAGGAGGGGTGACCACGAGGGCGGGTGCGGAAGATTGGACCTGCGCCAAAGACCAGTCGGGTGAGGTGATTGGGTTGGTTGAGTTACCCGGGGAGAGATTATATGCCTGGGCATGGGTGGTGATGAATATGAACAGCCCGAGTGCAACCAGCAAGGCAAGCAAGCCAAAACGCTTCAGTGAAAAGAATCGCATAGAGCCACCTCGTATTTAGCTGGTATATGAAGGTTTATTTATTGTGACAAAGATCACATTAAGAGGATACAGGAAAATCCCCCTGGTGTAATCAATTCAAGACCTGATTAAGGCTTAGGTGCGCGCCTTATTTTTCGTTAAATATCGATGATTTTCCGCTGGATGGCGTATTTGATCAGGTCCGCACGATCGTGCAGATCCAGCTTGGACATCAGGTTCATGCGGTGAGCCTGGACGGTTTTGATGGAGATGCACAAGATTTCGGCGATCTGCTTGTTGGAATAACCTTCTGCAATGAGCTGGAGGACCTCGCGCTCACGCGGGCTCAGCCCATTGGTGGAATTATCCTTTTGAAGGTCTCCCCAGCGCAGGTAATTCTCGATCACCAGACGGGTGATGGCAGGAGAGAGAATGGCTTCGCCGCGGCACACCGCATGGATGGCATCCAAAAGCTCACGCGCTGCAGCATCTTTGAGGATATATCCCATGGCGCCACTGGCGAGGACCTGGCGGATATATTCTTCATTCTCATGCATGGTAAGGATCAACACTTTCACCTGCGGGCAGTCGTGCTTGATCTGGCGGGTGGCTTCCAATCCGTTCAACAATGGCATGGCAATGTCCATTAAAACCACATCCGGCAATAATTGACAGGCGAGCCTGACGGCTGTGCGACCATCCTCAGCCTCACCGACCACGAGCATATCCGGCTCATCTTCCAGCAAGGCTCGAATCCCATCCCTGAGGATGGTGTGATCATCGGCGAGCAGTATACGAACTTTATCCATTTCCTTGCATTTCAGCCTTCAGCATGGGAGTATTTACCTGTAAAGTTGTGCCACGGTCAGGTCCGGAGACGATGCTCAGCCTGCCACCCACAAGCTCGATGCGTTCTTGAATGCCAATCAAACCCCAATGGTGCATTTCCATTGCCTCGCTACCGATTTGGGCTGGATCGAAGCCATGCCCATCATCCTGTATGCGCAAGTATACATCGTTTTCCTGTACTCCCAGGGAGATGGAGACTGATTTTGCTTGTGAATGACGGATGATATTATTCACGCCTTCCTGTGCGACCCGAAAAAGAGTGGTTGTGAGGGGTTGGGGAAGGGAGGACAGCTGATCAGGAAAATCAAGCTCGACCTGAATACCGGCGGCTTCTAAATTCGTACGGGCGTACCAGCGGATGGCAGGGAGGAGTCCGAGGTCATCCAGAATTGCAGGGCGAAGGTCGTAGATGATACTGCGCAAGCATTCAAGGCTGTCAGCAGCCATCTGGCGGATGGATTTCAGGCGGCTCACAAGCTCATTGCTATCCATCGGGACCTGCCCTGCCAATCGATCCAGGTTGATCACCAGTGTGGATAGTGACTGCCCGGTATCATCATGCAGACTACGGGCAATACGTTTCCTTTCATCTTCCTGAGCGGTAATTGCTCTTTCAGAAAGTACCCGCAATTGCTGGTTGCTGGTTTCAAGCTGAGTTATGAGTGAATTTAATGCAACGGTGAGGTGATAGATATCAGGATCGGTGTCTGCGAGGGCAAGCTGCGCCACTTCTGCCTGCCCAGCCTGAATACGATTGACAATCTGGCGCAACTCACGCAAGGGTTGGAGGGAGAGCCGGATAATGGTGAAGTTCAGGATAAGGCTGACGACCACCCCGATCGAGGCAAAAATGACAAAGTGCCAGACTGTTGTGGTGATATCGGTCAATATACGGGTCAGGAATGTGCCAATGATCGCGCCAATGATGATAATGACTGCGCTTCCGATGGCGATACGATAGAAAATGGGAGTTCGTTTCAAACGGGTCAGCAGGGGAAGAATCATTAGAAAAAGTATATCATGGGCTTGCCCCAAAAAAGGGTTGCCGCGCACGGCAACCCGGCAGGTGTTCGCTTAGCTCTCAAATATGAATAGCGTGTCCCTCCGCAGCATGAGCTGCTTCCATCAG
>Ga0154899_1123_pt2 | contig 11753 bp, 11 predicted proteins | sample Rifle2008BG19ft_FD_105871 | JGI IMG/M metagenome (GOLD analysis project Ga0154899, IMG submission 105871) | Chloroflexi bacterium RBG_19FT_COMBO_50_10 | reverse complement strand
CGCGCCAGGCAGCACGGTTGACCTCTCGGTCAGCTTGAAAGCCCCTGGCTCTACCGGCACATGTCGGGGTGATTGGCAGCTACGCAACGCCAGTGAGGTTTTATTTGGCACAGGTGCCAATGCTAACCAGCCATTCTATGTCCAGATCAAGGTCGTCGAAGGTGTTTCTGATCTCAACCTGGGTACTCCCACCTGGCAAGACAACCTGGATGACGCTGATTATTGGTACCTGTTGGACACCCCCAATACGAAATTTACTGAGGGCGATGGAAAACTGGTGATGAAATCCATTCATGCGGGTGGTGGCGAGGAATGGGGTATCTCCAACCGACCATCCATGCAAGACTACTACCTGCAAGCTACCTTTATTACCGGGAGCACTTGCTCAGGGCTTGACCGGTATGGATTACTGGCGCGTGCCCCCGAGCCAGAACAAGGCTATGTTTTCGAGTTCACCTGTGATGGGCATTACCGCCTGTATACCTGGGATGGCGAGAATTATAAGGCCTTGCAGGAATGGCGCACGGCTGCATCCATCCAGGTGGGTGCTGACCAGACCAATGTGATGGGAATCTGGATGGACGGTACCACGCTCCGCTTGTACGCCAATGGATATAAGCTGGCTGAATTCACCGACAGCATTTTTGATGAAGGACAGTTTGGTCTGGTTATCGGTTCGGTGAACACAGAAAACTTCACCGTCTCAGTGGACCAGGTCGAGTATTGGGAATTTGACCAATAACCGATTAAAGTTTCACGAATGACTCACCCGGACCCTGCGCAGTTTCCTTAGCGCAGGGTCTTCGTTTTCCCCTGCTCTCTGTTCGGAGAAAATTCGAGTATTGTTCATATGATTCCTTAATGATTTCTGAATATTGCATGCTTATACTGATTTAATATAGATGTGAGAACTCTTTGATGATACCTGTAAAGATATTGCTGTTTAGCGCGGATGTTTCCCTGGCACGCCTCGTATCTAGATGCTTAATCAAATCGGGCTATAGAGTGGCACAGGCTTCCCATGGAATTGGAGCATTGGACCTTATTCATTCCGAAAAACCAGCTCTTATCATTCTGGATTTGATATTACCCGGAGTTAGCAGCCTGGCAATCATCCGCGCAATGCGTGAAGAAGAAATAAATGGCAGAATTCCAGTGATTTTGATGGGGGCAAACATGGGTGAAGAAGATGTCTTGAGTGGGATGGAGGTGGGAGCAGATCTATGCCTGCTGGAGATGTTCCACCCACAGGTATTTATCGCCCGGGTGCGTTCGCTATTGCGCCGGACCGAGCCATCAAGAGTCTACTGATATCCCCACGCAACCGTCAATTTGATTCTGGTTTGTATGGTTTTAGCGCTATGGTGAATTGTGTTCCCTGGTCTGGCTCACTGACCACGGTGATGTTTCCGCCGTGTGCTTCGATGATTGACTTGGCAATCGCCAGACCAAGCCCTGACTCTCCGTTGTGTGGGCGGGACTTATCCCCGCGATAGAAGCGGTCAAAAATATGCGGCAGGTCTTCGGGGCTAATTCCCCTGCCTGTGTCTGAAACCTTTATCTGTACCTGACCGCCCAAAACACCAGCTTCGAGCTGCACCCTACCGCCTTCTGAGGTATAGCGAAAAGCGTTCAAGATGAGGTTGTCCAGCACCTGCGACATGCGTTCAACATCTATACTCACCATCGGTAGATCGTCACCGGCATGGACGGTCAGGCTGAGCTGGTGCTGTTCCGCGGTGAAGGAGTGGCGGGCAACTACCCGTTCAATCAATACACGTGGGGACGCGGTCTGAAGGTTTAAGGGAAGCTCACCGGTATCTGCCAGGGAAAGCAGGCGCAAGTCATCCACCAGGCGATCCAGGTGTTTGGTTTCCTGCAGCAGGATGTTATACACTTCCTGCGTTCCAGGTAACTTGTTATCGCTCAATGCCTCGGCGTAGCCTGTGATGACACTCAGGGGTGAGCGCAAGTCATGCGCAATATCCGCGGTCATTTGCTGGCGAGCCTTGGTTGCCTGGTCCAGGTCAACACTCATCTGGTTGAAAGACACTGCCAGCTCACCGATTTCATCATTGGAGCGCACTTTGACCTGTTTACCAAATTTTCCTTTGGCAATCTCGATGGTGGCTTCGGTTAAATCCCTCAATGAACGGGTCATGGTAAAGGCAAGCAGACCACCCAATAATAGCGCTAACAAGACTGCCACACCCGCACTTAATAGCGTGGCACTGTTCACATTTCTCAGGAAAATCCCTTCGGGTGTATTGGAGGTAAAGCTGCGCCTTATGGGGGTCAGTATCAGCCAACCGATGGTTTGACTGTTGGATTGCAGCGTGATCGCTGCATTCAGCCCGCTTCTGTTCGCTTTTTGCCCGATTTCATCCGCTTGGTTGCTATAAATAATGGTATGGTCTGCTCCAACAAGGGTGAGTGGACTCCCCTCCGAAAACGGGTTTCGCATCCCACCTGGTTGGAGTGGGATATATGCCTGCAGCCTGGCAAGGTCATTCGCCACACCCGCCCATGAGCCATTCACCTGGTAATAATAGACCAGGTTTTCTGCCAGGTTCTGTTGCTCCTGGCTGACGATAAAGGTACTGAATGCCGCGCGTGTGCGCTGCTGAATGATCACCGTCACCAGGATGGAGCCGGTCAGTCCGACCAGCAGGAACGCCAGAGTTAGTTTTGACGCTAAAGAACGGAACACGGATTGTTATCCTTGATCGCGGGCTGCAAACCTGTAACCCGCCCCATAAACCGTCTCGATATATTGTGGATTGGAGGCATCCGGCTCGATTTTTGCCCTTAAATTACGGACGTGCACATCAATCGTGCGTTCATAGCCTTCATAAGCCGTGCCTTGCAATCGGTCCAGCAGCTCTAACCGAGAGAACACCCTCCCGGGAGATGCCATCAAAGTCCCCAATAAGGAAAACTCCGAGGGGGTTAAAACGACAACCTGCCCATTAACGGTAGTGGACCTACCCGCCCAATCCAGCTCGATGGCACCAATCCGTAAAATCTCCTGTCCGGTGGCTTGCTTCTCCGCCCGGCGTAAGACTGCCCGCACTCGGGCAGTCAGCTCGCGTGGGCTGAATGGTTTGGTCACGTAATCATCCGCGCCTAGCTCCAGACCGAGCACTTTGTCATTTTCATCGATTTTAGCAGTCAGGATGACCACAGGAGTGTCCGCTTCCCGGTTATAAGAACGCATGAATTCGTACCCGCCCATCTCCGGCATCATCAAATCCAGGATGATCAGGTTCGGTTTTTCATGCCGCGCAACGTATAAAGCTTCCTGCCCATCATTTGCAGTCACAACGTCGAAACCTTCCTGGGTCAGATAGGATTTCAATAATGTGCGCAGCTCAAGTTTATCGTCAACAACCAGGATTTTCTTCGCCATAATTGGATTTTATCATCACTCGCCTTAATCGGTTAATTTTAAAGCGCAGTACGAAAAAAGAGGAGTATCCGGGGGTTCAGTCCCGGATACAGCTCTTATTCAAAGGAGGAGGAGAAATGAAGTTGCACCATGCGGTTATAACGTTTAGGGTGTCAGTGGGAGAATCCCCTCACCACCTCGCCCATGTGGACCACCCCGACCACCCATGCCAGGCATGAACATATCGCTGCTGTTGTTTAAGATTAGGTCCGCCTGAGACTGTGTGATCAACCCTGAGGTGACAGCCTGGTTGACTGCCTGTGTGTAAGCAGATTTCATGCTGGATTGGAAGGTGCTGTCATTGGACAAGGCATATTGTCCTTTCATCAGATCTGCCTGTTCCTGGGTGAGATTGCCATTCGTCACAGCCAGGTCTATACGGGTATAGAATGCAGTCTGGTAAGCCGTTTTCAGCTCATCTACACTGATCCCCAGGGCATCCGCCAGAAATGTGTCGAAATCGATCCCATTCTGGGTTAGCCAGTTATCCCAGCGGGCGCCAAATGGAAATGCCTTGCCATTCGTAGTCAGCTGGTCCGCCTGTGCCTGGGTGATCAAGTCCTGTGAGACTGCTTGCGCCAGGGCTGCGGAATATGCACTTTCTTTAGCTGTATTCAGCTCATCCACGGTGATACCTAAAGCATTCGCCAGATCTTCGCTGCTATATCCTCCCTTGATGCCCCTGGCAGCCTCCCAGCCATAGCTTGCCTCGGTCGTGGTGCCGGAGGAGGTGGTGGTGGGTGTGGCAGCAAAAACTGACCGGTAAGCTAAGGCTCCGAAGGTCATTGCGACCGCCAAAGCACCCAAGACTAGTATGAATATGGTTTTTTTATGTTGCATTTGTTGCTCCTTTCGTATCTTGTTTTATGCATTTGATCCTATCTGGATCTGTGTATAGGATAACAAGCAGATATTCAGGAATTATTAAGAAGCTGTTTTGATAGGATTAGGATTTTTGCATTCGGGCTAACAAAAAAGGCACCTGCCCGGTCTTTATGGTGAGTGAAAATCATCTTTGTGCCAATCATAACAATTTCTAAATAATCTCTGAACCTGGTCTTTATACTCTTTTTCTACAATGTACATGGGTAAATCGTTAGATATTAAAGGAGGCATATGTTCCGAAAACCATTATTTTTGATTTTTATGGTCGTTATCCTGGCAGCAGCTGGAGGTGGCTACTATTATTACCGCCAGACGACTTCCACGGTCCAGGCAGCCAGTGCCACCCCGCTCCAAACCACAACCGTAAAACGAGGTAACCTTGTGTTATCAGCCAGCGGAACTGGATCGGTCATCACCGTGCATGAGGCACAGCTGGGGTTTGAGACAGGTGGGGAACTCGCAGAATTAAATGTCGCTGTGGGTGATGAAGTTAAATCAGGCGATGTGCTGGCGATCGCCCAACCCAGCGATTCTGCCGCCACCATCCAGTCCAGGCATACCTCGGCGCAGTTATCCGTATTGCAGGCTCAGCAAACCCTGGATAATCTCAACACCACTACCGACAATGGTGTCACCCTGGCACAGGCACAATCCAATCTGGCTCAAAAACAGCTGGATGTGCTTGATGCCCAAGCCACATTAACGGAATTGATGAACAAGCGGGCAACCATGCATGGAGCTCGCTGTGATGACGATACCATCGCAGATTATCAGGACGCTTATGACCGGGCTTTGGATCGATGGAATCGCTCAGCACACCTGGTTAATAGTCCTGAATATCAACAATTAAAGACCGCCGAAGCGAATCTCAACTGGTGTTCATCTGCTTATTCTCAAGCTGAGCTCGACACTGCGGATGCGAAAATAACCTCCACACAGGCATCCATCCAATTAATGCAGTCTCAAATCACAGAATACCAGGCTCAAATTGCTGATTTACAAGATCCTTCCGGTGCTGATTCATTGGACCTTGCCATCGCCCAGGCAAAGCTTGAAAATGCCATGGCGCAATTGGAAGTTGTCGAGCAAGAGTCGATCAGCAGTACGATCGTCGCACCCTTCGATGGCACAATCCTATCCATCTCAGCTCAGGTTGGGGACAACGTTGGCACAAACCCATTCATATTACTGGCCAACCTTAGCCAGCCCTATCTGGAAGTTTTGGTGGATGAGACCGATTTGAATAACATTGGGATTGGTTATGAGGTCCAGGTAACTTTCGATGCCCTGCCCAACCAGACCTTCACCGGGCATGTGATCAGCATCTCTCCCAGCCTGGTCAATGTAGCCAATGTCACCGCTGTCAGCTCTGTCGTTCAGCTGGATACCTCATCATTCTCCAAACCGCAAAACCTGCCCGTCGGATTGAGCGCCAGTGTGGAGATCATTAGCAGCCAGGCTCAGAATGTGCTGCTTGTGCCGGTCGAATCGTTACACGAGCTCTCAGCTGGGAGTTATGCGGTGTTCGTCATGGAGAATGATGCTCCCGTATTGAAGACAGTTGAAGTCGGTTTGATGGACTATACCTCAGCCGAGATCAAATCAGGGTTGAATGAAGGTGATGTCGTTACGACCGGAATTGTGGAGACAAATCAATGAGCGATCCTACCCTCATAGAAATCGACCAGGTAACCAAGATTTATCTGATGGGTCATGTCCAGGTGACCGCTCTGGATGGGATCAGCATGAGGGTCATCACGGGAGAGTTCCTTGCCATCATGGGTCCCTCCGGTTCAGGCAAATCCACCTTGATGAATATCCTGGGTTGCCTGGACCGGCCGACCAGCGGGACATATCTCCTGGCTGGTGAGGATGTAAGCCGGATGAGCCGCGAGCAATTGGCACGTATCCGCAACCAGAAGATTGGTTTTATCTTCCAATCCTATAACTTGCTCACACAAGCATCTGCTTTACAAAACGTGCTCATGCCCATCGTTTACCGGCGGAACGGGCACATCTCAACCAAGGATCGTATTGAAATGGCGCACAATGCGCTCAGCTCAGTTGGTTTGGTCGACCGTGAACAGCATAAACCAACCGAGATGTCTGGAGGGCAGCAACAGCGCGTGGCAATCGCCCGGGCTTTGGTAAATTCACCTGCACTGATCCTGGCAGATGAACCCACCGGCAACCTGGATTCTCACTCAGGTCTGGAGATCATGGAAATCCTGCAGAAATTGCATTCTCAGGGGCGGACGGTCGTGATGATCACCCATGATGCCAGGAATGCTGAATTCGCGGAACGGGTCATCCATCTCCAGGATGGAAAAATCAGCGAGGATAACCACCTTGCCACAGCACCAGCTCATGCGACTACAGGAGGGCTGACATGAAGCTTTCTGAAGTATTACGAATAGCTGGAGAAGGCATATCCAGGAATAAACTGCGCGCCCTCCTGACAATGCTGGGTGTCATCATCGGCGTGGCGGCAGTGATCATCATGATCGCCATTAGCGCCGGTACTGAAGCCACCATATCTGAAAATATCAAGGACCTTGGCACAAATTTACTCTTTGTGACTCAAAGTATGGGTGTACAAATGGTCTCACGGACGGCAGGCATGAATGCGAACTTCCTGACCTATGATGATGCCAAAGCGATCGGTGATTCAATTTCCGGAATCTCGGGCGTGGTGGTGGAACGAGACATCATGGAATTGATAAAGTATGGAAGCACCTCTGTGGACAGTGTTTCAATCGTCGGTACCACACCTTCATATCCTCAGGTCAGGGACATTGATCAGGCATCCGGGCGCTTCATCACCCAAAACGACATCGAAAAAACTGCCAAGGTGGTGGTCCTGGGATATAGCACCGCCCAGACCTTGTTCGGAGATGCAGACCCTGTAGGCGAGAAAATATACGTCGGCGACGTAAGACTGACTGTGGTTGGGGTAATGGCAAAGAAGGGTGTTGTTGGTAATACCGATTATGACGAGCGGGTCTATATCCCTCTCACCTTGGTCTTTGAGAAGTTCACTTTTTCGCCCTTCGCCCGCGTTCAAGGTGATCAGGTGGGCACCATTCTTATCCAGGTAGAAGATCTCGATAATATGGATAAGGTGATCACGCAAGTGCAGATCCTGCTGGCTAAACGGCATGAAACGACTGTGGATGAGTTGCCTTTTACCGTGCGGACTCAGGAGGATATTATCGCCACTCAGGAATCCACCACTGCAGCCTTCCGAGATTTACTGGCGTGGGTGGCGGCGGTATCTCTCGTGGTCGGCGGGATTGGCATCATGAACATCATGCTGGTCAGTGTTACCGAGCGCACCCGCGAGATTGGCATTCGTCAAGCGACGGGAGCCACACCCGGTGATATCCGTGGTCAATTCCTGACTGAAGCACTCCTACTGAGTTTGACCGGTGGGTTGCTCGGTGTCATTGCCGGAGTGGGGGGCTCGTGGCTGTTCTCTCGGATTGGAGATATGCGTACAGTAGTGCTCCCCAATTCGATCCTGCTTGCATTTGTATCTGCAGCAATTGTGGGCATCTTTTTCGGTTTTTACCCGGCCAATAAAGCCGCCCAGTTGGATCCAATCGAAGCCTTACGGCATGAATGAGCTATTGGAGGATAGAATGAAAAAGAAAACTATATTATTGTTAAGCACGCTGATGATCTTGATCATGACCTTATCAGCCTGCAGTGGATCATCCAACCAGGATACCACCAGCACAGATACAGGCGTCACCAATACCTCATCTGGCGGCACCAGCTTATCGCAGGTGAATATATTGCTGGTCGGCACGTTGAAGCTGGAGGATACCGGCCAGGCAGTCACTGCTGATGAAGCAACAAAACTCCTCCCATTATGGCAGGCGTACCGATCCCTGAGCACCAGCCAGACAGCTGCCGAGGTTGAAGTGGAGGCCCTGCTCAACCAGATCCAAAGCAGCATGACGTCAGAACAAGTACAGGCTATCAAGGCAATGAACCTCACCAATACCGAAATGATGGATCTGATGCAATCGTTTGGAGGCGGGATGGTGAGACGGGGTACGCCCGACCCGCAAAGCACACCTGGCTTCGAGGTTCCCGGTGGCGGTTTCACGATGGGTGAACCTCCCAGTGGATCAGCAGGTAGCCCTCGAAGCGGAGAGCAGGGAAATATGCCGAGGAGTTTTTCACCCGGAGGGGGGATGTCTTTAGAAGTTATGCCAGGAGGTGAAGTTGGATTGGAAGGAGGACCCTTGCTTCAGGGTACCGTAAATCCATCCATGCAGGCGACCGCACAAGCCAGGTTCAGCACTCAGGCTAACCAGGTCAATTCTATACTGTTGGATGTGTTAATCTCCAAATTGGAAGCCATGACGACAAATTAACAAAAACGGGGCACCGTGTTGGTGCCCCGTGCATTTTCGTGAAGTATATCAACACTCAGAGTAACCACACGCATAACATTTACGACAGCCTTCCTCATTAACCACCGCTGCCTGACCGCATTCGGGGCACAGATCACCAATCTTGAAAGCAGGTTGCGTAGTGGAGGTTATCTTTTCAGGCATATCAGAAGGACGAATGACGTATTTCCCGTAAAATCCTTTATCACCATTCGCAGCCGCTTCCTGGTATTCCTCTGAATCTTCAAGGTACTCGGCCAGCGTCTGAGCAACCCCGTCAGGTAATGAACGCACCCGGTTGGGACCAAATCCCAACGAGCGCCCGCCTCCAATCCCAGAAAGCTGCTTGATAATCTCCTTGAGCCGCTCGCGTGGCAGGATAGGAGAGGCTATGCGCAGCAAATAAGAGATCAATCGTCCGATGGCTTCAGAGACAGCCGCCGTCTCTGAGCCAGCTTTGGCGGTGCTGACAAATACCTCAAAGGGATGGTCACCACCATTTTCATTGATCGTGACAAATGCTTTACCAACCGGAGTGCTGATGTTGTATGTGTAACCTCGCAGGCGCCTCGGGCGTGGTTTCTTGGAGACGGACCAACCTTTTACTTCCTCTGTCACGTAGGCAGCCGGTAAACCAGCTGGATCTGTCTGGGTGAGAGCCAACGCTTCTTTCTCACGCGAAGTGGCTTTCGTCTCGAGGACGACTTTTTGACGCGAGCCAGTGACGTACACGGTAATTCCCTTGCATCCCAGCTTCCATGCCAGCATATAGGCAGTGGCAACGTCCTCTTCTGTGGCGCTAGCTGGGAAGTTCACCGTTTTACTCAGGCTGTTATCTACAAATGCTTGCATTGCCGCTTGAGTGCGTACATGCTCTTCAGCAGTGATGTCTTGCGAAACCACGAACACGTGTTGGATCTGCTCCGGCACAGCCTCGTTATCCTGGCAGGTGCCACTTTCCATGACTTGTTCGATAATCATTTGACGGGTTTGCTCGTCAATACCTTCTTCAATCAGGGCAGTTTCGAACTGCGGGCTGGTGTAGGTCAGTTGCAGGTCTTGTCCATTGTCATTGACATGCCGGATGTATGCCAGCGCAAACACCGGCTCACAGCCGTAACCCTCACAGCCTGCCACGGTGGCAATCGTCCCTGTTGGGGCGATCGTCGTTTGGGCAGCATTACGAATACCATGGCGCTTGATCCCTTGGACAACTGTCTCCCAATCAATTTCAGGTCGACTAAAATCACGCTCATAGGGGGTGATGGGATTAGGGGACACCCAGGTCATCTGGTCAGGATCATAAATTGATCCCTTGATGGCTGGGAAAGCCCCACGTTTCTCGGCAAGATGAATACTGGCCAGCATGGCGTGGTAACGGGTAAATTCCATCACCTGGGCAGCAAATTCCTGCCCTTCCTCAGACCCATAACGGATATCACAGTGATACATCAAGTCAGCCAGACCCATGACACCCAACCCGATACGGCGTGCCTGGTCAGCAGCTTTCTTCAACTGAGGAACAGCCGGCACATATGCATTAGCCTGGATGACATCATCCAGAAAGATGGCGGAGGTTTCCACAGCCTGGCGCAATTTCTCCCAATCCACGGCATGTGTCAAACCAAACATTTCAGCCAGGTTCACCGAGCCAAGGCAACAATTCTCATACGGACCAAGCCATTGCTCCCCACACGGATTGGTCGCTTCGAGCTGGTACAACTGCGGCACGGGGTTGAAATGGTTGGCAGTATCCAAAAACAGCATGCCAGGTTCCCCATTGTGGTGAGCTTGCTGCACGATTTTATTAAACAAATCGCGTGCCCTTACCTGCCGGTACGTGAGGATTGGTACGCCGGCTTTCTCAGCCATCTCCAAAGTACCGTGGAATTCATGATATTCCGGGCTGCCCACATCCGGAAAACGCAGGTCCCACATGCTATCGTTTTCTACTGCTTCCATGAATGCATCGGTAATGCCTACCGAGATATTAAAGTTGGTAATGGCATTCTCATCAGTTTTACAATTGATAAAGTCCTCAATGTCTGGGTGATCGACTCTGAGGACCGCCATATTCGCACCCCGGCGGGTTCCACCTTGAGCGATCTCACCAAACGCTTTGTCATACACGCGCAAAAATCCCACCGGTCCGGTCGCCTGGCCGGCTGATGATTTCACCAGTGTATTTTTGGGTCTCAAGCGAGAGAAGGAAAACCCGTTGCCTCCGCCAGTCTGTTGGATCAATGCTGCATCTCGCAGGGTTTGGAAAATCCCGGCTTCATGCCGTCCCATATCATCCGAGACAGGCAGGACAAAGCAGGCTGCCAGCTGTCCCAGGGGTGTACCTGCACCCGTAAAAGTTGGAGAATTGGGAAAGAATTGCTTGTTGGTGAGCAGCTTATAAAACTGCTCCGACCGTTCCTTACCGGAACCGTTCCAGGTTGATTCGACTTTGGCGACGTGGTAAGCAACCCGCCAAAACATACCCTCGACGCTTTCAGCGGGTTGGCCTTCCCGGTCGCGCCGCACATAACGCCGGATCAGAACCTGGCGTGCATTATCCGTCAGGTGGACCTCTGATAACCCATCTGGGATGTCGGGTGTGGGCAATAACCCATATCGATCCATTCGTACTCGTGTAGTCTGTGTCATAATATCTCTCCAAACCACCCCAAAACTACTCAGCCTTCCAATAAGCGATCAATCTCCTTGCGGATCGATCGTAAATCATCCAAACCCAGGTATACAATGGCGTAGCGAATATAGGCGATCTGGTCCATTTCTTTCAGACCCGCGATCACCATATCCCCAACCACCCTGGATGAGACCTCTGCTCTCCCCATGGCTTGAAGGGTGGCTTCGATCTCCCCTACCAGCCGGTCAACATCAGCTGCTGGGACGGGTCGTTTGGCACATGCAATCCGGATGCCCCGGCTTAATTTCTCGTGATCGAATTCTTCGCGGGTACCATCCTGTTTAACAATTAACGGCGTGGCAAGGATTGGACGCTCGTAGGT
>Ga0154899_1028_pt11 | contig 11861 bp, 13 predicted proteins | sample Rifle2008BG19ft_FD_105871 | JGI IMG/M metagenome (GOLD analysis project Ga0154899, IMG submission 105871) | Chloroflexi bacterium RBG_19FT_COMBO_50_10 | reverse complement strand
AGCCCTGAATAAATAATTGTCATTGCGAGCGAGGGCGATCCTGCAGCGTCTTCAGGTTCCCGCTGCTATGCCCGACGATGAAATCTCCACCCTTCACAGCATGAACGAATAAGAACGAGCGTAGCCTATTTACCCTTTAACCGGCATGCGTAGAGGTGAACTGCTTGGTCTGCAGTGGAAAGATATCGATTGGACAAAACGCCAAATTTATATACGTCGTGGGTGTTTCAATCCCGTTGGGGGCGGATTTACATTTCAACCTCCGAAAACAAAACTGGGAAAGCGAACGGTCCAGCTGGGCCAGGGAATAATCGATCATCTAAGAGCGCAGCTGCAGCAGGTCGATCTCATGCGAAAAGCGGCCAGGGATAAATGGCAGGAGCATGATTTAGTATTTCCTTCTGCAGTTGGCACTCCAATCGGAGGCGACCGAATCACCCATGACTTTCCAGTTCTGGCTAGGATGGCTGGCCTTCCCGTGATCAGGTTACACGACTGCCGTCATACGGATGCCTCAATCATGCTGAGTCATGGGATTCCTCCGATCATCGTGGCTGGGATGCTGGGTCACTCCCTGGCGATCTTAATGACCCGCTATGCTCACTATATTCCAGGGGCCCAAGATGAGGCAGCTCGCCTGATGGATGATATTCTCACTCCGATCCCGATCGATTTTAAATCCCTTAAACCACAAGCAAATTAATAAACCAATTCCAGCTAGACCAGTCTCCAGGGTTTCCATGAGGCCGGTCTTTTTTTTCACACGGGCTATTTCTTGAGGTTATTAATGGCGCTAAAATGGCGCTAAAAGGCATAATCCCTTTTCCATTTATGCCTATATATGGTGGTACATCGAGGATTATCCCCTATATCTAGGCGCCCCCGGCGGGATTCGAACCCACAACCGTCTGATCCGAAGGCTGAGGTCGATGATTAAACCTCGAATATGTGGGAGCAATCTGTGAATTAACAGAACAATGGCGATTTTTTTGTCAATTAAGTGCATATTCTGCAACTGGTTTTTTATGAAACTGTGCACCAACTGGGCTTGTTGCTAGCAAGGCTCGTTCCTAGATTGTTTGAGGATTCGGACTCTTCAATCTTGACAATAGTATTAATAGTGGTATCATAGAGTTGTGGCAAAAATCGAAGAAATCCTCGTTATGATGCGGCGGAATCCTAAAGGAATAAATTATAACGACCTCTGTAAAGTCTGTGACCATTATTTTGGTGAACCAAGGCAAGTCGGTAGCAGTCATAGGATTTATAAAACGCTCTGGCAGGGCGACCCGCGGGTCAATATTCAAAATGAAAAAGGAATGGCGAAAGCTTATCAGGTGAAGCAGGTGCTCAAAGCCATTGAGCGATTGGAGAAACAAGAAAATGTTGAAGAATGATCATTACACCTATCGCATTACCTGGTCTGAAGAGGATGGTGAGTATGTAGGTCTTTGCGCAGACTTCCAAAGCTTAAGCTGGCTGGCAGATGAACCAGAAGCAGCGCTCCAGGGTATACGCCAGTTAGTCGCCGATGTCGTTGCGGACTTGCATGCTAGTGGCGAGCCTGTTCCTGTGCCACTGGCTTCGAAAAAATTTAGTGGACATTTCATGGTGCGTGTGCCCCCAGAGCTCCACCGGCAGTTGGCGCTGGAAGCTGCCGAATCTGGCGTCAGCCTGAACCGGCTGGCAAGCGATAAACTGAGAAGGGAGGGTTCTTAGATAGTTGGAGAAAATGGAATCGTAGGCTGGGCAACATATGATCAGGTTACACGACTGCCGTCATACGGCTGCCTCAATCATGCTGAGTCATGGGATTCCTCCGATCATCGTGGCTGGGATGCTTGGTCACTCTCTGGCGATCTTAATGACCCGCTATGCTCACTATATTCCAGGGACCCAGGATGAGGCAGCTCGCATGATGAGTGATTTTCTCACCCCGATTCCGATCGATCTAATATCTCTCAAACCAAAAGCAGATTAATTAACCAATTTAAGCTCAACCGGTTTCCAGTGTTTCGTGGGGACCGGCCTTTTTTTCACACGGATCATTACTGAAGGCTATTAATGGTGCTAAAATGGCGCTAAACCATATTCTCACTTTACCATTAATGCCTATATGTGGCGGTAGAGCAGTTCGTGGCAAGCGCAGCGGAGCAAGCGGCATTGCGAAATCCAACATCTCTATGAGTTGGGTGATGGATTCGGGCAGTCGCAATGGGAACATAAGGGCTGTAAAATCAATCCCTTCAATCCGGTATGAGAACAGACCGGATAGCACCGACCTGCGATCGGATGTTAACCTCCTAAATATGCCGGTTGGGGCACGAAATCTAGTATGCGCAGCCTGATCGTGCCCCACCAAAAATAACCTTATTCCCCGGTTAGCTCCCAGTTTTGCACGTCCCAGACCATGCTGCCCCAGGTGCTGACCACATAACCACTCAGGCTGTTGGCAAAACCATAGCCATCCTGGTAGATGTAAATGTATAACTGTGGCAGCTCGGTTGCGATTAAGTTACCCAACCCGCAATAAGCTTCCTTGCGGACCGCCAGATCAAACGTGCTGCCGGCTGTTTGGATGAATGCATCGCCTTCCGGGTTCACCCAGCGCCAGATATTACCACCCGTCGGATTTTCAGAGGACGGGATTTGGGTTGAAGGATAATCAGCCTCGACTGCCCCTTGCGGTTCGATGGACAGGCTGCGGTCGTAAATCAGCATGTCGTAATCGCCAATCATGCGCGGGGAGTTATCCTCGTAAGAGCCGAAGATGATCGAGAAGTCATAATTCTGGATTTTTGCTTCGATACCGACCGCTTTCAGGTTCTCGACGATGAATTCCTCCGTGCGCTGCAGCGGTTCGAAGTTGGTATAACCCTGCAGCTCGAGGCTGAGTCGGGTCCCATCTTCAGCGTAAAGGGCGCCTTCCGCCACCCGGATACCATCCGCACCCACCTTCCAGCCGGCCTCCTCCAGGAGCGAGATGGCCTTATTCACATCATAGGGTTAGACGCGGGCAATATCGCACTGGTACCAGCCATACGCGAACGGAGAAGTTGAGGCTGCAACTGTGTTCTGTAAAACGTCTCTGATGAGTGTCTCGTAGTCGATTGCCGATGAGATCGCCTGGCGCACACGGATATCACCCAGGATGGGGTGGGGTGGAGTGGCGCCTGGGTCGCCATCAAAAGGCTTGCTCAGGTTGAAGTCGATTGCCAGGTTCCACACGCCCGGCACCATCACCTCGTTCGCGTCAGCCCCCACCACTTCACTGTAAGCTTCTGGGCTATCAATCCCTGGCCACAGCTGCACCTGGGCTTCACCCGTCTTCATCAAGGCAATCTGGGCGGCAAATTCAGGTACGATGCGGAAGATGAGCTTATCAAGGTAAGGTTGACCTGTCAGATAGTAATTAGGGTTGCGTTCCATGGTGATGCTTTCACCGGAAGCCCACTCCGTGACGACAAACGGTCCCGCACCGATTGGGCTGCGGTTCCAGTCCCAGTTGGACATGTCCGCCGACTCACCTGCGGCATGGCGTGGGAAGATCCCGTATGCAAACTGCGCCAGGTAGCCCGCCCACGGAGCGCTGTAATGGACCACTGCTGTCAGTGGGTCCGGCGTCTCAATCGAGTTGATCAGATCAATCCCGCCCGTTCCAGCGAGAGCTCCGGAGGTGGGATTGGAGAGGGCTTCCCAGGTGAATTTGACATCATCAGAAGTCAACGCTTCACCATCCGACCACCTCAGATTTGCCAGTAATTTCCAGGTGACCGTCAGCTTGTCTGCTGATAGTCCACCATTCGCCTCGGTGGGGATCTCAGCTGCCAACACGGGTTGAAATTCACCATTCTCATCCACCACTACCAGCCCGGTCATGCTGGTGGCATCCGCCACCTGCCTGACGATAGCAGCATCCGCCAGGTAATAATTCAGTGTGGCTGGTTCTTCAGGGATGATCAAGGCGACCGTTCCACCGAATGGTCCACCAATTAAAGCATTGGTGGGTTCGACTGGTATCGGTGCCTCCGTGACCCCTTCGGTGACCAGTGGAGCCTGTTCGGTGGCTGTGGCACATGCCGAGAAAATCAGGCCGCACAAAATCAATAGGGTAATCAGACGTATTTTCATTTTTTCTCCTCATGGTTTGCTATGGTTTGGATTCTCATACGATAATTATGGCGTCAAGAGTCCCTCCTATTTATCAGTATGCACGACGTACGGATCAAAGGCATCGCGCAGCCCATCACCAATATAGTTGATCGTCATGACGGTGATAAAGATCATTACCCCCGGATAGATGGCCATCCACGGGGCGCGGAAAACGTGCACCTGGGCAGTGGAAAGGATGGCTCCCCAGGTGGGTGTGGGTGGCTGGACCCCGAACCCGAGATAGCTCAAGCCTGATTCGGTAATGATGGCATAAGCCATCTGCAATGTGCCACTGACCAGGATTGGACCCAGACAATTGGGCAGGATGTGGCGGATGATGATCCCCACGCTGCCGCCACCCAGGGCGCGCGTGGCGGTGACAAATTCTCGCTCGCGCAAGTTGATGAACAGGCTGCGTACCAGGCGGGCTGGCCACATCCACGAGAGGGAGGCGATGATCACAATCACCACCAGGACGGAGTTCTTCAGCCAGGGGAATGGCTGCTCGCGTAAAAATGAGCTCAGGATGATCAGCACAAATATCGTGGGAAAGGTCAGGAATGTGTCGGTGATGCGCATGAGGATATTATCCAGGTTACCGCCATAATACCCGGAGATGGCACCCACTGTCACACCCACGAAAATGGTCAGTAGAGTTGAGACCAGCCCCACGATCAGCGACACCCTGCTGCCATACAGGATGCGAGTGAAGATATCACGCCCAAGCTCATCGGTACCGAACCAATGGCTCGGGGTTGGATTCATGAATGGATTGGCCGGGTCCTGTTCGGTGGGGGAATATGGGGTGAAGCTTGCTCCCAATGCCAACAAGACCATGACTGCCAGCATCACCACAGCCACCACTGCCAGGCGATGCTTGAAGAAACGCCGCATGATTTGGCGTCCCAGGCTCCGGTTAGTCATATTTCACCCGCGGGTCCAGGACACCATAGAATAAATCAGCCAGGATGTTGCAGATGATGATGATGACCGCATCGATCATGACAACTGCCAGGAGCACGGGGTAATCGCGCCCGCGGGCTGCATCCCAAAAAAGCCGCCCCATACCCGGCCAGGCGAAAATGGTCTCGATGAATAGCGCCCCGGCAAACAAGCTGGGGAGGTCGAGACCAATCAGGGTGACCAGCGGCAGGATGGCATTGCTCAAGGCGTGTTTGTAATACACGACCCGGTCTGCCGCACCCTTTGCCCGCGCCGTGCGGATGTAATCTTCATGCAGCACATCCATCAGGCTGGAGCGCAGGAAACGCGAATACCAGGCTGCCCAGCTTGCGCTGAGTGCAGTCACAGGTAAGACCAAATGCCAGGCAAGATCCGAGAGACTACTTTCGCCTCCAATCGTACGCATCCCACCGGCGGGAAATAGCGGGTCACCCGTGTATGGGTTTTGAATAGCTACATAAAAAACCAATATCAGTGCCAGGCCCAGCCAATAGACGGGTACTGATTGTCCGATGAAAGTCAACGTGGTGGCGATGTAATCGAATAATGAATAGGGTTTACGCGCCGAGAGAATTCCTACAGGCAGCGCAATGATCAAGGTGACCAGGAAAGACACACCCACCAGGATCAGTGTGTTGGGGATACGCTCTGCAATCATCTCCGATACCGGCCGGCGGAACTTGATCGAGTCACCCATATCTCCGCGCAGCATATCTCCCAGCCAACGGGCGTATTGAACTGGCAGAGGCTGGTCGAGACCCAGCTGCTTCTTCAGCAATTCAATCTGCGCCTTGGTCACATTGGGGTTGCGATAAGCAGTCGAAAGTGGTCCTCCAGGGGCAGCGCGCACCATGGCGAAGAGCAATATGCTCAAAATGAAGATGATCGGTATGGACTGTAAGACACGACGCAGAGCGTATCTGGCCATTACACCTCGAAGGCAATGTTCCCATCCACCATGGTCAACAGTGGATGGACTTCCTTCATCTTTTCGGGAGGGATCTCAAAAATATTATCTGATAACAGCACCAAGTCAGCCAGGAAACCTGGTTTTAACTGGCCTTTGACATGTTCCTGGAATTCGCCGTAGGCAGCCTCCCGCGTATAGGAGAGTAAGGTGTCAGCCAGGTTTTGATGGTGATCAGGCATGCCTTCAGCCCACGGTTTCCGATTGAGGGTATTATGCACCCCGAGCATTGGGTTTTGACTGACGACTGGCCAATCGGAACCGAAGATGAGCGTGGCACCCGCTTTTCGAAGGTCAGTCCAGGCAAAACTAAGCGGCCAGCGCTCTTCACCCACCCTGAACTGCCAGATATCACCATCGTCCACCGAGGGTGGGGAATGCAGAGGCTGCATTGAAGCGATCACCCCCAGCTCTTTAAAACGGGGCAGGTCATCCGGATGGATGACTTCAATGTGTTCCACCCGGTGACGGCTATCCCGCACCCCATTCGTTTTACGCGCCAGGGCATAGGCATTCAATACCCGCCGCACACCCCCATCACCCACCGAGTGGACGAAGATCTGCACCCCCAGCCGGTCAGCCTCCACCACGATACGGTTGAAATGCTCCTCGCTGTAGTTGCAATCACCACAGGTGGAGGGGTTATCTGTGTAAGGTTCGACCATCAAGCCGGTGTAGGTTTCAATCACGCCATCCATGAAAAGCTTGATACACCCACCCCGCACCAGCTCGGAATGGTATTTCGTTTTTAAGGAGAGAGCCTCTTCCCGGATGGCTTCCAAGGGGGTTTCCACACGGATGCTATAGGGCACGTACACTCTGACGGTTAAATCTCCATCCTGTTCGAGGCAGGCATATAACCCGGCTTGCTCATCATCGCCGTCCATGTTATGGATGCTGGTCAGGCCCATCTGGGAGGCAATTTTCACCCCTTTCTTTAACAGGCGCAACTTTGTAGCTTGATCCACTACCGGCAGGACCGCACTGATGTGCTTGCTGGCATGCTCTTTCAGCTCACCGGTGGCTTCCCCCTGCTCATCCAATACGACCACTGAATTCGGTGGGCATTCCCCCCCATTGAAGATGCCTGCCATGCGCAGCCCCGACGAATTCACCCACATGGTGTGCCCGTCATAGGCAGTGATGGCGATCGGCCGGTCCGCCAGGATGGCATCCAGGTGTTGGCGGGTGAGCGGGGTGTGATCCGGTCCCAGGTTGTAGCGCAAACCAAAGCCGGTCAGCCAGGGGGCACCAGGGTTGTCAGCCGCGAAAGACCGGATTGCCTGGATGGTATCTTCGTAGCTGAAGCAGGTCTCAAAATGGATCTCCTCCAGGGTGAGCGAGCCGTGCTGCATGTGGAAGTGGCTGTCGATGAACCCCGGCATCAGCGTGTGCCCACCCCCATCGATGGTGCGGGTGGTTGCCCCGTTCCACTCGCCTGCCTCCGCCGCATTCCCAACGAAGACGATGCGTTTATCCTTTACACCGACTGCCTGTGCGGTCGGATTATCTTGATCGGCGGTGAAGACATGGGCATTGGTGATAATGGTATCTGCATTGCTCATGGGCAGCCTCCGTATATTAAAGTGGGATGAATTATTGTAGCATAAACAGATTAAAGGGTGGGTGTAATGATCAATACCCTACCAGACCAGAGAGTATGTGTTCGAGAATTGTCCGGCAACACACCACCGCTACTCGTTAAGAGATCCATATGAAATTGAGCTTGCTATCCTATCAAAGGAAACAATACCATTTCGAAAACACTCTAAATTTCCTGTAAAAAAAAGCTTGCTCATTCTGCCATAATGTGCATAATATTGAATAGACATAAAAGCGGTTTATGTAGGGGGATGATAATCTAGGGACTTGTTTTCACAAAGTGGGTGAATTTTCATGAAATATATCAGGCGTATTCACCAATTAAATAGCACGTGTTTTTCTGTGAAGAATCTCAAGAAGATAACCCTCGATCTTCCTCAAAGGAAGGTCTTATCCTTGACAAGATCATATGACCAATGACGAAAGGATAAAATCATGAACAGCACCCTTTCAGATAGCATCAGCCCCCGTATCAGCCACTTTTTTTACCTCGCACTTATATTTCTTTTGCTTTTATTGGTCGGGCAATCGACATCTTCGACAAGTCTCGCTGCCTTTCCAAATACAGAGGCTGTGATTGCTCAAAACGTACCAGACAGAACCATTGCTGATCAGCCAATGACACCCTTCATAAACAATAATGCCGTAACCTTATTCTATGATGATTTCAGTGGAGACCTGTCAAATTGGAGTGTCGAATATGGTAATTGGTATATCGAACAGGAGGCGCTGGTAGGCGATGCATATGATTATCCAATGCGGGCTTCGATTTATGCGGGCGACCCTGCCTGGACCGATTATGTATTCCAGACCCAGGTGGTGACACAAACTTTGAATACGGTCATGTTTTTACGGAGTTCGGAGCCATGGCAGAATGAATATTGCCTCGAATTCAGGTGGGATGGTTCGTCAGATTCTCCTAATACATATTATGTTTCTAAGTTTCAGGATGGAGTTTTCTATGAACTGACGCTTGGGTATGTCGAATCACCTGTCCCAATCACCAGCTCGAGCCTTCTTACCGTTCTGATTAGTGGCAATCACATGGTCATTTATATCGATGATCAATACGTAACTGAAATCGTTGACGCCAATCCAATCCCCAACGGCAGGATTGGGTTGGGTGTATTGTGGGATACTGCAACCTTTGATGATGTCCTGGTTTCCACGGTCCCCCCGGTCATGGTCTACCCACAGCAAGAGAGGAAGTTCGCCGAGGCGGGTGACACGATTACATATACACTGGAACTGGTGAATCATACCGGTCTTACCGATAGCTTCGACTTGGAAATATTACCGGGCAATGTATGGACGACCACCTTATCCACCGACCAGGTGGGTCCTGTCGCAGAAGGTGGGAGCATTACTTTCACAACCTGGGTGGATGTACCCACCGTAGCCATACCTGGAGATAATTCCACCGCCAGGATCCAGGCTACTTCAGTCACATCCCCAACCGTCTATACCACGACAGCCATCCTCAATACTACTGCCTTCACCAGTACACTAGCATATGTATCTGCTGGCGATTATATAGTCCTGGTCGACACAGGATTGCATATTCCTGTGGATTCCATTGATCTGACTCAATATGACTGTATGCTACCTCAACAGGTAAAATTCACCCCAAATCTCGATCAGCTCTATGTTTATTGTACGCATAGGAATAAACTACTCGTTTTCGATACCTCAGACAATACATATCTGGCTACCATCACATTGCCGACCTCGGGTTACCATGGGGATATGACTTTCACCCGTGATGGAGCCTATGTAGTTGTTGGAGCAGATGATTCAGATAATGTATATGTGATCGATACAGCTACGTTCACAATTATTAAAACAGTTCACACGGTATTTCCCATGGGTATGGATACTCACCCATACTTGCCGCAGATTTACATTGGTGGATATACGTGTTGCTATTACGGTTATGTTCAGGTCCTGGATACCACCACGTTTACCATTGTTAAAACCATCCGAACAGGATGGTATGTGCATGATGTACAGGTTTCTCCAGATGGTCAGTGGCTTTATGCCAGTGATTCCGCCGAAGGAGGGGGTATATATAAAATCGATCCTCACACGAACGCAATTGTCGGTAATATTTTGGGTAATTGGCGGCTATCCGATATTAAACTCACACCTGATAGTTCCAAACTATTTGCTATCGACTATTCTAATGAGGCAATCGCCATTTTCGATGCGACCAATTTCACATATCTGACCTCGATTTGGATTGGTGTAAATGCCCAGGAGATGGAGCTCACCTGTGATGGCAGCGAGCTTTGGATGGTTAACGCGCTTGGAACCATTCCTGTCCTCAACACACTGGATTATACGATTCCTTATCATATCCCAATGCCCTATGGAGAAGCCCGTGGTATTGCGATGTGTTCACCAGTGTCTACTGGCATTTTTGTACGCAAGATAGCCAACAAAATGAATGCATCGCCGGGAGAGTTGGTTGACTTTACTCTCTCTTTTTATAATTATGGCGTTGACGATGTCAATGATATTGTCATCACCGACACATTGCCTGCCTTCCTAAACTATGTGGAAGGCTCTTTGCATGCCAGCAGCGGAATATACGATCATCAGAATGGGGTGATTACGTGGACAGGTGATATGACTTCCACCTATAGTGTGGACGTCACTTTTCAGGCAACTATCGCCCAAAACGCGGCATTTGGAACCTCCATTACCAATAGTGTCATTTTCAATACCCCGACAGATACCTACACCCGCAGCTCCATAATCGAAATCGTTCCATATTTTGTATATATGCCATGCACCTCAAAGGCTTGTGGACCCACCTACTTCGATAATTTCTCAAACCCTGATAGTGGATGGCCAATTGGGGATAATGCCAATTCAAAGTTGGGTTACCTGAATGGTGAATACCAAATCCTGGTCAAGCCTGCTGGTCGGGTAGTGTTTGCATATCACGATTTCGGGATCAATGATTATCGGGTCGAGTTGGATGCCCGCCCTGCATCACATTTATACGGTGGGGTCGGCATTATCTTCGATATCACTGATGATGGGTTTTACCTATACGAAATCAACGATGGGTGGTATTCCTTATGGCGCTACAATTCTGGAGATTGGGCAGAAATCATCCCCTGGAGACAGTCAGCGTCAATCCAACCTGGTTATGCATCAAACCATATGGAGGTGGTACGCATTCAATCAGAGATCAGATTATATGTGAACGATCACTGGCTCGTTACTACGAACGATGGCACGTATCATGGTGGTGTGTTGGGCATGCAGAGCGATTCTTTCTATGCGGACTTTGATGGACGTTTTGATAACTTTACAGTTACTACGGGAGTCTGTATTGATACACGAGTTTCAATGATTGCCCCATCCAACGATTCAGGCTTTGAGACGCGCTGGATGGAACAAGCTTCCGGCACTATTCAACGATAGCTGGGGTCCTTTGGGAGTAAGATTTACCGGGTTGATAGTAAAAGCCATTGCTCTCAACCCAGTCTACGATAGGCTATAATTAATCAATCCTGGATGATGGCTCAACGATGACATGCAAAACCACACACGCGTCCCTAGCTGGCTGATTGGCAGCGCAGCCACATGGCTGGCCTATGCCATCCTGCTGAGTGCCTTGCACTTGCGGCTGCTCAGCCAGTGGGGAGTGTCATTTACTTTGCAGATCTATACCGTGAACGCGCCCGAACCGCTCTCCCTGACTCACATCCTGTTGCTGGGAATGGTTGCACCGGGATTTTTCATCCTGGAGGCGCTTTCGTTCCTGCATGTTCACATCCCATGGTTGGACGCAGCCATCTATAACTGGCGCACGATGGTATTACTCTCCAGCCTGCCAGCCATCGTTATTGGTGCTTTGCTCAGCACCCGGGATAGGCGCTTGAGCCTGGCGGGTACTATCCTGGGTTTGTCGCTTTTCGGTGGCAGTTTGCTATTCATTCTCAACCATCTGCTTGAACGGTAGCCATCGATTCATCAGCATGATGCCCCGTCCTAGTCTGCCTATCTTCAGCAGCCTGATCCTGCTCCTCCTCAGCATACTGGCTTGCCAGCTCCCTCAAAGTACGACCTCCACACCCACCAGCCTACCGATCACCCCACCAGCTGGGCGAACGAGCGTCCCCCTACAGGCTACCCAGCCTGCGGTGATAACAGACATCCCCAT
>Ga0154899_1017_pt3 | contig 12068 bp, 11 predicted proteins | sample Rifle2008BG19ft_FD_105871 | JGI IMG/M metagenome (GOLD analysis project Ga0154899, IMG submission 105871) | Chloroflexi bacterium RBG_19FT_COMBO_50_10 | reverse complement strand
CAGCTCATACTGAATAAAATCAAGGTAAGGGTGACTGGCAGATACGTCCACCAATAGACAAATGGATTCCCACCTGGTCCAATGATCCAGTCGCGCCCCATGGCAAGAAAACGCCCCCACGGACTGTCCCCCCCCAGACCGATAAAAGTAAACGTTGCCTGGAGAATGACCATTCCGCCGATGTCTCGGGCAGCCAGGACGATCTCCGGCGAAATGACATTGGGCAGCAAATGGCGCAGGATGATCCGAAGATGCCCGGCGCCGAGGGCGCGTGCAGAGAGTACATAGTCAATCTTGCGCAAGCGCAGTACACTGGCATTCACCAGGCGCGCATATGGCATCCACGAGAACAAGATCAGCGACCACATTACCGGATCGACATTCAACAAATTCTGTTGCATGCTGGTCAGGGTTTCCGGAATTAACCCGCTGGTACCGATCCCGAAAATAAAACTCCCGGATTCTACCAATAACGCTTTAACGATTTGTTTCATAAAAACGATGGCTGCCAATACCGGAAAGGCTAAAAAAGCATCAGAGATGCGCATCATTACATTATTTGCCGCTCCACCCATATAAGCACTGGCGGCTCCATAAAGTATGCCAAACACGGCTGTTATAGACGTTATCGATAAACCAAACGTAAATGCCTGGCGTAATCCCCATAACAACGTAAAAAGTACATCATACTGACCTGAAAGTGTACCAAGCAGGGCTTTTCCGTTGGGTGGATGCGGGATCGAATCCGTCGCCAGCCCAACCCGGAGAAAAGTCTGTGGCTGGGAGGGATCTTCATTTGGAACCAGTTTGGGCGTAGCGATTGCCATACCAAGCATGATCACTAATAACAGCGGACCCAGCCAGTTACGCTTATGACTCAGGAAACGCAGAAACTGTCTCATAACTCCAAAAGCCCTTCGCGGTAACGTGGATCCAGCCAGGCTTGGAGAACATCCAGGATGAACATCAGCATCAACACCGCCAGGACGCTGTACACGGCAAAACCAACTGCAGCCGGTGCATCAGGGATACTTGCCGTCCCGCGGGTGATTATTTCGGATATGCCATGAAAATTGTAAATGATCTCCACAACGAATACACCGGTCAAAAGGGAAGCCGCTGAGAGCATGGAATTGGTCAGTACCGGCGAAAGCGCATTGCGCAAGGCATGCCGCCAGATTGCCCTACGGTGAGAAACACCCCGCGCACGGGCTGCCAGCATATATTCTTTACTGAATTCATCCAGCATGACTGCCCGGGTGATACGATGCAAGGTTGCCCAATGATATAAACTGAGCGTTATCACGGGTAAAACCAGGTGACGCAGCGCATCCAGGCTGATTTCTGGACGTCCATTGAGCAGACCATCGATGGTAAGCAGACCGGTGAACTGGCGAAAAGTATCTTCCTGAATAATAAAGCCAACAGCCTGTCCCACCCGCCCGGGAGGAAACCAATGCAGACCGGCATAAAAAATGGAAATAAGGAACAGCGCCAGAATAAATGTAGGCATCGCTGTAGCCACAAAGGCGCTGACTTGTAAAATGCTATCTTTGCGTCGGTGTGATGTACCTGCTGCCAGCGCGCCTGAGACGATCCCCATTGGCATAAAGGCGATCAGCGAATATAAGGTTAATTCCACTGTTGCTGGTGTCAACCGCAGAAGCCTGGTAAGAACATCCTCATGTAGCGTCGGACTGTAACCCCACGTGCCATGCAGCATGCTGCCCAGCCAGGAAAAATATTGAACCGGATAAGGCGCGTTAAGGTTATGGCTTTCGATAATATGATCGATTAAGTTCTGATAAGCTATTTCGGTCATCCGTTTGGATGCATTCGGGGGCAGGTAGAGCGTGGCACGCGTCTCTGGAGAAGTCATCATGATGCCAGCATAAAGCAAAGCCGTGATCACCAGGAATGAAGTGAGAGTAAAAAACAAACGCCGGAGAACGAACTTAACCAATGGAGGCATAATATTTGTTGACGGAGACTCGGTTTAGAGAAATTATACATGAATTCTAACCCGCGAGATGAGCCAGACTTGTTCCATGAGCGGATCTTTACGTTCTCACCTTTTCCACAATGATTCGATGATCTCAATGGTCCACTCATTACCCTGATTCTACATGCCCACCCGGGAGCTGTCTCATATTCTGGTTATTTTTTACGTTGCTGTATGGTTTATAATACTCCCCTGCAATATGAGTCAGTATTCCAGTATGAGTATTAAAGTAAAAAGACAGAGACTGCGCCTTGGGTTGATCTATGGCATGGTCGCAGGCCTGGCATTTGCGCTCCTTACCTGGGGGCTGGATGCCTGGTTATTGGTACGAGCCAATGCTACCTATCCTTGGGTAAAATTTATTCCCGGAGTGATCATATGTATCATCAGCGGAGGGCTGGCGGGTTGGTTGACCATGCTCTTCGAAAAGCATGGCATGGCTTTATTGTTCTGGGGTTTGCTTTCTGTGCCTTACTCCTGGCTGGTCGTCTGGCTTCCACTAACAGGCGCCTCATCTATGATCAAAATCCTTGACCCTGACCTGGCTGCCTGGTTTGACTTTAGCATCGTACAAGACCTGAATCAATTTAGATGGGTCAGCCTGGTGCTCATTGGTTCGATGGCAATCATCACCGGCATGCTGGAGATCAACCTCATCCACCAGGCTGTAGTATCTTCAAATCCGTCAACATCGGTCATGATCATGCTGGTAAGCCTGGTAATCTTTTGTATAGCTGGCAGCGCGGCAGACAGTATGATCAACACCAACCTGCGTGAGCCAGTCCAGGTGGTTAACAACCTGATCCAATTTGCAGCGGATAATGAAGGTTTAGAAGTCCCCATCCAGACCGCCAGAAAGATGCACTTGAGCGCAGCCAACCAGATTCATGGGTTGATCCAAAAGCAGCGCGACCTCACTCTCACCGGATATGACGCAGCTCTTGGAATGATGGATATCCTGGTGGATTTTGAAGGTTCCCTGGTTAAATGTTCCGTAATCTATGGTCAGCCTACAGATTGTATAATCCTAACCTCAAATCCATGATTAATGTAACTATTATGGAAGGTAGGATTACACTAAACTGCGCGACTGATTATTTTCAGAGGTATAATAAACTGGCAATATTGGGATCCGATAAGAGGAAAATTTCACAGATGCGGTTATTTCTTTATAAATTTAATAAAAACCTGATAACTCTGGAAGAGGATTTATAAATGACTTATCAGTTATTAAACGTTCAGGGACTTGAAACCCGCTTCAAAACACCTGAAGGTGTTATTCACGCAGTGAATGGTGTCTCCTTTACCCTTGACCAGGGAGAGACACTAGGGGTTGTTGGTGAGAGCGGTTGTGGTAAAAGTGTGACCATGCTCTCATGCTTAAAATTGATTGCTTCCCCGCCCGGAGAGATCGTAGCGGGAAAAGCTTTGTTCAAAGATATAGATTTACTGAAGATGGGCAATGAAGAAATACGCAAGGTCCGTGGATCCCACATCAGCATGATTTTTCAAGACCCAATGACTTCATTAAATCCAGTCATCAACATTGGTAAACAGCTTGCTGAACCATTAATCGAGCATATGGATATGACGAACGAGCAAGCCCGCAAGCGTTCGATTGAGCTGCTCGAGCTGGTCGGAATATCCAATCCTGATGAGCGCCTAAAAGATTATCCCCACCAATATTCCGGGGGTATGCGCCAGCGGGTGATGATCGCCATGGCGCTTTCCTGCATGCCGGAGATTTTAATTGCCGATGAGCCAACCACCGCCCTGGATGTCACCATTCAGGCACAGATCGTTGAGCTGGTCAAGCGCCTGCGCCAGGAATTCGGCATGGCTATTATCTGGATCACGCATGACCTGGGTGTGGTCGCCAATATCGCCCAACGTGTGGCTGTGATGTACGGCGGGTATATCATCGAAGAAGCTCCCGTGAAAGAGCTGTTTGCCAACCCCAGCCACCCTTACACATTAGGGCTAATCGGCAGCCTTCCAAAACTAAACGAAGCTGGTCACACTCGGCTTTACTCCATTGAAGGCATGCCACCTGTCTTATACAGGAAACCACAATCCTGCCCATTTTCACCCCGCTGCACGTATGTAAATGAACGCTGCTGGAGCGAAAACCCACCGTTGGAGGCGATTAATGACGGTCATCGTATCGCCTGTTGGGTGGATACCAAGACTGGAAGTAATCGACAATGAATACGGCTGACGAAACCCTGCTCCATGTAGAAGACCTCGTGATGCACTTCCCAATTTATCGAGGTGTCATTCAGCGCCAGGTTGGAGCCGTTCATGCGGTGGATGGGGTATCATTTGACATCAAGCAGGGTGAAACGCTTGGCCTTGTAGGTGAGTCAGGTTGTGGTAAGTCCACCACCGGTCGAACGATCTTGCAGCTCTACAAACCCACAGCCGGGCATGTTTATTACCGGGATCAAGACCTGACCACTCTTAAACCCGAAGCCATGCGTCATATGCGCCGCGAGATGCAGATGATCTTTCAGGATCCTTATGCCAGCCTGAATCCCAGGATGACCCTGCGAGATATTGTCAGCCAACCCCTGACGGCCTTCGATGTTGCCAGTGGAAAGGAAATCGACGACCGTGTAGCTGAGCTGCTTAAGCTGGTGAAACTGAACCCGGACTTCGCTGGCAGGTATCCCCATGAATTTTCGGGTGGTCAACGACAGCGAATAGGCGTCGCACGGGCGTTAGCTTTGAATCCTAAATTTATTGTTTGTGACGAACCAATTTCTGCTCTCGATGTATCCATTCAAGCTCAGGTAGTTAATCTTCTAGAAGACCTTCAAGAGGTTTTAGAATTGACATATCTATTCATAGCCCATGATCTTTCCATGGTGCGACATATCAGCAATCGTGTAGCGGTCATGTACCTGGGAGTTATCGTTGAGATTACTGACCGCAATGAGCTTTACAACAATCCATTGCATCCCTATACACAGGCATTACTCTCCGCGATCCCTGTGCCCGACCCTGTCTATAGTGAAACCCATCAGCGCACCATCATGCAAGGCGATGTACCTTCACCAGTCAACCCACCATCCGGTTGTCGCTTCAGGACTCGCTGTCCAATTGTGATTGAGGAATGCGCGCAACAAAAACCGGAGTTACTGCAGATTAGACCGAATCATTTTGCTGCCTGTATTAGATTGTAAAATAAATAAGGAGGTGCGATATAAGATTTTAGCTAACTGAAGGTAGTAGTAAAATTTCAAGCAAAACATACATCAAATTTCTCAATTGGAGGAGAAAAAAAATGCGTAAACATTATTATGTAATTGTGTTGTTGGTAGCACTAAGCATGCTGTTTAGTGCATGTGCTACTCCCACACAAGCACCGCAGGTGACAGAACCACCTGTGGTAACAGAACCTGAAACCACTGAAGCACCTGTGGTAACAGAACCTGTAGCGACTGAACCACCAGTGGTTGAAGAACCGACAGAAGTGGTCATGAACCCTTATCTTGGTTCCAATAAACTGGATGGCAATGGCGTCCCGCCCACATTCTTTGATGATGCCCACATCCGCAAGGCTTTTGCTTACTGCTTTGACTGGGATACCCTGGCCAATGATGTCTATCGTGGCGAAGCAATCCAATCCAAGGTGCTTTCTTTACCCGGCATGCCTGGTTATGACCCGAACGCACTTTATTATTTCTTTGACCTGGATAAATGCGCCGAGGAGTTCAAGCTGGCTGACGTGGATAAAGATGGCGTAGCGGCTGGCGAGGACCCGGATGATGTTTGGGAAATGGGATTCCGGCTTCAAATGCTTTACAACACCGGGAACACCGTCCGCCAGATCGTAGCTGAGATCCTGCAGGCAAACCTGGCTGAAGTGAATGAAAAATTCCAGGTCGAAGTGCTGGGTTTGCCCTGGCCTTCCTACCTGCAGTCACAGCGTGCCCATAAGATCCCCATCATGACCGGTGGCTGGCTAGAAGATATCCATGACGCCCATAACTGGTACCAACCCTACACCACAGGTACTTATGGTGGACGCCAGAACATGCCAGATGACCTGAAAGCCCAATTCAAGACTCTGTTAGATCAAGGCGTCAGCCTGGTTGATCCCGCAGCTCGTGATGTAGTATACAAGCAATTTAACCAGCTTTACTACGACACCATCCCGGGTGTTCCCCTGGTGCTGGCCACCTCCCATGCTTACGAGCAGAAGTGGGTTGAAGGCCGTGTGATGAACCCCCTGTACTGTGGTGTTGTCTACCAACCCATCTCCAAGAGTGCTGCTGCAGCTGACCCAACCACCTTCACCACGGTCACCACTGGTGATGCAGTCACCTTGGATCCAGCGACTTCCTATGATACTGCCAGCTGTGAAGTTATCCAGAACACCTATGAAACTCTGGTGTTCTACGATGGTGAGTCCACCGATAAATTCGTACCTATGCTGGCTGAATCATGGACAACATCTGAAGATGGCACCGTCTGGACCTTCAAAATCCGCCAGGACGTAACATTCCACAATGGCGATCCCATGACAGCCTCGGATGTGGCTTACACATTCCAGCGTGGTCTATTGAAGGGTGGATATTCCACCCCGCAGTGGCTGCTGGAAGAACCTTTCCTGGGTGTTGGCCTGGATGATATCACCATGATCGTGGACGAAGGCGCTTCCGCGGATGACAAGGAAGCACTGCTTGCCAATGACCCAGCCGTGCTAAAGGCTGCCTGCGAGAAGGTGACATCCGCAATTGTCGCAGATGACGCCGCTGGCACAGTCACCTTCACCCTGGCGCAACCCTGGGGCCCTTTCCTGGCAACCATTGCCAATGGTTGGGGTTCAGTCATGGATAAAGCCTGGACGATTGAAAATGGTGGCTGGGATGGTTCCTGCGATACCTGGCAGAACTTTTACGCCCCGACCGATGATGAAAATCCATTAACACTCGTTACCCCTAATGGTACCGGTCCCTTCAAACTCGACCACTGGACTCAGGGCGAAGAATGGGTCCTGACCAGGAATGAGAATTACTGGGGTACACCTGCCAAGCTTGATCGCGTTGTCAACAAGATCATCACCGAATTCGGCACCCGCTTTGCTATGCTGCAGGCCGGTGAGGCTGATATCATCACAGTTCCTGCTGACTACCGTGTTCAGGTTGACCCATTGGTGGGTGAGATGCGCGTCTATGATGAAGCCACCAACGTATACCTGCCTTCCGTACCGGTATGCGCAGTGGACACAAACTTGCTGGGATTGAACCGCTTCACAAGCTGTGACACCGCCTCCGATCAACCGCTACGTTTGTGGATCGGACGACCTGGATTGTCTCAGGATGTGATCCTGTTCACCTTCCTGATCCAGTAGTAACCATACTTCTTTAGAACGAAGGCGTGCGGGGACCTATAAAGGTTCCCGCATGCCCATCCATATTTTTACTTTACGGAATGAGTTGGAACTACATGCTCCAATCCATTCCGAAAGGCAAAATAGGTCAAGAGGTAATCCATGTCAACGTATATCATCCGCCGTTTGCTGCTTGTCCCTGTCCTGATCTTTGGGATCACCCTGATCATTTTTGGGATGCTTCAATTCCTGGGTCCCGTTGAGCGGTCTGCTTTATATGTAAGAGATTTCCCAAAAAATGATAAACAAATCCAGGGCATCATCAAGAAATATGGATTGGACCGTCCAGTCTATGAACAATATTGGCGCTGGCTGGTGGGGGTGAAGGATCCGGCTACAGGTGTACGCAATGGTGGAGTTTTATATGGCGATTTTGGCTACTCGCGCACAGCCTCCCAACCGGTGATCGACATTATCAAGAACCGCTTCCCGAATACACTGGACCTGGCATTATGGGCTGTTGTCCCCTTACTCTCGGTTGGCATCTGGCTGGGCGTGCAAGCTGCGGTGCACCAAAACGGGTGGATTGATCAAGCCGCGCGTATCTTCAGTATTGTAGGGACATCCTTCCCCACGTTCGTCTTCGGCCTGTTAGTATTAATCATATTTTATGCCAACCTGGGTTGGTTTCCTCCCGGGAAAATGTCCGATTGGGTCAGCCAGGTGATCTATGCAGGTGGATTTCACCAATACACTCATTTGCTCAGCATTGACGCCTTATTGAACGGGCGCCTGGATATTTTCCTGGACGCATTGCGGCATATGTTCCTGCCCATTCTGACCCTATCGTATCTCACCTGGGCAACCTTCGTACGGGTGACCCGCTCCTCCATGCTGGAGGTTCTGCGTATGGACTACGTCACCACTGCGCGTGCCAAAGGGTTAAAAGAGAACGTAGTGATCAATAAACACGCACGACCGAACGCCATGATCTCCATCACCACACTGGCCGGGATGAGTGTAGTAGGTCTATTGGGCGGCGTTGTGATCACTGAAACTGTGTTCAACTATCCTGGCATTGGAAAGGCGGCTGCGGATGCCGCGGCACAATTGGATGTGATCACCATTTTAGGCTTTGCCGTCTTTAATGGATTGATCCTGATCCTTTCCAATCTGGTGGTGGATATCTTATACGGTTTCATCGATCCACGTGTTCGCCTGGCATAAGGAGTCCGTATGACTGAGATAACTTACCCAACTGGTGATAACACCTTACTCAAAGAAGCACTTTCGGATCGAAAGATCGGTCGTGTTGAGCGTTTTCTCGGCCCAGAGAATTACCGCATTCTCAAAGGGTTGTTAAAGACCCCTGCGTCAATCATGGGATTCACATTGATTGGCTTTTTTATCCTGGTCGCGGTGTTCGCACCGGCGATCATCCCCCCGGTTGGTAACGACCCATACAAAATCCCCCGTGACGGTTTTAGTGGTGAGCCGAGGGGGATGGGAAGTGAGTGGAAAAAGAATGTCCCGGATATGCCATTTTGGTACAAGACAGTAACTGGGAAAGATCATTGGGTTCATATTTTTGGTACCGCTCAGGGTCAATATGATATTTTTTACGGGATGATATGGGGAACACGCACGGCTTTCCGCACAGGTTTCATCGTCGTCGTTTCGACTTTCCTGATCGGAGTCATCCTTGGCTCTATTTCAGCCTTTTATGGGGGTATTGTCGATAATATTATTATGCGTATTGTGGATATCTTCATGACACTGCCGTTCATCCTGATGGCATTGATCCTGGCAGCGGTGTTAACGCCTGTGATCGGGAAGAGTCTGATCCCTTCGATCATTGCGTTAATTGCCTTTAGCTGGATGGGTTACGCCCGTATCATCCGCGGAGATATATTATCGGTAAAAGAGCGCGACTATGTACTGGCAGCGCGCGTGGTCGGTGTGCGTAATTATCGCATCCTGTTCCGTGATATTTTACCCAACGCCATTTTCCCCACCCTGGTTCTGGCTTCTCTTGCCATCGGTGATGTTGTGCTTGGGTTTGCAGCACTATCTTTCCTGGGAATTGGTACACAGGTCGGCTACGCCGATTGGGGACAGATCCTGAGCTTTGCCCGCAACTGGATCACCAGCCTGCAAACCTACTGGTACATCGTGGTCTGGCCTGGCCTGATCCTGGTTTTATTCGTCATGGGTTGGAACCTGGTTGGAGATGCCCTGCGCGACGTGCTGGATCCACGCATGCGTGGCAAGACTTAACGGTTCCAAATGAAGGGTGGGTAAACAAAATAAAATCCGTTCTTGCGAACGGATTTTTGTCAGTTGGGTTGAGCGAGCTCTGCGAAACCCAACGCTGAATCATCAATTCGTCATCATAGTTTCTCGTATATCCCCAATTTCATCCGCCATCCAATGCGGATGCGGGTTTGAGGGCGTCTTTGATGGTAAAGGATGCGGGCTCGCTGCCTCACCTGCTCTGGAATGACCATATAAGCCTTCCAATTTTCCTCGATATGCTCTTCCATGCCTTTGAGGGTTTTCCAATAGAAGACGAAATCGAAGTACTCCAGCCCGGATTCATGATACAGGCTTTCTTTTATTACACAATCGACCGCCTTATCTGCAGCAATGTCACTCTCAATATCCGGACTCAAATCCATGAGACCGGCTGATTCGCTGCCACCTGCGTGAACGAATTCCAAGGGGACATCGACACACAAGGGTCGGACATCAATCATGATGCCTTGTGGGACCAGGATACGATGGACTTCTTTCAGGGCATGAACCATGCCCTCATGTTCGATTCATCAAAGCGATGAGGCAAGGATGGCGATATCGAAGCTCCCGGCGGGAAAGGGTAGCTTTTCACCCTTTGCCTGGCTAAAGAACAAATGGGGTTTCGGTCTTATTTTTCGCTTTTTGGCCACACGCAGGTCGTTCAGCTCGGGGTCTATACCAACGAGCCTGGCAGGCATACCTGCATATTGGCGGGTAAATTTCCCATCCCCGCAGCCTATCTCCAGGACAACCTTTCCATCAAGCTCGCATGCGGCAACCAGGTGACCTAACTCTGCGCCTTCAGGGTCTCGTATTGGTTTCACATCTGCCTCCTGAAATCCATATCCTTGAATGCCATTCTGCAACCTTTCGGACACTCTCTCCGTATTAATTATACAGTTTTATGCAATACTTTGCTCCGATCCTGCTTGAGCAGTGAAGCTTTCCTGGGGCAAGGTATCGTTGGATGATGTGGGTCAATCTCACATCTTCTTGACTAAAACGGTAAAATCTGTTATTTATTACCAATCTTATCTAAATTTGCCAGACTGAGTAGAAAGGTTTACCCTATGAAATTCTTCATCCATTGGCTCATCACGGTGATTGCTTTGTTTGTAGCCACCCTGATCCTGCCGAGCTCGCTCATGTCAGTTCAGGGCACGTCTGCGTGGCTGGCATTTGCCGTCATGGCAGTTGTGCTCGGGCTGGTCAATATTTTCATCCGGCCTGTGCTCAAGTTCCTCTCCTGCGGCTTTATCATCCTCACCGTTGGACTATTCATGCTGGTGATCAACGCCTTCCTGCTGTGGTTTGCATCCTGGATCTGCCAGCAGCTTGGGGTTGGCTTCATCGTTCAATGGCCAGGGGGTGCATTCTGGGGCTCGATCATTGTCAGTGTAGTTTCGTTTGTGTTCCACCTGCTCATTAATCCAGGTCGCCCAGCCTCATAAACCCATGTCACATTTGCTTACCCTCGGGTTTTGACCAGACCTGGCAATTCAGTCTGGTCTATATCCTCGTGCCCGAATGCTTTCCGTCTCTGAGATATAATTCCGTTAGCATCCAGAGCCTGTCCTTAAGATCTGGGAAGCGGTTTCCAGGCGTGGGTCCTTCGTCCATCTCGAGAACCAGAAGCGAAGAATTTTTTCACAATTTTGAGCCAAAATGACCATTGGAGCATCCTTGAACATCCATATACAAAACTCCCAGTTTGTAGATGACCTCAGTCGCAGGGTGATGCTGCGGGGAGTTAATCTCAGCGGCAGCAGTAAAATCCCGTATCAACCGGATGGCGCCACCTATCTCCGGGAGGGTTTTTTCGACCACCGTAACGTATCCTTCGTGGGTCGCCCCTTCCCCCTGGACCAGGCTGAAGAGCACCTGGGTCGTCTGCGGGAGTGGGGATTTAACTTCCTGCGTCTATTAGTGACCTGGGAAGCCATCGAGCATGCTGGTCCTGGTATCTACGATGAAGAATACCTCGACTACGTGGTGAAAGTGGTGAAGAAAGCCGGCGAATGTGGCTTTAATCTGTTCATTGACCCCCACCAGGATGTGTGGAGCCGCTTTTCCGGTGGGGATGGTGCCCCAGGCTGGACGCTGGAAGCGGTGGGTTTCGATCTCACCCATCTCGCTGATACGGGGGCAGCCATCGTGCATTCCACCCACCCCGGACCCTACCCCAGGATGATCTGGTCTTCCAACGCCATCAAGCTCGCCTGTGCCACTATGTTCACCCTGTTTTTCGCAGGGAATGATTTTGCCCCGAAAATTAAAGTGGAGGATGAGCCAGCCCAGGATTTCCTTCAAAGGCATTACTACAACGCCATCAGGCAACTGGCGCTACGCTTACAGGGCTTGCCGAATGTGATCGGCTATGACACCATGAACGAGCCCTCCAGTGGTTACATCGGCTGGAGAGACCTGAATTCT
>Ga0154899_1077_pt5 | contig 12074 bp, 8 predicted proteins | sample Rifle2008BG19ft_FD_105871 | JGI IMG/M metagenome (GOLD analysis project Ga0154899, IMG submission 105871) | Chloroflexi bacterium RBG_19FT_COMBO_50_10 | reverse complement strand
GTCGTCAGTTTTAATAAATCAGCAACCTAAATAAGAGCAATTCCGGCTATAATTACTATTCGCTCGACAAGGTTACAATATGTTGCTTGGATTAAGCGGGCCAATCTTACCACAAATCGTATCTGATTACAAGCACGATTGTTAATCATTGTTGGAGGAAATCCATACCTTGTATCACATTGGCCATCAGACAGCAGCAACAAGAACCACAAACAGAGGTTTACAATGACCGATGAGACAACCCAACTTGGCAGCATCAAGATCTCACCTCGCGCTATTGCCACCATCACTTATCATGCCACTCGCCAATCTTATGGTGTAGTAGGTCTGACTTCAAAAAACGTGGTAAACGGATTAGCGCAGGCTTTAGTGAGGGACCCGACCCATGGAGTCGAAGTAACCTATGATGGTCAAAATATAACCATTGATATCTATGTTGTCATTGAATATGGCACACGGATCAAAGTTGTAGCCACCAGTGTACGCAATACCGTCAAGTATCATGTTGAAAAGGCCTTAGGACTGCCCGTCGGAGAGATTAACGTCCACGTTCAAGGTTTACGCATCAGTGATCCCGATTAATTACAGGTGGCACGATATGAACATCGAACAGGAGCCATATTCATGAGCAAAGATATCCCGACAAGACCGGTGCAGAATTTGCGTAAATATCCCATCGATGGACAGGTGTTCAAGCCATTGATCGAAGCTAGCTTGATTTGGCTCCGTACCAACCAGCAGATCGTCAATTCCTTGAATGTTTTTCCCGTCCCCGACGGTGATACTGGCACCAACATGGTGCTCACCATGCAGGCAGCCTATGATGAAATCGCCAATTCTGCTGAACACAATGTGGGCAAGCTCGTCCACGCTGTCGCTCACGGCGCACTGATGGGTGCCCGCGGGAACTCGGGAGTGATTCTTTCTCAGTTATGGCGCGGTTTTGCTCGTGCTTTGGATAATCTCGAAACATTAGATGCCCAAACCTTGGTCAACGCTTTTCATCAAGGACGTAACACGGCCTACAAAGGGGTTGTCCGTCCTGTCGAGGGTACCATCCTGACTGTTGCTAAGGACACCGCCGCTGCTGCTGAGGAAGCCCTGAAAGAAACCTCAGATGTCTACGAGATCCTCGAGAAAATCCTTCCCGCCGCAGATGAGTCGGTAAAGCGTACACCCGAACTGCTTGCTGTGCTCCGCGAAGCAGGTGTTGTGGACTCAGGAGGTAAAGGTTTATTTTTCATCTTCGAGGGGATGGTACGTTTTATCAATGGGCTGCCCTTGGATACCGCCGTGATGTCTGTCCAGTCTCTATCATCCATGAAAATTGACAATTTTCCGGATATGATCGAACCAGGTCAGGATTTCGAGGTTGTCGTCGATTTCCGTCCAGATGCTCCGCTGGATTTGGCGAAATTTTATGGGGACTTGGAACAGATGGGGACTTCAATTCAAGTCGGTGAAGGTGAAGGCCTCTATCGCATGCACATCCATGTTCCTACCGCCAAACTCTATGAACCAATCGAATACACCAAGACCTTAGGCGTTGTAACGAAGGCATTGATCGAAAATCTGGTTGCACAAATGCAGGACAACGAAGCAGCGGATGCGCATCACCTGAATTTATCTCCTGTTGAACCTGGGCAAATTGCAGTGGTAGCGGTCGCACCTGGTCTGGGAATTGCTCGCGTCTTCGCCAGTCTGGGAGTTTCAGGGATTATCGAGGGTGGACAGACGATGAACCCCAGTACCCAGGAGATATTACATTCTTTTGAAAATTTTCCGACAGAGAATATCTTCATCTTACCTAATAACAAGAACATCATTCTGGCAGCCCAATCCGCAGCCCAATTGACCGTCAAGAATGTTACCGTCATTCCCACCCGCAATGTTCCGCAGGGCATGGCAGCCATGCTCCGTCTCGCGCCAGATGGTGATCCACAAGAAGTGGCTGCTGAAATGATCGAAGCTCTTGACGAAGTGATAACCGGTGAGATCACCACCGCTACCCGCACCGTCGAAATTGACGGTGTCAAAGTAGTAGAAGGGCAGATAATCGCTTTACTGAATGGGAAATTGGTCATTGCTTCAGACGACCTCAACGATGCAACCCTCAAATTGCTGAAGGAAGCTCAAACTGACCAATATGAACTGATCACACTCTTCTATGGTGCAGATGTTCTTCGGCAGGATGTGAATCGCATCACTGACAACATCCGTCAACTCTATCCCAAGCAAGAGATAGAGATCAAAGAAGGTGGTCAGCCCCACTACCACTTCATCATCTCAATTGAATAGCATCCATTCCACGAGGTCGCCTAACCTTGTTTCGCACCTGCATCCTGACCGACAGCACGGTTGTTTTCACTAAACCTGTCTACCCTGGTATTGAGCATGTCCACATCATTCCTCATGTGCTGCAAACACCTCATGCCCCCGGCGCCGACAGCTTTCGCCAAACCTTCGTTACCCTGGGAAGCCGTTATCAGGAAATTATCTCTGTCCTCGGATCATCCCACCTCAACCCTGCAGTCCAAAATGCACGCCTGGCTGTCGCCTCACTGAAAAGCCCGCTGAACATCCAGGTTATCGATTCACAGACTACTGCCATTGGTCTGGGTCTGCTTGTACAGGCTGCCGCGGAATCTATCCAGCGCGGTATGCCCGCTCAGGATATTTGTAACCTGTTACGTGGAATGATACGTAACATCTTCGCCATCTTTTGTCTGCCGGATCTAACCTCTCTGTATCTATCCGGTCAGATTGACCAGGCTCAGGCAATCGTGGGGGAAATGTTAGGTGTGATCCCCATATTTGTCATGGAAAATGGTCAGCTCATCCACATTCAAAAAATCCGCAGCCCGCGTCATCTGGTAGATATACTATTCGAATTTGTAATGGAATTCGATCAATTAAAATACCTGGCTCTACTGCAGGGTTCCTCTTTTTTCGATCAGGAATGCCGTAACCTGCGTGAGCGTGTCAACCAGAATTTGCGCACACCCCATTTGAGCGAGTATAGGATCAATCCAACTTTGGCATCCCTGCTTGGATCCCGAAGTATTGGCATCATTTCTATGCTGAAGACTCCTGGTGAAAAATCATGACGACTGCAATTGTCACCGACAGTACCGCTGACCTATCGGAAGATTTGTTGTCAGCTTATAAAATCCACAGCATCCCAGCTATTCTTGTTATGGACGGGCAAAGCATGGTTGATGGAAAAGGTATTACCCGTGAGGAGTTTTACCACAAGCTTCCAACGATGCAGTCTCCACCATCCACTGCCACCCCCAGCAGTGGCTCGTTCGAAGAAATGTATCACAAGCTCCTCGAACAAGGTGTGCAACAGATCATATCCATTCATCCGCCCGCGTTGCTCAGCGGGATTTTTAACGCGGCTGTCATTGCGGCGAAAAGTTTTAGTACCCGGGTCACAGTCATTGACAGTGGATATGTTACCCTGGGGATGGGCTTCCAGGCAATTGCTGCCGCCGAAGCTGCCCTTCAAAATCTGACACTAAAAGAAATCCTCTCCAAAGTAGCTGACATTCGCAGGCGTACTCATCTGGTCGCCATGTTAGACACCCTCGAATATGTCCGGCGAAGCGGGCGCGTTTCCTGGGCTCGGGCCAGCCTGGGTGCTTTGCTCCAGATCAAGCCCTTTATCACTCTGAAGAATGGCGTTGTACTCAGGCTTGGAGAAACGCGCACACGGCGAAAAGGCATCGAACGCCTCTATGAATCCCTCAAAAAGCTGGGTAGCCTAGAGCGCCTGGCGATTCTTCATACAAATGCGGAAATCGATGCCAGTCACATGGTCAGTGAGTTCACCCACCATGTTAAGCCCCAGCCGCTGATTGTCAATGTCACCTCGATCATCGGCACCCACGTAGGACCGAATGCCTTGGGTTTTGTCGCTGTTGTTGAATAACTTAGCGGTGGTACAATTACACCCGATGAAACCCTCCCTGAACAAATTACACAAATTCTTCAAATTAGAAGCAGAGCGCAATTATGACAACCGCGCTGTCGTAGGTGGCCTGGAGCGCATGCTCGAACCCTGGCGAGCTGAAGCAGTTTCTGAAGGTTTGTCTCCCGACCTGATTGAAGCTGTTGTTTCGCGGTTGCGCGATTACACTAAACTTACCCCGAATTCCCGCGCCGAGGTGTTGGAAGGTGTCTGGCGTCGCATTCAACGCGAGTCAGGTGAGAGGCTTCCCTCCCTTGCACCTGTCGTATTTCCTGATGCCGAATTGGCCAACCGAGAGCGAAAACCGACCACGCCCTCCGAGCAAAAGAAAGTACCCGTTGATGGAGAGTCCCCCGTTCCCCAAACCTCTTCCCCCGTTGAAGGCGATATTGTCAAACCGGTTGCCGTTGATACCGCAACTCCAGCGCCTGATATTGTTAAGACTGAACCATTCACATCTCCACCTCCCCCACCTGCTCACCAGCCTCCCAGCGGTCCGCCCGCAGCCTTGAATGCCCCGGTTACCGTCCTGCCCGGCGTCGGCCCTCGTCATGCCGTGACCCTATCCCACCTTGGGCTAAAAACCCTGGGCGACATGCTCTACAACTACCCCAGGCGTTACGATGACTACACACAACTTAAACCGATCAATCGCTTGTCGTATGGCGAAGAAGTTACCATCATTGGCAGCGTAGACAGCGTTCAGACCCGGTCTGTACGCAGCGGTAAGATGCAAATTGTCGAAGCGATTGTCAGTGATGGGAGTGGTTCCCTGCGTGTAACGTGGTTTAACCAACCTTGGATCACCAGGCATTTGCAGGAGCAATCGCAAATCGTCCTGTCTGGTAAAGTGGAACAGTACTTAGGCCGCCTGACGATGAACAATCCCGAATGGGAGCCCCTCGAAGTACAAACTCTGCACACCAATCGCATTGTCCCCGTCTACCCGCTGTCTGCCAATATCACTCAGCGCTGGCTGCGGCGCTTGATGTACCAGGTGGTCAATTATTGGGCGCCGCGTGTCACTGACCCATTGCCTTCACGGCTGCGCCAGGAAGCTAGCATCATTGATTTACCCACAGCTTTGCTTCAGTCCCATTTTCCCGATAATCAAGAGAGCCTGAAAGCTGCCCGCTATCGATTGGCTTTTGATGAGATATTCCTCCTTCAGTTAGGTGTTCTCAGCCAGAAGCGTGCCTGGCAAGAGCGTACTGCTCATGTTTTCGAAACCTCTGAAGAGTGGCTACAGGAGCAAATAGCAAAATTACCGTTCCCATTAACTGGCGCTCAATTGCGCGTTTTAGAAGACGTACGTACCGACCTTGCATCTGGCAGACCAATGAATCGACTGTTGCAGGGCGACGTCGGCTCAGGCAAGACCATCATTGCAGCCCTGGGTGTTCTGATGATCGCTCAGCATGGAGCTCAGTCAGCGATCATGGCTCCCACTGGTATTCTTGCAGAGCAGCATTACCAGAACATGCTTAAATACCTGGCTGGCAGCGAGTCATCACTGCTACAGCCCTCAGAAATCCGCTTGCTGGTGGGTGCCACACCTGAAAACGAAAAGCGTGACATCCGTGCTGGTCTGGAAGACGGTTCAATCAAGCTGGTCATCGGCACTCATGCTCTGATCGAGGACCCCGTCATCTTCGCGAATTTACAATTCATCGTTGTAGATGAGCAGCACCGTTTTGGTGTAGAGCAGCGCGCCCTTTTACGTGCCAAGGGTGATAATCCTCACCTGTTGGTGATGACTGCCACACCGATCCCTCGCTCCCTCGCTTTGACCATTTATGGCGATCTTGACCTGTCGACGATTGATGAGATGCCCCCTGGTCGCCAACCTGTTGAAACCAACATCTTCTATCCACGCGAACGTGAGCGTGCCTATGCCTTCATCCGCAGCCAGATTGAAAAAGGACAGCAGGCCTTCATCATCTACCCTTTGGTTGAAGAAAGCGAAGACACAGATACCCTGGCTGCTGTGGAGGAACATGCACGTCTCCAGAAAGAAGTTTTTCCGCATCTAAAACTGGGGCTGCTCCATGGACGGATGAAGGGCGAAGAGAAAGACCGCATAATGGGCGAATTCCGTGACGGCGAGTTGCACATCCTGGTATCTACCTCAGTTGTCGAGGTAGGTGTCGACATTCCAAATGCCTCTGTTATGCTGGTTGAAGGCGCCAATCGTTTCGGCCTCGCTCAGCTTCACCAATTCCGCGGCCGGGTAGGTCGCGGTTCACAACAATCTTACTGCATCCTCATCCCGGTCACTCCGGATAAAGCCGAAAATGAACGCCTGGCAGCTATGACGGAGACCAACGATGGCTTCGTCTTAGCAGAACGTGACCTGGAGCAGCGTGGTCCTGGTGACTTTTTGGGTACTCGTCAAGCCGGCTATTCGGAATTGCGCCTCGTGAGTTTGACAGATATTCACCTGATCGAAAAGGCCCGTCGCCACGCTCAGGCGTTATTTGAATCCGACCCGATTCTCGAGCGTCCTGAACATAAATCCTTGGCAAGCAGCTTGAAGGCCTTTTGGAGCAGCAACCAATCCGACATTAGTTAATCATTCTCAGGAGAAATAAACACAATATGGGCGTGCGAGCAGTATTTCCAGGTACATTTGACCCAATCCATTATGGACATATCGACATTGCACGTCGAGCTGCTAGGCTGTTCGACGAAGTCATCCTGGCAGTGTACGACCGCCCATTAAAAAGTCTGATCTTCTCGCCCGATGAACGCATAAGCCTGGCAAGCCAGGCTGTTCAAATTGATCCCAAGATCACAGTTGTCGGTTACAGCGGGCTGACCGTCGAATTCTGCCGGAAAGTTGATGCACAGGTTATTGTGCGAGGGTTGCGTGTTTTCTCAGATTTTGAGTACGAATTCCGTATGGCATTGGCAAATCATCGTCTCGCTCCTGAGATCGAAGTAGTCTCGTTGATCACGGACGAGGAACACACATTCTTATCATCATCCACCGTACGCGAGATCGCTTCCTTGGGAGGTGATACCAGCAGCATGGTGCCACCACATGTCGAAAAGGCCTTAAAACAGCGTCTGGCTGAGTTGGACGAATCTCATCTGATTGTCCCAACGACATCTTTACGCGATTGATGAACATTTTTGCTCAAAGGGTGTTGACGTTTTTTTCATTTGAGTGTAATCTTGTGCATGAATCTTGCAACTATGAAGAAGAAATAGACTGAAAGCTTGCAACCGGGCCTGACTACAGGCTGTCATCAGCGGAGGGAACTTATGGATATCTTACAAATGATCGATCGCCTGGAGGAACTCTTAAATGAGAGCCGCCCTTTACCATTCACCCACAATGTCATCGTTGACGAAGACCGCATGCTTGACCTGATTGACCAGATGCGCGTTTCTATTCCCGAAGAAGTGAAAAAAGCCCAACAGATTTTAGCGCAGCGTGACCGCCTCAAAGCCCAGGCTGAGGAAGAAGCCAATCGCACCATTGCGCGGGCTCGCGAAAAAAGCGATCAGCTTGTCGAACGGGATCCGATTGCTCAAGCTGCTCAACTCCAGGCGGAACAGATCATCCTCAAAGCTCATCAGGATGCTGACATAGTCCGTCAGGAGGCTGATAGTTACGTCGTCGAAACTTTGCGTGGTCTTGAAATAGAAATGGATCGCGCCCTTACTCAGGTCCGTAACGGCATTCGGGCACTGCAAACAGATACTCCTAAAGAGCCTGGACCATAACTGTTTTTCGTAAAAAAACAGGAGTGGGTGATTACACCCGCTCCTGATGCTTTCTGCATCCACCCCCCAAGCAGAAAGAATATCTACCCAATTGTGTTCCCCCGGACCCTATCTCTCCTATACTCAGCCACCCAATATAGGAGAGATAGGGCTCCGTGTGAGTCAGTTTACCCCTTTTTACCCGACTCAGGAGATTTATCAGGTCGTTTTCGACCTGCTCTCTTTGCATTAATCCCACACTGATCTTATCACGGTTCCGTCATGATATCGTCACGATAATCGTCACCATGATTGCCTTTTTACAGATTTTCGCTTAAAATCAAGATAAGAGAACACACTCGCATGCCGAAATTGGTAATCTCATTGCTCGGTTCGCCTTCTATCACAATCGATCAGCGCCCCCTCGACGCCAAAACCTACAAGGCTACCGCGTTGCTTGCTTATCTGGCTGTTAACCAACAGCCCCATACCCGTCTCGAACTCGCAACTTTGTTGTGGACAGAATTAGACAAGGAGAAATCACTTGCCGCCTTGCGTACCACCCTCTGGAAACTTAAGCAGGCTGGTCTCGAAAATTGGTTACAGATCCGCCGTGATGTGGTCTCCCTCGTCAAAGATGAAAGTGTCGAAATCGATATAATACGCTTTCAAGGGCTGATCTCCCAGTGCGACACCCATGGTCATCATTCATCAAAAGTCTGCCCAGTTTGTCTCGCGCCACTAGCTGAAGCCGCCAGTCTATACCATGGGGACTTCATGAAAGGTTTTTCCTTACGCGATGCCGGAGAGTTTGACAATTGGCAATCTCTTTACAGTGAGGTTCTCCGGAATGATATTCGCCAGATACTTGAAAAATTGGTCAGGGGTCACCGTGCTCAAGGCGAGATCGAACGATCGATCCTTTTTGCCCGTCGTTGGATTTCCTACGACCGTTTCAACGAGGATATCCACCGTCAATTGATGAGCCTGTATTACAGTTCTGGTCAACGCTCTGAAGCAATTCAGCAATACCGAGACCTCGTCAAACTGTTGCATCGAGATTCTATGAAGCCGCAGCCAGAAACTAACCAACTCTACGATCAAATTATTAATGAGGAGACCGAACGCGTCCTTAGTTCCCAGGATTTGGAAACGCCTATCTTCCTGGCAACCGATATTGAAAATTCCGACGAAATGTGGGCTAATTATCGTGAACAAATGGTTCACACAGTAGCTCGTTACAATGGCATCGTCAAAGAGTGCGCCACCCAATTTGGGGGTCATGTAGTCAAACAGACAGGCGATACATCGATACTTTATTTTGATAAAGGACAGCCTCTGCATTGCGTGCTGGCAATCCACAAACGATTGATGCGTACAACCTGGACTGTCAACACCATTCCGCGTATCCGCATCGCCCTGAATACTGCTGAACACAAGCAGCCTAACCTGAAGGACTATACTTCAGATATCTATCGCACCGAACGATTATTGTCTGCTGGATGGGGTGGGCAAGTCCTCTTGACTTCGCAAGTATTGAATGTTGTTGACCACCCGCAAAACATACAGGTTCATGATCTGGGTATTCATATGTTTAAAGATCTGCGGGAACCGTTGCGCATCTATATGCTCGCTCACCCTGCCTTGCCATCCCGCGAGTTTCCACCTCTCCAATCTCTCTCCAATTATCGCCAGAATCTGCCCAATTATCCCACTGCTTTCATCGACCGTGAAATGGAACAAGCTAACCTGGCAGATCTTCTCTCAAACGAAAACTGTCGTTTGATAACCTTGATAGGACCGGGCGGTGTAGGGAAAACCCGGCTTGCCCTACAGGTAGCTGCTCAGCAAATGAATAATTTTAAAGACGGGGTCTATTTTGTACCGGTAGCCGCGCCCAAAACACCCGATCTGATCCCTTCAATTCTTGCGCAAACTTTTAAGTACAATTTTTTTGAGCAAAAAGATCCTTTGAGCCTGATCGCTGATTTTCTTCGAGAAAAAAGCATGCTGTTGGTCATCGATAATTTCGAACACTTATCCCAAGGAGGGGTGTTTTTATCAACACTGCTGGACAACGCCCCTGGCTTGAAAATAATCGTCACATCACGTGAGCTGCTGAATTTGCACGAAGAATGGATCTACGAAGTGCATGGCCTGTCGTTCCCTCCTCAAAACTCATCTGATCCCATTGAACAATATAGTGCAGTACAGCTCTTCATTAATAGTGCGCAGCGCGTGCTGGCTGGTTTCAATCCAAATTCTGAAGATTTGGCTGCCATTGCTCGCATTTGTCAGATAGTTGATGGTATACCGCTGGCCATTGAGCTGGCTACTGCCTGGATTCGAACCCTTTCCTGCAAGGAAATTGCCATAGAAATCGAACTCAACCTTGACTTCCTCAGTACAACAATGCGTGACTTGCCAATCAGACACCGCAGCCTGCGCGCAGTCTTCGAACATTCATGGAATTTGTTTTCAGAAGAAGGTCGGCGCACTTACCGCAACCTTGCTGTATTCCGGGGCGGGTTTACTGCCGACGCGGCTCTCCAGGTAGCCAAAGCCTCCCCCATTGAACTTGCCACCTTCGTTGATCATTCCCTGCTGAGGCGCGTATCCCATGGACGATTTGAGATAATCGAGGTATTACGCCATTTTGCCGAGTATAAATTGCGGGAAAGTCAAGAAGATTTCGACAATGCATATACGATGCATAGCGCTTATTATACTGATCTGCTGAATAGTAACTACCCAGGTATGATGAGTTCAGATCAGGTTCGGAGCGTTGATGCTATACGAACCGAAATTGAAAACATCCGCGCTGCATGGACATGGACAGTTGATAAAAGAAATTGGGCGGATGTGGAAAAATCTATGTACGGCTTTATAGTATATATAGAAATTACCGGGCATTACGCAGATGGACTTGAAGTTTTCTCTAAAGCCCTGGAGAAATTAAATTCCAGGCCAGCTCCAGAGCTGGAGTGGCTCCAGGCAAACATTAAACTTCGAGTTGCCTGGATGCAGTTTTGCATGGGTGACCACCCTTCCGGTATCCAGAAATTGCAAGAAGTTCTGGATAAATTCTCTCAATTAGGCGCAAGGCTCGAAATTGGTATCGCATATTATTTTTTGTCAAAAGCAAATGATCGTCTTAACCTCTCACAGTTAGCAATTGAACAGGCTGAAAAAGGCTTGCTGATATTCAGGGATGAACAATTTTCAGGTCAACGTCATGTACGCTCCCTGACAGCCCACTTACTGGAAGTCTACGGATTAGCACTCCTAAAACTCGACCGCGTGAAGGAGGCTGAGAAGGTACTGCAAGAAAGTCTCCACATTCATCAAGAGCTTGGTCAGCGTTTCGGTTCGGTTCATGTCTTGGAAGCTCTCGGTAGAGTGTTAACAGCCGAAGGAGACATTTCGGGAGCGTTAGCATTACGCCTGCAAGCGCTTAAGATCGCCAAAGATTTCGGTAATAAATACAGTATTTCTATATTGTTAAATAACCTTTGTCATATTTACACAATTATGAATGAATATGATATAGCCATCCGCTACCAACAAGAATCAATTGTTATCAGCCGCGAAATAGGCCATCGTTGGTTGACTGCCATTGGACTTAACAATCTTGGGTACATATTCTTAAAACATTTTACTGACTACAACGAGGCAATCCGATTGTATATGGAAAGCCTCTCGCTGTTTACCGCTATACAGGATCAACGCGGTGTTGTGTACACTCTCCATGACATGGGAATGGCAGCACTGGAAGCCAGGCAGATTGGCCAATCACGTAGCTATTTTCTGGATGCATTGAACAAGGCTAATCTGACCAAGTCACCGGAATTGCAGCTATATGTCTTGAGTAGCATGGCAGCTGTTTATCTCAACACCGGACAACCTTCTACCGCATATGAATTAAGCTACTTGATCCTCTCACATCCTCAGAGTGGTACTGATGCAAAACAGCGGGCAAATTTCCTTTTGGGAGAAATTGAGCTGGCAATGACTGAAGCCCAAATCCAGGACTTCACCCTACGCGGACAATCAACCGATCTTGAACAAGTTGTAACCGAACTACTCACCCAAAGCTGATTCCCCATTCACATTGCTAGCCTTGACGCTGGTTGATTATTATACTATAATCATACCGACCGGTCGGTATTTTTTAACTGGAGGGAAACTTGCAGCAGCGTAGCGAAGAGACCCGAAGTCGCATCCTTGAAGCAGCTAATTTATTGTTTTCCAAAAACGGCTATGATACGACCGGTGTAGCAGAAATTTGCCAGGCAGCGGGGGTAAGTAAGGGTGCCTTCTACCACCATTATCCCAGCAAGCAGGCAGTTTTCTTGGCTGTCATGGAAAGCTGGCTTTCTGGGCTAAATCA
>Ga0154899_1094_pt6 | contig 12131 bp, 17 predicted proteins | sample Rifle2008BG19ft_FD_105871 | JGI IMG/M metagenome (GOLD analysis project Ga0154899, IMG submission 105871) | Chloroflexi bacterium RBG_19FT_COMBO_50_10 | reverse complement strand
GGCTTTCCTAAAAGTTCCTTATTTGCCTCCGATTATCTCACCTGCCTGAGTAGTTACGATATAAGTTTATGAAGGAATAGGTTTGATATGACAGATTATCTTGAGCTTCCAGTGGATAAATTTGTTTTCAAGGTTGCATTAGACCGCTTTTATAGTGATGAGGGTATATGGGTAAAGTTGGAAGACCAATTTGCAAGAGTTGGAATTTCTGATTACCTGCAGCAACGCAGTGGAGACGTGGCATTTGCGGAAATTAAACCTGAAGGGAGTGTAGTGGACTTTGGTGATGAGCTTGCTGTGATTGAAACCATCAAGGTAAATATCAGTTTGACCTCTCCTATAAAGGGTAATGTCATTCAGGTTAACTCATTAATGGAGACTTCCCCTGAAGTTATCAATCAAGATCCATATGGAGCCGGCTGGCTGATATTGATCGATGTAAAGGATTGGAAAAAAAACCTTGAGCATTTATTGGACGCGCAGTCATATTTCAGCCTGATAAAGCGTGAAGCTGAACAGGAGGTTAACAAAGAATGACCAGGCTCGATCGAAAAGACAGGGTTGTGATTGTCCCTTGTAGTGGGATTGGTAAAACCTACGGGACTGTCAGTCGCGAGGCGGCATACAACGTCACAGAAGATTTACGTCCCGAAGAAACCCACCTGGTTGCACTTTCGAAACTCGTGTTGGGAGACGAAGAGGCGCAGGCTATAGTGGCAGGTCATCCTGCCATCACGATCGATGGCTGCAAGCTGGCGTGCGCCACGAAAATGGTTCAGGAAAGTGGCGGGAAGATCGCACAGGACTATGCCGTTTTGGAGGTATACCGGCGGTATAAGCAATTCAAACCCCAGGGGATTGCTGAGTTGAATGAAGGTGGGCAGCTGTTAGCTCAGGCACTGGCAAATGAGATTGCCCAGGTGGTGGATGAGCTGACCTCAGGCGAGAGAGGGGTTGAGAATGGTTGATCTGCCGAAAAAGAAGGTAGGGATTGTGGCTTGTTCTGGTGAGGAATTGGCTGAAGGGACGGTCACGCGCCTGGCAGCCCTCAAGGTGCTGGAGCATTTGCGTCCAAATGACACCGTCACGATCTGCCTGCCCCTTTTTTTGGCGGGGGGTGAAGGCGACCGGGCCTTTGCCAGGTTTTACCCGACCATCTCAGTGGATGGATGTGAGCTTCGTTGCGCGGCCCGTGCCACCGAGATGTATTCGAACAAGCCAGCGGCGAGCATCATGGTACAAGACCTGGTCGAGGATAATAAGCTCGACCAGCCGCAAGGGAGACGTCGCCTGAATGCGGCTGGTCTTCAAGCGGTGGATATCACTGCGGACCGGATTGCAAACACGGTAGATGAATTGCTGGGAAAGCAATGGAATCGGAAGCTGGGAGAGCTGATCCAACTTGAGGTCATCGATGAGCTTCAACCGGATTCAACCACAGAATCAGTCAATGCTACCTGTGCCTGTGGTTCGGGGATACCCATTCAGAAAGTGCTCATCACTGGAAAGGAAGTCACTCTCGTTGGATTGCCATTGATCTTTCAGCAATTCTATGAAGCAGAGAAAACACCAACGGATACAAATTTAGATGAGTTAATGGGTACCATCAAAATCTATAATCCCATACCTGCTGAAGAAGAACCTGCTTACAGGGAAGGTATCCGAAAAGCATACATGAATTTCTGGTTCAAGGAAAAAGACAGATGAGCCAGACTGCTACGTACCATACGATGGTTACATGGAAAGGAGAACACCTGGGACGTATTGTCATGGGGAACGGACCTGAGATGGATTTTTCGGCACCGCCGGACTCTCAAGGATTTGAAGGTATCTTAACCCCAGAAGACGCATTTGTGGCAGCAGTGAACACCTGCATTATGATGATGTTCCTTTGGTCGTGCGAAAGATTAAAGATAAAACTGCTTTCATATGAGTGCCGGGCTGAAGGTATGAAGTTAATCGAGCTTGATCATACGGAGATATTCACCCAGGTACGGCTATTTCCTGAAATCCGTGTTCAAGCTGGTGATGAGGCACTGGCTAAAATCGAACCCAGAATTCTGAGGGCATTGAAATCAGCTCAAAAGTACAGTCTGGTGGCAAATTCGATCAAGTCTGAGGTGATTATCAAACCAAAGATCGAGATCATTCAATGAACGTGTGCGGTATCAAGCCTAGGTTTTTAGACTGCCGATAGTAATTATAAATATATTCCATGAGGAGGCTTCCAATGCTTACAGTAAAGGTTCTTGGATCAGGATGTGAAAATTGCAAAAAAGTTGAAGGGATTGCCCGAAAGGTGGCGCTGACCATGGGTTTACAGGCAGAGGTCATCAAGGTGATGGATTGGACTGAGATCAAAAAGTATCCCATCCTGGGGACACCCGGGTTGGTGATTAATGAAAAAGTAGTGTGTGCTGGTCGCGTCCCAGACGAAGCTGAGGTGACCACGTGGATGGTCAACGCAGAAATGGGTCAGGCATAATATGTCGGTACAAAAAGCCCCTGTTGTGCACCCTGTGACGGTGGCGGGTCAACTTTCGAAACTTGACCGCTACCTGACGCTGTGGATCTTCCTTGCCATGGCCATTGGTGTTAGCCTGGGATATTTCCTGCCCGAAATGGTGAAGTCATTCAATGAGCGTTTTTCGGTTGGCACAACCAATATTCCCATTGCCATCGGACTGATTCTGATGATGTACCCGCCCCTGGCAAAAGTGCGATATGAGGAGCTGGGGGATGTGTTTAAAAACTGGAAAGTCCTGGGTTTATCGCTGCTGCAAAACTGGTTGATTGGTCCGGTGCTGATGTTCCTGCTGGCGATCATCTTCCTGCGTAATTACCCCGATTATATGACCGGGTTGATCCTGATCGGTCTGGCACGCTGCATTGCCATGGTGATTGTATGGAACGAGCTGGCAAAAGGGGATACCGAGTATGCCGCCGGGCTGGTGGCGTTTAACAGCCTGTTCCAGGTGTTCTTCTATAGCGTGTACGCATATATTTTCATCACTGTGCTGCCCACCTGGTTTGGAATGAGTGGGAAGGTGGTGGAAATTACCATTGGTGAGATTGCCAAGAGCGTTTTCATCTATTTGGGGATCCCATTTCTTGCGGGCTTCCTGACGCGCCTGGTGCTGGTAAGAGCGAAAGGCAAGCAATGGTATCACACCAAGTTCATCCCAAAGATCAGTCCCATCACGCTGATTGCTTTGCTTTTCACCATCGTGGTTATGTTCAGTTTGAAAGGTGAATACATCGTGCAGCTGCCGATGGATGTGGTGCGTATTGCCATCCCGCTGCTGATCTATTTTGTGATCATGTTCCTGGCGAGCTTTTTTATGAGCAGGGCGGTTGGCGCCACTTACCAGCAGACTGTGACGTTGTCATTCACAGCTGCCAGCAACAACTTTGAGCTGGCGATCGCGGTGGCGGTAGCGGTTTTTGGAATCGCATCCGGGCAAGCCTTTGCTGCTGTGATTGGGCCATTAGTGGAAGTACCGGTGATGATCGGATTGGTGAATGTGGCTTTCTGGCTGAAAAAGCGTTTCTTTGCCTCTCCGGCGAGCACGGCGAGCTGATTGAGGCAGAAGGAAGGGTCAGATGTTAATCGAGAATTATGACCTAGAAGTTTATACTCCAGCTTGTGATCCAGGCGCAGAACGTTTTGCAGCGCGGGCACATTTATTTGTAGACATTTCTGAAATCCTTCCTTACCTGAATGCCACATTGAGGGGAGCAATTTACTATGCCTCGGCAAACGCTCTGACCTGGAAGAAAGCCGGTCATAACATCGCTTTTCACGCTTATGAAATTGCCGTGAGTAATGTTGATGGTCGGGAGGGTGCTGAACGGGAGCTTCGTGGAATAGTTGATTTAGTCAACCGCAACTGGGAACGGCGTACTGAAATCAAGCCAGATACAACCACCCATCAGCGGCCTACACCGATGGCAATTTTCAAGCTTCTGCCACAGACCAATTGTAAAGATTGTGGCGAGCAGACCTGTTACACATTTGCTTTAAAAATAGCTACTTCCCAGAAGAAATTGTCAGACTGCCCTCTCATTGCTGATCCGCAGTACGCTGAGAAGCGCGCTGAGCTGGAAGACATGATCATTGATTCACCGGCTATTGGTTAAGACCGGTTTACGTGATAACTGGAATAAAAAAGATTCCGGTGTAAATCAGGAAGCAAAAAATCGATCTGATTATCCATCCAATCCGTTTCTTTAAATTCGGTAATAGATGATCAATATCAAAATTCTAAGTTATAAAAGCCCTCAGCGTTATGCAGTCAAACGGACCTTGTTGGCTGCACTGAATGAGCTGCATAAAACATATCCTGATCTAAAAACGGCAATAACCGAGGTCAAAGAGCTTTCTGAAATGGAAAAATACACTGCTGTGGTAATCCTACCCAGTCTGGTGGTGAACGAAAAGCTGGTTTGCGTGGGTAGATTTCCGTCAAGGCTTGAAGTAGACGGTTGGTTAAGGAGTGCGATTAAAGAATAAGCAGGTGTGAGCATGCCTTTGTCTGTTATGGGGAGGGAGCTGATATGAAAAAAGGCATAAACCTGGTGTTGGATGATGAGCAGATCATTGAATTAATCCGCATACTCATTGATAATGATGCTGAAGATGCGTTGACATTCCTGAAGCTTCACTTCAAAGGTAAAGCACGTGAGTTGCTCGAGAGTGGTTGAAAGGTGATGATTGAGGTGCCCGGTGCGGGCATCACCCAGGTGACCAGTGACATGTTCAAGCCGTGAGGTGGTCATGTTCCTGGAATCAATCACCCTGACCAAAATCCTGCCCTGCCTGGCAGAACCGGGCAAGATCATCGTAATTGGTGAGCCATCGCGTAAGCTGGATGATATGCTCCCCTATCTGGCTACGTTACCCAATGTGATCTCTTATAACCCGGAAACTTGCACGCTGACACTCCGCCGCCAGCCGGGTTTCATCTCCCTTTATTCTGATAAAGCTTACATTACCAAGGTACGGGATACTGAAGACGGATTGGAATTGTTCCACGCATTGGTGGATGCGATCAACGCGACCTGGGATAACCGGGCGGAGCTGGTAGCAATGACCGCTCGTAAACATGCCCCGCGCCCGCTGGATATATGGACATTACTGCCACAAACAAACTGTAAACAATGTGGGGAGGCAACCTGTATGGCATTTGCCTGCAACCTGCTCCTGCAGGAACGCGAGCTGGAAGAATGCTCCCCACTGCAAGCGGATCAGGCTTTTGGTGAGCGGCGTGCAACCCTGGAAGCGATGTTGGGATAAGATATCGCTGACCATTAATAAATCCATGCTATGATTAATTAGAGATGTGGAAGGGAAATGCCCCATTTCCCGGAGATGCACTTATGTGGTTCAACACAATCACAATTTGGCTGCTACACTCACCCCTGCATGGAATGTTCAGCGGAAATACGATGGTGGTAAGTTTCACCGGGCGGAAAAGTGGCAAGACCTACCGCGTACCAGTCGGTTACTTACGGGTGGGTGTAACGCTGCTAACCGTCAGTTTCAAGAGGCGCACATGGTGGCGCAATCTGCGTGGTGGAGCACCAGTCACCCTCCGGTTGCAGGGAAAGGACGTCACCGCGCAGGCGGAGGTGGTCGAGGACGAGCAGGGAGTGGTGGAAGGATTAAAGGACTTCATTGGGGAGAACCCGCAAGCGAGGAGGATATTTGGGGTGAGGCTGGGTGCGGATGGTCAGCTTGAATCTGAAAGCCTGCAGCGGGCTGCAAGAGACAGAGTAATTGTGCATACAACTATGAAATGAAGGATTCGCCCCGGTTTCCTCTGGTTTTCTGGCGCTTACTCAGCTTATTAAACCGGCGCCTGGTCTCACGCTATGGACCAAAGAGTAAAGCTTCCAGGCAAGTGTTGGTGCTGACGACCATCGGTCGCAAATCAGGTCGACCCCGATCGACACCATTGCAATTTGAGGAAGCGGAGGGGGTTTATTACGGCGCATCGGCGCGTGGCGTTACGGCGGACTGGTACCGCAATCTGGTGACATGCCCCAGGGTAGATGTCCTGGTTGGGGACAAGCGTTTTACCACGCTGGCTGAACTGATGACCGACCCGGTGCAGATCGCTGATTTCCTCGAACTGCGTTTAAAGAGGCACCCACGTTTTATGGGTATTATGCTACGACTGGAAGGGTTGCCAAGAAAATACTCCCGTGCAGATCTGGAGAAATTTGCCGAACGCCTGGCAATTGTTGCGCTGCGTCAGGATAACCATTAAATTGCCGGATTGCTGAAGATGACCTAACGTACGCAGTTTATCTGCCCAGCCGAAAACCATCCTCAACAAGGGCAAGCGAATAGATCATTGGTTTTGGATGCGTTAAAGTGCCTACCCATATCGGGGATACCAGCATGGTTGTGCGTTTTGTTACTGCCGGGAGATGAAATATTTTCCCTCTTTTTGTCATTCTGGTAGCTGATACAGCTCCACCAGCACTCCATCTGAACTCTTGGGATGGATGAAGGCATACATTCTGCCGTCTTCAGAGACTTTTGGCTCATCATTGATCAACAGCACTCCCATAGTTTTCAACTGGATCAATAACCTGGGTAGGTCATCCACTTCCAGGCATAGGTGGTGCATTCCGGGACCATGTTTTTCGAGGAAGCGGCTTAAACCTGAATCACTGGTGGCAGGCTGGACCAGCTCGATCTCACTTTCTCCTAAAGGTAGAAAAGTAACGCGAGCAGCCTCTTTCGGGACATCGGAGATATGCGAAGCCTCAATCCCGAGGATCTCGTGCCAGAACTTCAATGAAGCCTCAATATTGTCGACCAGAACTGCGATGTGATGAATCCGTTTGATCTCTTGCATGGTAACCTCTATAAGCTTGAGGGGTAAGGATCAGACCCAGGCAGGCGGGTGATATTCTCCATATACCCTGCGCAGGACAGTGCAGATTTCACCCAGGGTGACATCGTTTTCCACACATTCAATGAACAGAGGCATCAAGTTCTCATTGCCTCTGCCAGCGGTATTTTCGAGATGGCTTAGGAATTGAGACACTTTTTCCGCATCACGCCAGTCGCGTAAATGCTTAAGGCGAACCCGCTGTGATTCCTCGATGGCAGGATCCACTTTCAACCGTTCCAGACTGATCTTTTCATCACTTTGAAACGCGTTCACCCCCACCACGCGCTGTTCTTCTTTTTCGATTTCCTGCTGAGTGCGATATGCAGAATCCTGGATCTCGCCCTGGATGTAACCCTGCTCGATGGCCTTGAGAGCCCCGCCCATCTCATCGATTTTGTGGATATATTCCATTGCGCGTCGCTCAATTTCATCGGTCAGGTATTCGATCAGGTAGGAACCTGCAAGCGGGTCGATGGTATCAGCCACACCGGATTCATGCGCAATGATCTGCTGGGTGCGTAGCGCAACCCGGACGGAGCGTTCGGTGGGCAGCCATAAAGCCTCATCCATGCTGTTGGTGTGGAGGGATTGTGTTCCACCGAGAACTGCAGCCAGAGCCTGGAGCGAAACCCGCACGACATTGTTCTCCGGTTGTTGGGCGGTGAGAGTGGAGCCGCCGGTTTGGGTGTGAAAACGAAGCATCATGGAGCCTGCCAGCTGAGCTTTGAAGCGGTCACGCATCAGGCGTGCCCACATACGGCGGGCAGCACGAAACTTGGCCACCTCTTCTAAAAAATTATTATGAGCATTGAAAAAGAATGAAAGTTGCCCGGCAAATTCATCCACGTCCAGTCCAACCAGGATAGCTGCCTGCACATACGCGATGGCATTGGCCAAAGTAAATGCCACCTCCTGGACAGCAGTGGACCCGGCTTCACGAATATGATAGCCGGAAATGCTGATCGTGTTCCAATGGGGGATTTCCTCCTGGCAGTAGCGAAAAACGTCTGTGACCAGGCGCATGGATTGGGCAGGTGGAAAGATATACGTCCCACGAGCAATATATTCCTTCAAGATATCATTTTGGATTGTCCCCCGCAAGGCTTTTATTTCCACACCCTGACGCCTGGCAACAGCAATGTACATGGCCAGAAGGATGGCTGCTGGTGCATTGATGGTCATGCTGGTGGAAACTTTATCCAGGGGAATCTGGTTGAATAATATTTCCATATCCTGCAGGGAGGAGATGGATACCCCCACCTTGCCCACCTCGCCTTTCGCCAGCGGGTCATCCGCATCATAGCCGATCTGGGTGGGTAAGTCGAAAGCCACCGAGAGACCTGTTTGACCCTGGCTCAACAGATAACGATATCGGTGGTTGGACTCTTCAGCGGAGGCATAACCAGCATATTGGCGCATGGTCCAGAAACGGCCACGGTACATGGTGGGTTGAACACCACGCGTAAAGGGATACTCCCCCGGGAAACCAAGCTGCTCCAGATAATCGGGATCCAGGTTGGTGGGAGTCAGCATGGGGGGAATGGGGATGCCGGAGGGGGTGGCAAACTCTGCCTTGCGTTGGTTTAAACCTCGATTGCGTGACTGTAAGTTGCGTTCTAACCAACGTTTTTGTTCATCTTCCAAGGTCATTTCGGCCTCACTTTACAGGTACCAAAACGAAATAGAAATCATTCATCAGGAGTATACCTTATGTTGCTTTATTCAGTATTCCTGCTCAGATTTCCTCGTCGTTTCCTGGATGTGGTAAACTGGCAGGCATGAAGATATTGACGGTTGACATTGGTACAGGCACCCAGGATATTTTTTTATACAATTCCAGCCTGGATATGGAGAATAATTTCAAGCTGGTGTTGCCCAGCCCCACCATGATCATCCATCAGCAGATAAAACTGGCGACCCAACATGGAGACCCAATCCTGTTGAGGGGGGTGACCATGGGAGGTGGACCAAGTGCATGGGCGACTGAAGCACACCTGCGGGCAGGGTACCGTGTGTACGCCACGCCGCAAGCTGCCCGGACAATGAATGATGACCTGGAGGCTGTCAGGGGAATGGGGGTTGAGCTGGTCAGTGAGGATGAAGCGGAACACTTGCCAGATTCAGTCCAGCGACTGAGGCTGCTCGATTTCGACTTGCCAGCAATTACAGGCACATTTCAGAATTTTGGGGTCGAACTGGATCACCTGGCAGCCATCGCGGTGGGTGTCTTCGACCATGGAAACGCTCCCGCGGATGTCTCTGACCGACAGTTCCGGTTTGATTATCTGGATGAGCGCATTCGCAAATATAACCGGCTCAGTGCGTTTGCCTACCGGGAGGAGGACGTGCCATTCATCATGACGCGGCTCCAATCTGTGGTCGATTCAACCAGGGGGATTGATGCACCCATGGTGGTGATGGATACCGCACCCGCGGCGGTATTGGGTGCCACACTGGACCTGAATGCAGCTGGCAGGGAACAGGTGATCATTGCCAATGTGGGAAATTTCCACACCCTGGCATTTCGACTGGGCCAACACGGGATCGAAGGCTTATTCGAGCATCACACCGGATTGGTCAGCCTGGATAAGCTGGAAAACCTGCTCCATGGGCTGGCTGATGGCACATTGTGCCATGAGGATGTTTTTGGGGACCATGGTCATGGCGCGTTAGTTTATGACTCTTCCCCGCTCAAGTTTGGAGAGGGCGATTATGATGTGGTGATCACCGGACCGAGGCGTAGGATTTTTCATTCCAATAGAGCCATCGCCGGTAAACCAGGATTGCGGGCTTATTTCCCAGCCCCGTTTGGAGATATGATGATCACCGGATGTTTTGGGTTATTGGCAGCGACTGCGGATGTGATGCCGGAGCTGGCTGAACCGATACGGGCATCTTTATATCATACAGGTGGATCAGGTGTTGCGCCCTGGGATTCCAATTGAAATTTGATTAACGGGGGATCAAATGCACAGCGGTAGCTTTGAAAGTAGCTGTTACCAGCTGCCCCTGGGTAAGCTTCATTTCACTGGCTGATCCGCGGGTGATCAGGGCAACCACCGGAAGCCCACAATCGACAACCACTCGTACCAACGGACCACTGGGGGTCATGCGCAGGATGTGACCATTCAAATGGTTGCGGGCGCTGCTAACCATGTTGTTTTCGGGATGAGATAGGGTAATATCCTCCGGGCGCAAGCAAAACAAAACGTGGGTTCCGGCGGGTGCATCTCCCACTGCTTCCAAGTGCAAACCATCTGCTTCGACGATGACCTGACCATTGTGAGAGGTAGATACGATGCCGGCGATGACAGTCTCGACGCCAACAAAGGCTGCCACTTCAGCATCACTTGGGGCGGTAAACACATCCTGTGGGCGACCAACCTGGCGGAGTACACCTCCCAGCAATACTGCCACCCGATCACCCAGGAGCAAGGCTTCATCCAGGTCGTGAGTGATGAAGATGGTGGTGATGTCGGTTTGAGATAACAAAGCATGCAGGTCTTGCAGGAGGCGTGCCCTGGTTGGAGCGTCAAGGGCTGAAAACGGCTCGTCGAGTAAAAGCAGCTCAGGTTGCAAGGCGAAGGCACGTGCCAGACTGGCTCTTTGAGCCTCACCACCAGATAAGCGGTGAGCAGGTCGATCGCGCAAATGGCTGATTTCGAGGCGTTCCAGCCATTCATTCGAACGTTGTTTGATCTCTGTCCGAGGAAGCCCCCTGAACTTTAGACCAGAGGCGACATTATCAAAGACTGATTGGTGTAAAAGCATAGGTTCCTGCAGTACCAGAGCGATCCGACGGCGATAGGTCAGTGCATCTTCCTGTTCGATCGGTTTTCCACGAAAATACACCTGACCGCCCTGCGGTTGCAGCAAACGTCCCAATACCAGCAGCAGGGTGCTTTTTCCGGCACCATTGGGACCGATAACAGCCAGGACTTCACCCTCCTGTATAGCGAGCGAGCCTACCTGTAATACCGTCTGGTCGGAGCGCGTGACAAGCAGGTCTTTCACACCAAGGATGGTTTCCATCATCTTCCCTACCGTGCTCCACGTTGCTGAATCAGGGTTAATCCCAGGTTGACCAGATATGCCAATATCAGCAGGAGGATGCTGAGGGCGATGGCGTTTTGAAATTCACCCTTACCCGTTTCGAGGACGATGGCTGTGGTTAATACACGCGTCTGGTGACGGATGTTGCCACCCACCATCATAGAGGCACCCACTTCGGAGATCACACTGCCAAAGCCAGCCATCAGGGCAGCTAGAAGAGGCAGACGGGCTTCACGCCATAGGGAGGTCACCATCTGGATGGGTGAGGCACCCAGACCCATGAGCTGTAATCGCAGCCGTGGGTCGAGCTGCTGCAAGGCGGAGGCAGTCAGACCGGTGACCACCGGAGCAGCAATGATCGTTTGGGCAATAATGATCGCGATGGGGGTATAGATTAAACGCAGGCTGCCAAGGGGACCACTGCGCCAGAGGGTCATGGCGACGAAGAGACCCACCACCACCGGTGGTAAGGCCATGCCGGTGTTAATCAGGCTGAGGATGAATTTCCGCCCCCGCAACTGACTCAAAGCCAACCACGTACCCATTGGCAGACCGATGAACAGGCTGATACCCGTAGCAATCAAAGATACTTTGAGGGAAAGCAGCGTGATTTCGAAAATGTCTGTGGTCATTGGAGTAATATACCCGTGGGGCGGATGCTATCCGCCATTGAAAGCTACATCGGGGCTGCCATCGCCCTATGGACAGCCCCGAGCATGCGTAGAATCTATTTCCCTAGCGTAGATTCGTCCTTGCCTGCATCTGGGGTGAAAAGTGGCGCTCCAAATTTTTCCACACCAAAGCCGCCAATGATACTTTGTGCCTCAAATGAAACGACATAATCTGCGAAAGCAATTGCCCCGGTATTATTCACCGATTTGCAATTGGCTGGATTCACCACGATGACATGGTAGATATTCAACAAGATGGCATCACCTTCTTTAAGAATATCAAGCTGGAGGTTGGTCTTGTTCGCCAGATACGTTGCCCGATCAGTCAATGAATAACCAGACTGCTCAGAGGCAATTTTTAGTGTGGCTAACATACCCTGGCCTGTTTCGACGTACCAGTCACCTTCAGGAGTGATGTTGGCACTCTTCCAGATCCCCAACTCTTTAGCATTTGTGCCTGAATTATCAGCCCGGCTGACAAAAGGAGATTGAATTTCAG
>Ga0154899_1094_pt4 | contig 12313 bp, 13 predicted proteins | sample Rifle2008BG19ft_FD_105871 | JGI IMG/M metagenome (GOLD analysis project Ga0154899, IMG submission 105871) | Chloroflexi bacterium RBG_19FT_COMBO_50_10 | reverse complement strand
TTAACAGACTTGCGAATAGGACCTTGAGTTGTATTGATCTTTTCATATTCTCCTCGATGTAAAATACTAATCAACCCCGACCATTACATTGGAAGCTTTGATGATGGCATAAGCTTCTTTTCCTTCGTTCAAGCCTAGGTTTTCAACCGAGCTATTGGTGATGATGGAGACAAGTTGTGCGCCACCGGGGAGCTCAATCGTGACTTCTGAATTGACAGCACCATGCACGACTTTTGCAACCTTGCCTTTTAATATATTTCGGGCACTGATCTTCATTTCAAACCTCCTACAGTATTATTTGATCTCCGAGATGAGAAACATCATAACCGCCCAGACCTTCGACCTGGTGACGAAATTCACCGCTATAAAATGCATCAAACATTGGGGCAAGTTGTTTTTGTGTCAAATGCTCCTGTGGGATGACCAAATCATAACGCTCCTGGAATAAGGGAATAAAGCCCAGGTGGTGGGAAGCAGCAGCCGCGCGGATTCCCAAACCTATCTGGGCTTGACCCTGATGTATAGCGACTGCCACAGCGGTGTGGGTGTAAACCTCATCTGAATATCCAGGCACATGTTCAGGTGAGACTCCTATGCGGCTAAGTTTCTCATCCAACCACAAGCGAGTTCCTGAGCCCCGGTTGCGGTTGATAAAGCGCAAATCCTGGCGGGTCAAATCCTCCAATCCACTAATTTTTAGTGGATTGCCAGGTGAAACCATCCATCCTTGCTCCCGGTGAGCCAGGGTAAGCAGGACCATTTTTTTATCTGGGAAGAAATGACGGACATAGGGCGAGTTGAAATCACCACTGTTGGTGTCGTAAAGATGGCATCCGGCGGCAAGGCATAACCCCTGGCGTAATGCCACCAGTCCATCCAGACTACCAACCGGATTGGTGAATATATACAGGTCACCGCCGGATAAATGTGCAAGCATCTCCAGGGCAAGGTCATGGCTTCCAGACAAAACAACCGTACGTTTGCCAGGTTTTTCGGGCAGCACCAGCTCCTGGAACAGGTAGGCATGGGCTTTGGATTGGTAGTATTTCTCGATAAACCCACCCGAGATTTTCACCTCGCTTAATTCCACCAAACCTGCCTGCTCAAGAAGCTTCAGGTGGTGACGGACCCAGGCAGGGTGTTCACCCAGAGCCTTTCCCAATTGGGTAAGGGTGGCAGGCGCATCCATTAACTGCTTGAGAATGGCAAGCCTGCGTGGGTCAGAGATGACCTTCAGCTGACTGAATGTGTGCACCTGCTCGAGAGTATGCATGAGAAATATTTCCTTTGTTAAATATATATTTAACGGTAAGAAATAGTTTAATCCATCGACAACAATATGTCAATATAATGGTTCATTTTTGTATGGCAACCACTCCCTGGCCATTAAACATCCTTTTCTTTAGCCAGTTGATTACTTCACCCGATCAACTATTTGTTATTTTTATTAAAAAAAAAGGATTCCACAAATAAACCTGCTTGAGGCAGACGCCCATTAAAACAAACGACCCGGCGTGGGTGACCTGGTGCCGGGTCGGAGTTGAATTCAGCTAGATGGCTGGTGGTATGGGCTCATTGGTACTCGGGGGAGTTACTTTTTTATTACGCAGCACAAAGAAGCTGACGATTGCGGCAACTACAATCAAGAGGATTCCACCACAAATCCCACCAAATATATACCAGAGATATGTATTTAGATCGCTGGCAAAATAACCGAATCCAAATATGGAATCTACCAAACTTGCCGACCCAAAACATATCGCTGCCAATCCGGGGCATACGCACAGGAACACTGCGACAATCGTGATGATCACTGCGGCTGTTCGATTTTTCATAGCATCTCACCTCCAATATTTTGGGATAAAGCCAGTGAATTAAGTATAAGGCATACCATCCCAGGCTGCAAGCAAAAATCTATGCTTTCTCGCATCAATGTATACACCTTATGGAAGCAGGAATTACATGCGCAATTTGGCACCCAATTCCTGGTCCAACCTGCGGATAATCCGCTGGCGAACTTGAGCAACATCAGTATCCGTGAGGGTCTTATCCGCTGCCTGATAGGTGAGTGAATAAGCCAGGCTTTTCTTGCCCAGTCCGATTTGCTCACTACGATAGACATCAAAAAGGGTGATATTCGTTACGATGCGTCCACCAGCCTGCCTGATCATATCCGCAACCTGCCCAGCTGGAATCGCCTCATCGACAACCAGGGCCAGGTCTTGCAGCACAGGTGGATAAGCAGGAACGGGCTGCATATCGAAGCAATCAGGGATCAAGCTACCCAGTAAATCCATGTTTATATCCGCTGCGATCACCGGACTGGAGGAAAAGTCGTAGTGTTCATGCACCAGGGGATGCACCTCTCCAAACACCCCGATTTGATGTTCCCCCGCAAGGATGCGGGCACATTTTCCAGGATGGAAAGAGGGATGCTCCATTGGCTCCAAATTGATGATGATATGCAGCTCTTTCATTAACGAAGTGATGATCCCTTTGAGATCATAGAAGTCCATCAGCTCGGTGTCCGCATTTTGCCAGCCGGGTAAAGAACGTGGACCCGTAAGGACAATTGCCAGACGATGTAATTCATCCGGGCGTTCCCCTGTCTCCGATGATAGGAAGATGGGTCCGACCTCAAATAGTGCCAGTCGCGGTCGGATGTGTGAATTTCGTTCCACTGTCTCCAGGACGCTATTCAGCACGCTATGGCGCATGACCACCCGATCGGAAGCAATGGGGTTAATGATGCGCAGGTAAGGTTGGTCATCGACTGGCGTTCCAGGTGCCAGCCGACGCGATTCACGTTCAGGGGTGGTCTGGCGGTGACTGACAATTTCCTGCAAACCTAAATCTATCAGGGTGTTGATGATGCGCTCCTCATTTTCAAGAGCTGGATTACTGCGTTGTGGTGGCAGCTCTGATGAAAGACGAGTCTCTGGGATGCGCTCATACCCATAAATACGGGCAATCTCTTCCAATAAATCAGCTTTACCGGTCAGACCAGGATTGATATCCATGCGATGGTCGGGGGTATGGGCGCGAATTGTGACCTGGGTCGACACTTCGGTGATCAATTCACATTGAAAATCCAGACTCTGCAAGATTTGGATAATCTCGTGGACGCTGAGCTTAATCCCGAGCGTACGGTCGACCTCCTCTGGCGTAAGATCAACGACCGGATCCTTGGGCGGTAAAGGATAATTGTCGACCAATCCCTGGCATACTGTGCCACCTGCCAGAAGATGCATTAATTTTAAGCCACGCTTCACCCCGCGTTCTGCCATGGCAGGGTGAACGCCGCGATAAAACCTGTAAGCGGCTTCAGATTGAAGCTTCTGTGTACCAAATGTCTTACGAATATTAATGTTATTCCAGGCTGCACCTTCCAGCAGGATGTTGGAAGAACTTTTCCTTTGTGGAGTATCTATGCTGGAAACCGTATCCATTCCTCCAGTGTCTGCCCCGATCTCCTGATTGCTGTTCTCTGAAGCATCATATACCTCAGATTCAGATCCACCCATCACACCCGCAATAGATAAGGAACCAGCCGTGTCACAAACGAGCACTGTGAAAGGATCTAGTGGGCGGTCCACACCATCCAGGGTGGTGAGGCGTTCATCAGGGTTCGCAGATCGAGTAATGATGGTGGGTGGCTTTCCCCCGGCACGCTGCACCAACACATCATAATCAAATGCGTGCAAGGGTTCTCCTACCTCCAACATGGCATAGTTGGTAACGTCCACGATGTTGTTGATTGGACGCATACCCGCCAGCTTGAGCCTGCGCTGCATCCAATATGGACTGGGTTTGATGGTCACATCCTGGATCAGCCCGAGCACAAAGCGCGGATTCAGCTCAGGGTTGGTGATCTCGATGGAGGCATAGTGTGATACCTGCGACCCTTCAGCCTGGACCCTGTAGAAATCTTCGGGGATGTGTAAGGTCTGCCCGGTGAGGGCAGAGACTTCGCGCGCTACACCCAGGATATTAGCACTGCGTGCAATGTTCTGTAAAATAACGATATCAAATACCGCATCTCCAATATAATCCACCAGGGGAACACCCACGGGGGCATCATCATCCAGGATGATCACACCTTCGTGATCGTCGGAGATACCCAGCTCTTTTTCTGAGCAAATCATCGAGTAAGACTCTATCCCACGGATTTTTACCGGTTTGAGGGTGGACAGCACTTGACCCGGCTGGTGCCCATCATAGATATGGGCACCTTCTCGAGCGTAAGCTACTTTGAGCGGTTTGGTCAATGGACCCAGCCCCGTATATGGATATAAATTTGGAGCCCCGGTTAGCACGATATGCTCACGATCGCCATCATAAAGCTTGCATAAGGTCAAACGATCGGCATTGGGGTGAGGCATGACCTCTGAGACGGAAGCAGTGACTATTTTATTGGGTTCCCAGGATAACCCGGAGATATTTATGCTAATATTTTTATTTCCACTTTGGTTACCAACCGGGTTGAACTGGGGGAGTGGTAGACCGATATAGACAATACTTTCCACTTCCAACCCAGCCATGGTCAGGCGCGAGGCAAGCTCGGGGAGGGAAATGGTAATATCGACGAAGTCTTTAAGCCAGGAAATGGGGACTTTCATAAATTCCTCCTAGAACTGTTCCAAAAAACGCATATCATTAGACCAAAAATGACGAATATCTTCGATGCGGTGTTTGAGCATCATGATGCGTTCGGTGCCCAAGCCAGCCGCAAAGCCTGAGAACTTTTCAGGGTCGTAACCACCATTCTGCAACACAATGGGATGCACCATACCGCAGCCACCAATTTCCAGCCAACCAGTACCGGCGCAAATATTACAGCCCTTGCCATTGCAAAGGTAACATTCGAAATCCATCTCAGCACTGGGCTCGGTAAAAGGGAAATAAGAGGCGCGAAACCGTGTACGAATGCTTTGACCGAACAAGCGTCGGGCAAGATCAGAAATCGTGCCCTTTAAATCTCCGAGAGTGATATTCCTGCCAACTGCAAGCACTTCAATCTGGTTGAATTGGGTTTCCTTACGGGCGCTGATTTGTTCATAACGATAGCACATCCCGGGCAGGATGGCGCGAATTGGCTCAGGGGCAAATTGACGCATCACATGAATCTGACCCGGAGAGGTATGCGGGCGCAGTGATACATTTGGCATGCTGGTATAGAAGGTATCTACCATATCCCGAGCAGGATGATCTGGCGGCATGTTAAGCAGTCCGAAGTTGTAATCATCCGTTTCCACTTCTGGAGAGCGGAACACTTGAAAGCCCATGTCTGCAAACGTGCGAATGACCATACGTAAACCGATATTTGCCGGATGGAACCGTCCGATCGATACAGCCCTGCCAGGCAGGGTCACATCCAGGTGCTCGGACTGTAGCGAGCGCAGCAGAGCAGACTGGCGCAAGGATTCGAGGCGAGCTGAAAAACCATTCTCCATAGCACGCTTGACTTCGTTTGCCCGTCTTCCGATGCTCGGGCGTTCTTCTTTGGAAAGCTTGCCCAGCTGATCAAATACCTGCATCAGGGGTGAGGATCTCCCAAGATGAGCTATGCGCCATACTTCCAGGCTGGATTCATCCTGGATCGATTCCAATGCCTGCAAGGCTTTTTGTTCAATTTGATCCAATTCAGATAGCATATTCACCTCCATATTACGATGATGATCATTTAACCGGTGGTAAATACTTACCGGTCGAATGAATCAAAACTCCCGCCCCATCAAGGGACGGGAGGCGTTTCCCGCGGTACCACCCTTGTTAGTCGCTTAAGCGACTCTCTTCGTCCGACAGCTGCATGGCGATCGGTTCCCAGATTAACGCTTGGGCTGCGTTCCGCGCTACTAGTGTGACACACATTCACCCGGACGGCTCCCGAGGGAACTTCACTGGATTTCTGCCTGGTGGGGTCTCAGTCGTAGCCCCAAGCCTCCCTGTTGGTTTGGATCCAGCTACTTTCCTCATTCAAAGCCTTTGTAAGTTGTTCCCCCTATTATCTGCAAATGTGGGGTTCTGTCAAGTCTTAAGCATGGGTGACATCAAAGCTGTATGCTGAGATGTATAAATGATATGTATAGGAGAGCCATGTCATATGCGCGGTATCAACCGGTTTGGGTATGAATAAAGTGTATAATCTATCAAATGAGCATCCGCAAACCACGCCTGGTTTTTATTATTATCGCCCTTTTCCTTATCTTCTTTTCAGCCTGTAATAATGGCAGTCCAGTCACAACCATCCCGCCTGTGGTTGTGGAGAAGACTGAAACAGCGGTGATTACACCAGAGCCATCACAAACACCGGTTCCACCCACACCAACCCCAATCCCATTGGCTGCTATTGTCAATGGAGAGACAATCACACTGGATGAATTTCAAGCTGAACTCAACCGGTTTGAAGCCGCTTCACCGATAACTGGCACGAATCTGGCATCGGACCCAAATACAATTGTCTTGAACGAGCTCATTGACCAGACTCTCTTAGCACAATCGGCTACACAAAATGGATTTATCGTGGATGAGACAGAGCTGCAATCCAGAATAGATGCACTAGAAGTCCAACTAGGTGGTTCCCAGGCTTTGGAAAACTGGAAAGCTAATTTCGGGTACTCCAACGATGATTTCCAAAGCTCACTAAGACGTTCGGTGGGAGCAGCGTGGATGCGCGACCAGATCATTGCTGATGTACCTGAGACAGCCGATGAGGTGCACGTGTTACAAATATTATTACCCACTGCAGCCCAAGCAGAAGAGGTGTATGCCTCTTTACAGACTGGAAAAGATTTTCTGAAGCTGACTGCCACCTACGATCCAATCACCTCAGGGGACTTGGGTTGGTTCCCACGAGGTTATCTGGACGAGCTTGCCATTGAAGAAGCTGTATTTGCACTCCAGCCTGGACAGTACAGCCAGGTAGTTGAGACGATGATTGGGTTTCATATCCTGTATGTGATTGAAAGAGACCCCGACCATATCCTCGAGCCTGATGCGAAGCGGACATTTCAGGTTAAAGCTTTACAAGACTGGTTAAGCGAGCGTAGAAATCTAAGTGAGATCCAAATCTTACTGCCATAGAGCGAATCCCTTAGGGAGATGATGAATGGATACCTATGAGATATCCGATGCAAATGAGCCTCCACGTAGAAAAAGAACGAACGCGATGGTGTGGAATGTCCTGACCATTTTTGTCCTGGTCATCATCCTGTGTGTAATTTCGGTCTTATATCTAATTTTTATTTTTCCAAATAGCAGTATTAATCCATTTCCCCCACCAACCTTGTACCCATCCATGGCGGCACCAACCTTTACCGTGACCCCGCGCATCACGTTGGTCCCATCCTGGACACCAACCCGGGAGATACCGCAGGCGACGAATGTGCCAGGTCCCACACACACCCCCCTTATCACGAACGCCCCGACTGCGAACATCGCGGTGGAAGAACCAACAGCTACGCTCGCACCTGGAGGATTCACGTTCGTGGCGCAGCAGGGAAGCCCGTCAGCAATCAGTGGAGAGGTTTTTCATCCAGATGCAGGGTGCACCTGGTCAGGGGTTGCCGGGCAGGCAACCAGCCTGAATGGTGAAGCTGTGAAAGGTTTATTTGTGCAGCTGGGCGGCTCGACGCCTGGGGTAGAGTACGTGGATAAACTGACCATGACCGGATTAGCCGCCCAATATGGTCCGGGTGGTTTCGAATTCACCCTGGCAAACGACCTGGTATCGTCTGAGGGAACGTTATGGATCCAGTTAATGGATCAACAGAATATGTTGTTATCAGACCGGGTTTATTTCAGCACTTATGACGACTGCCAGAAGAATTTAGTTATTATTTACTTCGAACAAGTCCGTTAATCGATTTATTTTGATAGAAATATATAGGCTGCCAGATCGATTTGGCAGCCTCATTGTTATCCCCATAACTCCTTCATGTAGAGAGCGTCATCTTCCATGATGGGGCTTTCGCACAGGATCCTTCCCCGGCAATGAAAAACTTTCAGTGATTTGAATAAATCCTCCAGGTTCAAATCTGATTTTCTCAGGGGAAGATGCTCTTTTTCACCTTTCTCACCATACTGGATGCCGGAGAGGTGGATGTGAAGGTGGTTGAGTGCTTCATCACCCAGGTTATTTCCGTATATCTCCAGGATATGTGAGAATTCGTCGTAGGAGTTGATTGAGCCATCCCCAGGGCGTGCATGCAGATGAGCAAAATCTATACACGGTTCAACCCCTGGCAAGGTTTTCGACATCACCAATGTATCTTCAAGCGAACCCAGCATGGCTGATTTCCCCATGGTCTCGGGGCGTAAAGTGACCTGATTACCCATAGACCTGAGCTCTTCCAGGCAACCCTGGAGCCTCTGGATGGCACCTGGCAAGACCTCTGCAGGTTGTTTACCAAAATAAGAACCCGGGTGAAAGATGATATCCGTCGCGCCAGCCAGATTACCAAAAATGGCAGCATCCATCAAACGTTTGCGTGAGTTAACCCACTCCTCATCCGTGGCATTTAAATTGATAAAGTAGGGGGCATGGATGCTGATCGAGATATCCTGTTCATTTGCAGCAGAACGGATTGCCGCGCATGTTTCCTCAGTCACCCGAACCGCGCGCACCCAGCCCAGCTCAAGGGCGTCCATCCCCAGCTCTCTAAGGCGAAAAATAGCGCTTACGCTTCCCCCGGGTTTTTTGGGAGTCGAAATTGGTGAACCAACAGTTCCGAAGCGAAAGGGGTTGGTCATCACTACCTCCTGAGCATCTTTATGACCATGGCAGATCGATTAGAGGAAGAAAAAGTGAATCAATAATCTGTCAGGTGTCTCAAAACATGGATTTAAGGGCAGACCAAAGCGGCGGTCCCAGGACCAATAGGCCGATGATGATGCTTGAGACGGCAGCAATCAACACGGCGGCAGCTCCGACATCCTTGCCAACTCTGGCAAGTTCATGGTGCTGGTGGTTGGAAGCTAAATCCACCACAGCTTCCAAAGCAGTATTGAGGAATTCAGCAATCCAAACCAGGGCAATCGCCAGCAAGATCAGCGCCCAGCTTTGCGCAGAAATGTGGAGGATGAATGACATCAGGATCACGGCAAGACTGACAAGCATGTGAATCCATGCGTTTCGTTGAGTCCGGATGACAAACCACCATCCGGAAAATGCATATCCAAATGCTTTAAAGCGGGATGTGAAAAAACCTTTGAGCATCTTCCACATGGTCAGAGAGTGATAACCAACCTGACACCCAGCCGGGTTAAAACATTATCCTGAGCTGCCTGCATCTTCTTTTTTTCAGCTGGTCTCACATGGTCGTACCCAAGCAGGTGCAAAATTCCATGAACGACCAGGAGCTGTAATTCGTCCGCTACAGGATGCCCACCTGCGGATGAATTTTCTTGGGCACAGGGAAGGGAAATGACTACATCCCCTAGATATATGGATTGGTTGTCTGGATCAGGCTCAATGGAAGGAAATGAAAGAACATCGGTGGTCGTATCGATGCTTCGATATCTGAGATTGAGTCTTTTCAGGAGATTATCATCGCCAATCACAACACTTAACCCCGACCCAGCAGTGACATTTTCCGTATCCAAAGTAAGCTGAGCTGCATGCAATAATATGGATTTATCTATCGGCAGCTTGACCGACCGTTTAACCTGAAGGTTAATCATGTGTGCTTAATTTAGCTGACCAGATTTTTCCGTGCTGGGTGATGCCTCATTCACAGGAGGGGAAGGAGGAGCGTTTACTTCCGGAGGCCGGTAAGATACTGGTCGTGTTTTTTCATCAGCCTCAGATTTTGGATATTGAATACGCGGATGGTAGACACCACGCAGTGTGGAAGTGAACGAATCAATGATCTGTTCCAGGTTTTGAATAGTCAACTGCGTGTCGACGAGCTCACCAAGTTCCAATTTATCTTTTACAACACTTTTTATCAACTCATGGAGCTCATTCTCGTCCTTGGGTCTTTCTGCGCGCATTCGGGCTTCGCAGGTATCTGCCAGCATGAGCAGGGCAATTTCGCGCGTGGAAGGGCGGGGACCCGGATAGCGGAATTTACTTATGTCAATCGCATCCTTGTTCATGCCCGCGACTTCCAGCGCCCGACCGTATTGGTAGCGGGTGATGGTAGTGCCATGATGCTGTCCAATGAAGTCGATTAACTGCTTGGGCAGGCGATATTTGCGGGCCAGATCGATTCCATCGGGGATGTGCCGGATGATAGTGGCAGCGCTTGTTTCGGGATCCAGATCATTGTGCGGATTTAAATTACCAGGTGGTTGGTTTTCGATAAAGAAATATGGATTAAGTATTTTACCAATATCATGATATAAGGCACCCACACGGGCAAGCATGGCATTCGCCCTGATACTCTCCGCAGCTTGCTCAACCAGATTAGCAAGCTGGAGGCTATGCTGGTAAGTCCCTGGAGCTGTGCGGAGGAGAAGTTGTTGGAGAGGGTGGTCTGGTCTTGAGAGCTCAATGAGCTGTAACGCTGTCGTTTGCCCTAAAAATTGGGCTAGATAATAATGAAAGATCAGGGCGATACTTACGGAGGCAATACCATTAATAATTGCAGCGAGTACCAACGTAACCACACCAATCCAATCTGCAGTGGGCTGGATAATGCGATAGGCAATCGCAACGGCTGCCGCTGATATAGAAATTGCCGCACCCGCCCAGAAGAATGAAGTGAGTCTTTGGGCTCTCTTCAATACAAAAACTCCAAACACACTGCCCAATAAATAGTAAAGCGTGAGGACTTGTGCCTCCGGCAGGTTATAAGGGATCAGGAATGATAACGGTACTACAGAAATCAATGCCAGCTCAGCTGAAAAAAGCGCAGAGATGGTCAGTGCAAACCCCATCACCGGGTACACATAAGGTATGACTGCATGACCTGGGATGGACACACGGGCAATAAACAAAAAGAGCAGGAAAAGCATCAGTAATAGGGAGAATTTCCTCATCCCAAGATTACCGGAGAACATAATTTGGTTGTTACGGTAAAAATATATAAAAATAGCTGTCGAAAGAATAGATAATCCCAATGAGCTGACAATGTCCTGCCAACGGTTTTTGGGCTGGGTGAGACCATATTGCTGTAGTGCTTCAAAGTCAGTTACTGTGATCACCTTTCCGCGCTGGATGATGGTCTCGTCCGTGATATAGGCGCGTGATATTGGGGGTACGTTTTCTCTAGCCTGTTGTCTGGCAGCTTCAGTCAATTGCTCGTTATAAAGGCTGTTGGGAACAACGTAAGCTTGAACCAGGTTAATGATGATGGATGATTGCTCTTCCGGGAATGAGAGACTGATCGAAGTAGGTATTTTTTGTTTCACTGCGAGAAGCTGGTTCTCACGGATTGGCTCACGCATGATCTGATCCAGGATGGAGGTAGTCTCCTGCGAAATGCTTTGCCAGCGCGAATTACTCAGTGAAAGGATTGCCACAATCGTGTCATGGTTTAATTGGATATCCTCCATCGCTGCCAGGTCAATTGCTTTCTGCTCCTGTGTGGCAAACCCATCCGCACGCACGCTATCTATGTAAACCAGAGCATTCCGCAATCGTTCCAGCTGTTGCCGGGCGATATTTGTATCTGGAGGGGAGTACACCAATGAGATATCAGCTGCAGCCGCATCTTGCTGCCTAGCAGTGAGGATTTGACTTTGATACGTAATGGCATATGGAGCCCGGAAATCGTATGGAGCAACATCCCCCACGTTCAGTGGAGGTGCAGATAGGTCCTCAGCCATGGGAAGTAATAAGGAAAAGAGGATAAACGCGCAAAACAGCAGGAATATCAACCCCAGGTAGATATAACGCCGGTTAACTTTTAATGCAGACACGTCTTATTGTAGCAACTTCCGAACCACCTGGCTGGCTTGATCTCCTGTCGCTCGACCCTGTAAGCGAGGCATAAGAAGCTTCATGACCTGCCCCATCTCGCGAATTGAAGCAGCCCCAACCTCGGAGATGGCAACCTTAGCCAGATTCTCCAATTCTTCCTGGGAAAGAGCAACAGGCAAGTACCCCTGGAGGATCGCAATTTCCTCCTCAGCCTGCTTGATCAGCTCAGGACGATTGGCTTTTTCTGCATCGGCGATGGATTCCCGCCGAGCCTTGATCTCCTTTTGGATGATTGCCATATAGGCTGCTTCATCCATTTGAGCGCCTTTTTCAACTTCGGCAAGCTTGATGGTGGACAATGCCATGCGCAGGGTGCTTTTACGGGTTTCTTCTCCATGGCGCAAGGCGTCTTTAAGGTCAGATTGTAGAGTAGATTTAATATCCATT
>Ga0154899_1125_pt3 | contig 12602 bp, 13 predicted proteins | sample Rifle2008BG19ft_FD_105871 | JGI IMG/M metagenome (GOLD analysis project Ga0154899, IMG submission 105871) | Chloroflexi bacterium RBG_19FT_COMBO_50_10 | reverse complement strand
AGCCCTGCGACAATAGCAAATTCCAATCAGCACAAATATTACTGACCGGTCCCGATTCGTGTAACGTTCGACCAACGGTTAATTGAGCCCATTCCTCTGGTGAATAAATTGGGGGTACACCGGGCAATGTCCGGGTAAACACGATCCGCTCATCCGGCTCAATAATGACGTGCTCTGCTTCACACTGACGCCGGACCAGAAGAGCCACACGTCTGGGCCAGGATAACTGCCTGGATTCGCATTCTGTAAGAATCTCAATCGGTACAACCTGTCTCAGTGAGCGATGTGTGCCAGCCCGCACCCGGTTCTTCAAGGTAGTCAATCGTTCATTCATACGACGTTCACCTTAATACCTGCTTGCTCAAAGAGCTCCGTGTTGAGGTTATGTTCTTGTGATTCGTCATAATCCGGTTTGAATTCCATCCCAGCGTACCGATATTTCGAACCGGCGGCTTTATTATAGGGCAACAGATCCACCCGCAACAATCCGGACAACCCGCGCAACGTTAGAACAATGTCAGCCAGGTTCTGGTTTGTATCAGTAACGCCTGGCACCAGTGGTACTCTGATCACGAACGGTTTACCCATCTCATTCAAGAGATGCAAGTTTTTCAAAATTAGATCATTATCACAACCAGTGTAATGTTGATGCGCTATGCCATCTATCAATTTAAGATCAAAAAAGACTAGATTAGATCGATTAGCAAGTTGACGAAAATCCTGTTCTTGACCATAGCCTGAGGTATCCAATAAAACATGCACGTCGTCAAGCAAATCGATAACTTCGGCCACAAAGTCCGCTTGCAAGAGTGGCTCACCGCCTGAGAAGGTGAGGCCTCCTTCATTGGCTCGCAAGATATCAATCTGCTGGTTCAAGAGCGAAGCCAGTTCTATCGCCGTGTACTCTTTCCCAGCAATCCGATCACCGGCCAGACCCCGAATGACTTGAGGTTGTCGCGACTGCCCTTCTGGATTATGGCACCACATGCAAGACATGGGACAACCTTTCAGAAACACGGTCGTACGGATGCCGGGTCCGTCATGAATGGCGAATTCTTTGATGTCAAAGACAATGCCAGAAGTCATAGTCAATCAATCAAATGTTCCCATATCTGTCCAAGTAAAATCAATTTCTCATCAACCCTTTTCGAGGATGAGTTCTTTGGCACGCGAGGCAGCCGAGGCTGCATCCGGGGCATACCCATCTGCTCCAATGTCGGTTGCATATTGGTCCGTTACTGGCGCGCCGCCAATTATCACCTTTACACGATCGCGTAGCCCTGCCTCCTTAAGCGAGAGAATGACATTTTTCATGCGTGGCATGGTTGTCGTCAGAAGCGCGGAACAGGCAACAAGGTCCGGTCGGTGTTCTTTTACAGCAGCCACATATTTATCCGGGGATACGTCAGCGCCAAGATCCACCACTTCAAAGCCGGCTCCTTCAAGCATCATACCGACCAGGTTCTTACCGATGTCGTGCAAGTCACCCTGCACCGTACCGATAACGACCTTGCCAACCGCTTGAACATTAGCAGCGATCAGATACGGACGCAACAACGCCAAGCCGCTTTTCATCGCACGGGCTGAGATCAGCAATTCAGGGACAAAGTATTCACCACATTCAAACCTGCGACCGACTTCAGTCATCGCTGATATTGGGCCATCTTTGAGGATTTGTTCGGGTAGTATTTTCTCCGCAAGGGCTTTTTGCACAAGCTCCTGCGTACTATTCATTTCACCATCGATCACACTCTGACGCAGGTCCTCAAGTATACTCATACGATTTCTCCTCCTAATTATTCAAATACCCTGGCTGGCCTTGGATCACTTCGATAAAAGCCAGCATGTTCTCCAGCGAGACATCACCTTCCACATCATGCGCAGGGGCAAAGATATAGCCGCCTTCCCGTCCCATCTCCAAAAGCTGATGAGTTTCCGCCCGAACCTCCTCTATAGTTCCAAATGGCAATGTTTTTTGGCTCGACAACCCGCCGTGAAATATCAATCGGGTGCGATACTTCCGGAGAAGGGTGGACACTTCCATTACCTCAGCCTGGAACGGATTAAAGCAGTTCAAGCCGATTGTGATGAGATCGTCGAACAACTCATCGACATCTCCGCAGGAATGAACGAATACATATTTACCGCCCTCATGCACAGCGCGGTACATGCGTTCTAAGACCGGATAGATAAATTTGCGCCATAACTTCGGCCCCATTTGCAGGCCGTGCTGTTGACCCCAATCATCCCCAAAATACACCGCATCGATGTCATATTTCAAGGCTTCTTTCACCTGAGCGATGTTGTAATCTGCAATTGTATTTAACAACTCTTGAACAAACTCGGGATGATCGTAGAAGTCCATCAATAGGTTCTGCATGCCGCGCAGAGTCCACGCACGCTCATACAACGAGAAACCGATCTGGAAGACCCGGAAGCGGTCGCCATACTTGGCGATACGCTCGGGAATATCGGCGAAAAAGCGCTGGTCGAGTGGATCGGGAAAAGTGTAATGCTCCAGTGTTGGTTCAGAGAGTATACAGCCTTCGACATTACCGATATCCTTATCAATGCTGCGGTCCCAAACTACACCGAAAACGTCCTGCAGGCGATTATTTCCCAGATCGGTAAAGAAGCCGATGTCACTGCCTAACTTTAAAAGATGATTTTGCAGTGCAATCTCCAACTCGACTGGAGCAAAGTGCGGTTGCAGTTTCGCACAGGCCTCTTTGGTGAAACCACACGACCAGGGCACATAGGGCGGTTTTTGTCCATCAAGCACTGCATGGATGATTTCTCGTTTCGCCATCATGATGTTCTGTAATACCAGTAGCGATGAACCTTTTCTCGAATAAACAGCATATTATCACTATCCTGTTGCATGGTTGCCCCAGAGATCGGGGGCAGATCAGCAGCACGGCAGTTCTCTTTGACCTGGGCAGAGCGTTTACCGCCCAGAATCGCACAAGTGACTGCTTCGAACAGTAAGATCCAACGCATGGCGAAATTGGCAAGCGTCTGGTTGGTCCGTCCCAACTCACGATATTTCATGCCAAGACTCCTTCACGAAATGGAATGATAGGGTGTTTGCTGGATGGTATCGACCATCGCCCAGAAATTCTCCAGAGGCGTATCCAGTTGTAGATTATGCGTTGGCCCGATGAGCAGACCTCCACCCCGTCCGATGGTCTTCAGGCGGGTCATAACCTCCTTTTTTACATCATCCGGTGTACCGAAGGGCATGGTCTGCTGGATGTCTATCGAACCCCAGAAACACAGCCGTTCGTCGTAGCTTTCCTTCAATTTTACCGGGTCCATCGCCATCGGCTGAATCGGATTCAACACATCAATACCAATCTCGATCAATTCAGGAATAATCGGATACACGTCACCATCGGTATGATAGGCAATCTTGATCTGTGGATTAATAGCACGCAGCGAGGCAATTAAATCGGTCATGCGGGGTTTGAAGTATTGACGCCACATCTTTGGAGATATCAACATGGAATTCTGCCCACCCACATCATCGCCCAGCCAGATCATATCGACACCCAATCTGACCAGGTGCTGGGTGACGGCCATGTGATAATGATAAGGGAGATCCAGCACCCGATTGGCCATAGTAGGGTTGGTAGCCATGTCCATCATTAATTGTTCATAACCACGCAGAGCCCAAGCCGTTTCAAAAATCGTCGTCGGGGTAACACCAACGATCCAATACTCGCTTTTATAGTCACGGATCACACGTTCAGCTTCAGCGTATAATGCGGGGCGATCTGGATCGGGTACTGAATACGTTTCCAATTCCCGGTCATCCGCTAGTGGATGGCCAAATGGTTCGGTATATTTTCCCTTGCCGAAACGCGTCTGATATTCGATCGTCCTCCAAGTAACTCCCCATTCATCCCGGTAACTATCCACATCTTGATAACCGTTTTGGTAGTAGCCATTAACCCATCCCACTGAGGTCAATAACATATCTTCGTCCAAAGCGCGTTCAAGTTCATAAGTGTTGCCACCCCCATGAGGATTATGAAATCCTTGTCCCTTGAGTTTTAGATCAGCCTCGAGACGGGCAGCAAATTCCGGTGTGAAGCTGATCTGCATCGGGCATCGATCGGGTTCTTCATGGTTGAGTGCAGTCAAGACGCGGTCACGGTGCTTCATCAAGATTATTCCTTAACGGGTCGATGATCTTCATCCACTACGGATGAAGGGTGACTCCAGCCATATTGCAGGGCGGTATCAAAAGCCGCGACGATATTCTCCGGCGGAACGAATGCCTGGATGTTGTGCACCGCCGCAAATACAAAGCCTCCATCGGGTGCGAGGTCATCGATGCGGCGTTTCACCTCGTTGACAACTTCTTGCGGCATGCCAAATGGCAATACTTGCTGGGTGTCCACCCCACCACCCCAAAAAACAATATCCCGTCCGAACTCAGTTTTCAGTTCCCTGGTATTCATCCCTTTCGCCGAAACCTGGACCGGATTCAGGATATCAAATCCGATCTCGATCAAGTCAGGGATTAAACCGCGGGTTGCCCCGCAGCTGTGGTAGAACAGCTTGGCGCTGGTTTTTTTCTTAATGGCTTCCACCAAACGCTTGTGCTTTGGTTTAATCATCTTCCGATACAATTCAGGGTTGATGATCCAACCATTTTGCCCGGCCAGGTCATCCCAAAAGGTGAAAACCTGGATATATGGGCCAACGTGCTCGAGGTACATGTTGCAGGATTCGATATAGATATCGGTGATGGTTTCCATCAAACGATCTGCAAAAGCCGGTGCTGTGAGCAAGGCCATTAAAAAGTTCTGCAAGCCCATGACTCTGGCCGGTTGTTCAAAGATGCCTCCACCGATCACTGCGCTGCCCACGAGTGCGTAGTCAGTGGTTTCATACAGGGTTTTTGCCTGCAGACCCAGTTGCGCGTTGACTTCTGTTGGATCAGGATGGGGCCAACGATAGTTGTCCAGTGCAGACATCGTCGCTTCTTTGATCGGGAAGTCGACCCAATCAAAATACAATCCGCTATTTTTAGGCATATGCAATTTTGAGCCCCAGCGATCAATGAAGGCATAATACTCGCCTTCTTCGAAAATATCCACCCCGACCATCGTCGCAGCTGGTAATTGTACCATGCGGAAATCAACCCCGAACCGCTGCATTAATCCATCATCAACATAGGGCAGCTGCTGCACGTAATCCAGCATCTTGATCTGCTCAACTGGCATACCAAGATACTGTTTGAGTTCGATGTAAGTCTTCTTGACGATCGAACTGACGATCGTTGCGCCCAGATCTATCGGGACGCGATCGGGCTCTTTATGATTGAGGGCTTGCATTACTCTTTCCCGGGAGTTCATCTCGCTCTCATCCACTTGGCTAATGCATCTTCGCAGGACAGCCTATAAGGCAACGGATGCGATGATAATAACACCACGGATAATCTGGGTCTAAAAGGCCGTCCACCCGGAGGCCACGTTTCCCGGGTTGATCGAAGCGATGTCATATTAATATGCTGTATCATTCGTTTTTTGCGTTACTGGTCGTTATGTTATACAATTGGATCGAATTGAGGTAGCATAAAAAGCCTTTTCAGAAGATTGTTTTGTTTCACCTTATTGATCCTCTCGCTGGGATGTGAGCCACGGGCGGATTCAGTGATCCCTGCAAGTACAACCCCTGGCACTCTTGTGACTATCCCGGATCATCGTGAATATGTTGTGCACCAGCAATTGGCGCTCGTCAATGAGGGCACGGGTCAGCCAGAGAAGCAGAATATTTGGGTAGCATTGATCCGAAACTTACCTCCTTATCAGGATGTGCAGTCAATGGAGATTTCTCCCAAAGATTATGAGTTGGTGGTTGATGAATATGGCAACCATTATGCTGAGTTTGATTTTTCCAGACAGCCCGCTGGTACAACCCAAACGGTAAAGATCGATTATCGGGTAGCCGTCAACGAATTGACATACGATTTGTCAGTGTGCCGGGGGGAACTTCCGGATGATTTTATCCAACCCGAGCTGCATATCGAATCCGATAATCCCCAAATTGTGGCTCTCGCAAGTGAACTGTCGCGAGGCAAAGATAATGTTTGTCAACAAGTGCGGGCGTTTTATGATTACATCGGAAATGAGCTGGTCTATACCTCCAATGGACAGAATTGGGGAGCGCAAGCAGCACTGGGACCTATGGGTGCTGACTGCACTGAATACACTTCTCTGCTGGTGGCGCTTAGCCGGGCGCAAGGCATAGCGGCGCGCTATTTCGAAGGATTGCTGTATCTGGATAATGAAACGAATGCCATCGCAAAAATTGAGCACGCATGGCCGGACGTCTACATGCCCGGCGTCGGTTGGGTCGCAATGGATCCTACCTTGGGACGGCCACCGGTCAAGCGTGATACTTATTTTGCCCACTATACGCCAGATCATATTATCGTCACAATGGGGCCGAACCCGTCTGTGCTGCGGGGCAGTAGCTACTGGACGCATCTCTACTGGCCGGGGAACAGTACCAATATACGGGTAGCTGGAGAGTGGAAGATTGAACTCGTCGACGAAAAGGGGCATTAGACATAATCTCTTTTCATCTTATCCTTCCTGTCCCTTCAAGGCAGAAACGTCAATGATAGGAAATAAATTTTCAAAGTAAGCTGGTGGATTTATGAAAGCAGAGCCAGATTACTCTCCACGCTTGCGTAGATAAGTGTGCATAATCACCGATAGCACGATGATAAAACCATAGATCAACTGGGTCCAGAACCCCGTCAAGCCAATGGCCACAGTCGCAGCTTCGATGGCACCAATGATAAAAGCCCCGAGGAACGTTCCCAGAATCGTGCCGATGCCGCCGAAGACGGACGTTCCACCCAGGAAGACGGAGGCCAGGGTGTTCAGCAAATAACCGCTGCCCAGGCTGGGCCAAAAATAGGCAACGTAAAAACTGTAGAGCACGCCGGCAAAGGCCGAGATTAGGCCTACCAGCATGAAGGCTTGGATGCGGGTACGCCCGGTATTGACGCCCATCAGTTCGGCGCTGTTGATGTTATCGCCGATCAAATAGATGTGTGCGCCAAATCTATGGCGGTTTAGCATCACCCAACCAATAATCGTGATCACGACCAACCAAACCATCTGCATGGGGAAGTATCCACCGATCTTGCCGACTAAAATTGGGTAAAAGATGGTATCTTTTATATATTCGATAGGGAAATTCGTACCTGATGTGAGTACCAGCACAGCACCCCGCCAGAAGAATTGCGTACCGATGGTGACGACGAGCGAAGGAATGCCAAACTTCACGATGATGATCCCATTGATCCAGCCAATAATTGATCCAGCCAACAGCGCGGCTATAATTGCCAGGAATACGCGTATGGTCGTATTACCGATAAAGGCTGTTCCATCGTACGTAAAAGAAAACGCTACCATACCCATGGCCATGATCGATGGAAACGAGAGATCCATCTCCTTTGCGACCACTACAATCGTCAGGGGAATGGCCATAATGGCAAAGAAGGGGATGGAGGACATGAAGGCTGAGTATATCTGTGGGGATAAAAAGGTGTTGGGGGCTGAAGCGATAAATATTATCCACAAGCTCACAAAGACACCCAGAATTCCAAGTTGGGCGCTGTTCGTGCGGACTAATCTGCGGAGACTGAAGGCTACTTTATAGTGCTGGCTGACTTCGGGTGCGGTTTCGTTGGTTTGAGAATTCATTGTATCCATCCATGTTCATTCGCTAATCGAGGTTACCGGTTTCTGCAACACGGACCATCTTTTCCATTAACTCAGATACACCGATGTTTTTGGTTAAAAATTCACCGGCAACCCTACCGCGGTCGATCACCACTACACGATCGGCGACATTGTAGACATGAAAGATGTTGTGGTCGATAAAAATGGCGGATTTGCCCGCTTGCTTTATGCTACGCACGAAGTTGACCAGTTTGGCTGACTCTTTAAGCGAAAGACCCATGGTAGGCTCGTCGAGAACGATTATTTCCGCATCGAAGAAAAGGGCGCGTACGATGGCGACGCCTTGTTTCTCACCCCCGGAATACTTGCCGACCCGAGAATCCGGACTGATAGCATGGGAGGTAAAGCCCATGGATTGGGTCATCAACCTGTGCGTTTCATCTCTCATCCGCTGAATATCAAGGAAACCCATGGAGTTACAGAGTTCGCGTCCCAGAAAGATATTGCGCCATAGGGTTTGCATTTCAGCTAGAGCGCGTTCCTGATATACCGTTTCCACACCTAATTCTCTGGCTTTGGGAACCGAGAGGCGATCCACTTTCCGGTCATTGAAATAAATCTCACCAGTGGTGGGCTGATAATAACCGGTAATGATCTTGATCAACGTGGATTTTCCAGCGCCGTTATCACCCAGCAGGCCTACAATTTCATTCTGGCCCAACTGAAAGTTGATATTCTCTAGCGCACGTACTTCTCCGAAGGATTTGGACACATTTCTAAGTTCGAGGCGGTATTCCATAAGATTATCTCCGTTCCGATATTGGATAACCTGTCTGCTTCGAAATCACGTATTTTTTTGAGGGTGGCAAGGGCTAAATAGCATGGAATTCATCTGGAGCTACTTAGCCCTTGCGTGTTTTTCTATTGCTGATCCGTCAAAGATAGAAAAGCGTCAACAAGTAGAGATCGATTCCGCTTTAGCGAATCTGCTTCTCCACCAATGCGGCCAGTTGCTCGACATTATTTGCGTCAGCAAAGCCTGCACCAGTATCGATCTGCAGACCGGCGAAACCGTAGTTATGCGTGAGACAAATCTGCAATACGCCGAAGTAGCCTTGCAGATACTGCTGCTGGTCAATCACCAACTGGAGCCAGCCACCGCGAATCGCTTCAATGGCGTTACCCGACATATCGAAGCCAGCTGCATAGACTTCACCCGGCTTCTTGCCGGCGGCTTCCAGAAAGGTCTGCACGGTTCCTGTCAGGTTGCCGTGGTCGGTCACCATCAGTTTAATATCCGGATTGGCAGACATAATGCCGGTAAAGACTGGCACACCGGCTGCCGCACTTGCGTTAGTGGCGTCGTCGATCTCCAGGTAGATCACTTCCAGTCCAGCTGCTTCAAGAGCATCCTTTACGCCTTGGGTGCGCTCACCGCGGCCTGCTTGTGACAACAAACCCCACAGGAAGGCCTTATCGCCTGACTGCACGCCTGACCGCTTCACGGCTTCCTGACCGAGGGCGTATCCTGCGTCATAGAGAATGGCACCGGCGTAGCCGAAACCATTGGAGCTGTATTTGGCTTGCGCTAGCGGCAGCTGCGTGTTCATGCTGGTCACGATAATGCCCTGTGCTTCAGCGTCATCAATGAGGGGATCAAAAGCAGTATCGCCGGGATGGCCCATGATGGCAATGCCGTCAGGCTTGGTGGCTGCAGCTTGCGTGAACTGGTCGATCATCTTTGCAGGATCCCAGTCAGACCACACGTATTCCACATCCGCGCCCGTATCGGCGGCCGCGGCGAGAGCACCGTTATAGACGACGGTCTCAAAGCCACCACCTGCTGCTCCACCAGGGAAGAAGACGATCTTGGTGCCGGAGCACCACTTGGCTTCGGCAGCAGGAGCACCACCTTCAGTAGCAGCTGGGGCACCCGGAGCCTCGGTCACCGGGGCAACCGGAGCCTGGGATGTTGCCGCTGGGCCACACGCTGTCAGCGCAATGGCCAGCAGGGTAATAATAATAACGCTTTTTGACACGAACTTGAACATTTCATCCTCCATAAATTTTTGAGAATATTCGAATAGTTATTTTTACTTTTGGTTATTTAAAAAATTGTCTCTTCTTAACCGATAACCTCCTTTCATTTGAAAAACCAGAGGTGAATTTGGATATTGAATGGTCAAAAGTCACTCCACACAAGATGAAGCTGTTTCAAGATCGCAAAGAACTGGCCCGAACGATTAGTTCCGGCTTAACCAACGTTATCGTTGCCTCATCGGGTGTTTTTAATTGACGGTTTGCCTCGATCATCCTGTGCAAGGTTTGCACGGCAATACGGCCTACCTCAATAAGTTGTTGATAAACCGTGGTCAGGGGAGGCCAAAAAAACGCTGATTCCGGGATATTATCAAACCCAACAATCGCCAGGTCCTTGGGAATTTGCCGGCCTAATCGATGGGCAGTACCTAGGGCACCCAGAGCGATTTGATCACTACTGGCAAATACGGCATCAATATCCGGCTCTTGATTCAACAGTATGTGCAATCCCTGCTCCCCGCTGGCAGCCGTCCATTCCCCCTCAACCACCAGAGAAGAGGGCGTCGCCAAGTTGGCCTGATGCATCACAGCTTCCCAGCCCGCATAGCGCTCCCGCGCTTCCCACCATGTTAATGGTCCAGTAATTATTCCAATCTTACATCGGCCTTGATCGATTAAATGTTGCGTAGCCTGTTTAGCTCCATAACAGTTATCCACCGCAACTATTGCCAACCCGGGCCGTGGTTTCATACTGAGGAAGACAATAGGCGGAAGCTGTTCCATGTGACTGGATTCCAGCCAGTTCCGGTTATCTCCCACCTCTGGCACAGCCCAGATAATTCCATCCACCCGATGAGTGATCAATGTGTCCAATACTTGTTCGCTGTCGCCATCGTCTGGCCGATCCATGAGGTTAAGAAATAACGAGTAGTCCAATTGGTGAGCCTGCTGTTCAATGCCAACGACCGTACGCGATGGGCCAAAATAGTCAATCCCCCAAGCGACAACTCCCAAGGTATTTGTGCGCTGGTGGATTAAACTACGTGCCAGAACATTAGGACGGTAGCCAAGCTGTTCAATGGCTACCTGGACTCGCTCTCGTGTCTCCTTTCTGATTTCACCCTGATTATTGACGACTCTCGAGACGGTCTTCGTCGACACACCAGCTAATTTGGCTACATCCTTCAATGTAGTATGGAAGGAACCATTGGTCTTACGAAGCGATTTTTCTTGCGTGGGAATCATGCTTTTCCTGGAATATATTTTCTTTTTCGATAGAGACTAAGAAAAACCAAAAGGAGATGACATCGTTGGCGTTATCGCTGACGACAGCGTTGTCATTAATATTATACTCATTTTTTGCGACATTGTCAATAAGCTTCTTAACATAAGCTTCTTAATTGGGTTACAGTCGTATAGACATCCCAACGGGGCGTCTCTTCTTATCACTTCAACGAATTGACAAATCGATGGGTTTTATCGGTTTACCTGTACCGTGTGTATTTCACGGTATCCGCTATTTATCCGTTTTCAAGCCTTTCAAAATGAGAAACCTTAAATTATTCATAAACCCCTTGTGGATTAGAACATTTGTGCTATAATTAGAGTGCTTTCAAATTCGATTGGTGTTCTCCCAATCGATAAAAGCACTCGTATACCAATCAGTGTTCTTCTGTGTCGGTTGATCTTGAGCGATACGGTCTTTATTGGTATCAGTGCTTTTCTGTATCGCGAGTGATTTCTAGTAGTGTCTTCACCTGTAGTGTCTCCATGATTTCACTATGGTTTCACTGTATGAGCGACAGAACGCATTCCTATGTTTTATTTTGATAAATGCGTTCGTATACCGAGTAGTGATCTTCTATATCGGTAGATCTGCACCGATACGCTCTTCTCGGTAATACTGCTCTTCTGAATCGAAAGTTATTCATCGATATCCATGACAACACTCACCATGACCTTTTCCTCCCACCTTACCAGACTGCTTATTCACCTGCTTGCTCGGCACCAAAATGTATTCGTTCCGATTCGTTTTATTGAGGTTCGAATATATTAATATCCTCTTCAAGTGCCTCCCATCATCCACATGCGTGATGGTGAATGGATTCCTTAATCCTATGGTTATGAGATAGAATCAAAAAAACTACTTGTCTTATTATGCTACCTCCAGACAACGACACTTTGAAACCCGAATCCCTGACCCTCAAGGATGGCACGCAGGTCGTCATCCGCCCCATCCGCCCGGATGATGCCGGTGAGCTGCAAGCCACCTTCCAGCGCCTTTCGATGGAAAGCATCTACCTGCGCTTCCTATCCTTTAAAAAGGAGTTATCCGATGAGGAAGCCCGCTATCTAGCCACCCTGGATTACACCTCCCGCATGGCTTTTGTGGCAATCTACAATGAAAATGGTCAGGATATCGTGGTGGGCGTGGCGCGTTATGCCATGCTCGACCCGGAACACCCGCAGGTTGCCGAGGCAGCCGTGGTGGTGAGCGACGAATACCAGGGGCGTGGCCTGGGCAAGCAGCTGCTCAGGCGCCTGGTGGTCTATGCCCGCCTCAAAGGCATCCGGAGCCTGCGCGGCAATCTACAGATTGGCAACGACCGCATGCTGACCCTGGTGCAGCGCAGCGGTCTTCCCCACCAGACCCGCTACGTGGACGGGATTTGGGAAGTGAGCATCGACCTGCGGCTGCCGGAGGATGAAGAGTGAACCCCGCTGGATCCACTTCACCGGCTGAGCTGGCCTCAGCTTTCGAGGCCGAGCAGCGTGCGCTGGCCGTCCACAACACCGGTAGCGAGCGCCTCATCTGCCGCAAATATTCAAAACTGGTAAGCCAGGCTCCCGCCG
>Ga0154899_1178_pt1 | contig 12639 bp, 12 predicted proteins | sample Rifle2008BG19ft_FD_105871 | JGI IMG/M metagenome (GOLD analysis project Ga0154899, IMG submission 105871) | Chloroflexi bacterium RBG_19FT_COMBO_50_10 | reverse complement strand
TGTCGATATACCTCCACAATATCATCTGTACGGACATTGCCGGCAGTGATGGGTAAAAAACCGGAGGGCTGGATATCGCCGACGTGGGAAATAAACAAGAAACCATTGCCATCATTCACACCTTTGGTGGGGCGGTGCAGCCCGTCGGCATATTGGAAACCCGCGCCCTGGAACGTGACAGGTTTGCCGTCATTCTGCGCTCTTTTCCGTTCAATTGCCACGCGCCGGTACATGGGCGCGGCGGTAGCTTTGATGTCAAAAGGCGCAGTCTGGGCGAGGTCGTAGAGCCAGTTAAATACTCGCTCGTGCTGTTCAGCTGAAACCATCTGTTCCACCATAGCGCGTCCGGTTGGGACGAGGAAGAAGACTGACCACTGTACTGCCCCTACTTCCTGAATGAACGGCACCATCTCATGCAAAATGTCGATGTTATGCTTGGCCACTGTTGTGTTAACTTGCACGCTCAACCCTACATCATGCGCCCGATGGAGTGTGTCCATGGTGCGCTGCCACGAGCCTTTCACTTTACGAAAGTCATCGTGGATTTCCGCACGCGGCGCATCCAGTGAAAGCGCCACACGTCGGATTCCCGCCTGGAGCGCTTTTTCAAGTCGTTCTCGAGTGGGTAAGGCAGTAGCGGTTGGCGTGAGGGAGCAGCGCAAGCCACGCTCTGAGGCATAGCCAATCAATTCAAACACATCAGATCGCATCAGTGGGTCGCCGCCCGTGAAAATCAAAATCGGATTATTTCCAAACGCAGCCAGGCGCTCGATCAATAGTTTAGCCCCGGCGGTGGACAGTTCGCGCGGATCGCGGTGAGGTTGTGCGTCTGCACGGCAGTGCACGCAGGCATAGGCACAGGCACGCGTCACTTCCCAGGCTATGGTAAAAGGAGCCTGGTCGAAGTCAGCGTGAACCATGCGCTCATTTTGGTATGTGCGTTCGGCAGCAGCACGTTCAGTCAGGTTAGAGGCGAGTGTCATATCTTGTCCTTTATCGAATTACTTTAACCACCGCGCGGCATCAAGGGCATGATAAGTAAGTATCAAATCTGCGCCCGCACGCTTGATAGCGGTCAGCGTTTCAAGCGTAGCTTTGGCTTCATCTATCCAGCCATTCATGGCAGCGGCTTTGATCATTGCATATTCGCCGCTGACGTTGTACGCAGCCATCGGCAATTCGGGAAAAGCATCTTTTATGGTTCGAATAACATCCAAATATGCCAGAGCTGGCTTGACCATAAGCATGTCAGCGCCTTCTTCCACGTCAATCGCTGCTTCGCGCAGCGCCTCACGCACATTGGCCGGGTCCATTTGGTGAGATTTTCGGTCTCCAAATTTTGGCGCTCCTTCGGCGGCCTCGCGGAAGGGGCCATAGAATGATGAGGCATATTTGACTGAATACGACAGTATCGGGGTGTGTTCAAAACCAGTCTCATCCAGTGCAATCCGGATAGCTGCCACCATTCCATCCATCATTCCAGACGGAGCGACAATATCCGCACCGCACTCAGCATGTGAGACGGCCACCTTCGCCAGCACATCCAGTGTTTCATCGTTCAGCACATACCCATCGGGCAAATGCGGATGATAATGCTCGCCGGTGTTCAAAATGCCGCAATGCCCGTGGTCTGTGTATTCGCACAGGCAGACATCCGTCACCACAACCATCTCTGGAATGCGCTGTTTAATGGCGCGGATTGCTTGCTGAACAATTCCGTCATCGGCAAAATTCTCCAAACCCACTGGGTCCTTCTCCGCGGGGATGCCGAACAGAATAATCGCTGGGATGCCCAATGCGGCTGCAGCTTCTGCTGCGCGCACCGCTTCGTCCACCGATAATTGAAAAACACCTGGCATCGAGCGGATTTCCGTCCGCCCCTGTCCGTGACGGACAAACAGTGGATAGATAAAATCACCCGCGTTCAGTTCCGTCTCGCGCACCATGGAACGCAGCGCCGCAGTCTGGCGCAGACGGCGAGGGCGATTAGGTGTCTGGATATGGGTCAATTGTCTCTCGATATTCATTACGGCCATAACTACCTCTTTTCTAAGGTCTGGATAGCTTTAATCAATCCTTCGGTCGTATATTCATCTGCCACAATCCGATTCGGTAACCCCTCCAGCTGGGCTGCCTGCTCAGTGATTGGACCTATGCAGGCAAATACTGGATTACCTGGCAAAGCGTGCGGGTCAAGTCCGGCGGCACACGCAATTGCTACAAAGTTATGCACCGTCGAAGGGCTGGTCAACGTCACTACATCGAGACCGGCGCGCAGCGCGAGCAGCCCTTGTGGGTCGGGTTCAGCAGGCAGGGTGCGGTAGACAACAATCTCGTGTGCCATGCCACCAGCTTGCACGATTGCCTCAGGTAGCGCCTTACGGGCAATCTCTGCTCGCAGCAGCAGCACCCATCGCCCACACAGATCACCCAGACCAGGCAAAATGGCTTCTGCCACATACTCATCTGGAACGAAAGATGGGACAATGCCATGAGACTTTAACGCTTCAGCCGTCTTAGGACCGATTGCAGCCACTCGAACATTTTCCGGGATGCGCGCCACCCCCATGCCTATTAACGTGTCCCACACTGCATCAACTCCATTGACCGATGTAAACACCAGCCAGTCATAACAGTCAAGTTTGCGTAGGGCGCGTTGTAGAGCAACGTTGTTCTCAATTGGATGGATTTCAATTACCGGGAAATACACCGGTTCCAATCCGGCTTTGCGTAAATTTTCCGCAAAGGTATCGGCCTGCGCTCTTGGACGGGTGATCAGGATCTTCTTCATATTCAGCCTGCAGCCACCAGATCTAATATCTCTCGTGCGCCTTGCGCCATGGCTTGTTGAGCCAGGTCTTTGCCAAGTTGCGACGCATCCATGCCTTGACCCCTGACATTCAAGACCTTTCGCCCATCCGTGGATAGGACCCGCCCCACCAGGTGGATCATACCTGACCGTTCACCGATCACTGTGGCATAGGCTGCTACCGGCGCAGTGCAGCCGCCGCCCATTTCGAGTAGGAACTGGCGTTCGGCGGTCACTGCCTGTCGCGAAGGGTTATCCTCCAATGAAGCAAGCAACTCAAGCGTAGTCTGGTCATCAGCGCGGCATTGTACAGCCAGGGCGCCTTGTCCCGGAGCGGGGAGCATCACATCCAGGTCTAACCATTCGGTAATATTTTTGTCGAGACCCAGTCGCGTTAGTCCCGCTCCTGCGAGTAAGATTGCATCATACTGACCTTCCATCGCCTTGCGTACGCGAGTATCCACATTGCCCCGCAACGAATGCACAACAAGATTGGGACGCGCGGCCAACAATTGAGCCGCACGGCGTGGGCTGGATGTCCCCACCATCGCCCCGTTGGGCAAGGTGAACAGCGTATGTTGTTTTGCCGAGATCAACACATCCCGTGCATCGATTCGCGCTGGAACGCAGCCAATTGTCAGCCCAACAGGGTTTTCAATGGGCAAATCTTTAAGCGAATGTACGGCGCAATGCACCGCACCTGAAATCAATTCGCTCTCCAATTCTTGGGTGAATAAGCCTTTCCCGCCGATTTCGGGCAGTGGTTTGTTCAGGATTTTATCACCCTGGGTAGTGATGATTTTTTCCTCGCAGATTAGATTCGGGTGGGTTTTTTGTAAAGCCTGGATGATCCACTGGGTTTGGATGCGTGCAAGGGCAGATGGGCGGGTGACAAACACTAGTCGCATAGCATTATGATCCAAATTGATCTGTTTGGGATATGTGCGGTTTCCGATTGGCAGTGACCGTCATTGTTAATGAGCAAATTTGCTTGGAGAAAGCGCACAAACCTTGCTCGCCCGGTAGATCAAATAATGTTTGCGCAACCGTGGCATACTCGGAAGCATGCGGGCAGTTGGCCTCGGCTCGCAGGCGCTGCGTAGGTGTTTCCAATAATTTCTTAACCAGTGACCGGGTCATGGCGTCGATGCGATCCCGTTCCACTTCTGTTAATTCAGGTAAACGGTGTAAAGTTCTTTTCACTTCATTCTGGCGTATCGCCTCGGCCTGCTTGCGTAGTTCAGTGATAATAGGAAGCATATCCAGCGCCTTCAAGTACTCCAGGAAGCGCGTTTCTTCTTCGGCTAGGATGGCTTCCACAAGCGGCACTTCTGCTGCGCGTTCGGCAAGTAAACTATTAACTTGATGGTCCAGGTTATCAATATCGAATAGTTTGATCCCCGGAATCCGGCTTACTTCAGGGTCAATATCACGCGGAACTGCAATATCAATCATGACCATTAAGTGGTGGGAACGCTTCAACATGATATCCACCATGTGAGGCGCAGTGATGATTGTATGGGGTGCGCTGGTTGACGAAATGACAATATCCGCATTAAGCAGCAAATCCTCAAAATGCTCAAAAGTGGAGGCTTGTGCCTCCCAACGGTTTGCCAGCGATTGGGCTCGCTCCAATGTTCGGTTGACAACCACAATCTGCGCTACCCCTCGCTTGCGCAACGCCTCAACTGCCAGTTCAGCCATTTCCCCTGCACCCACCACGACCACCTGCGCGGTAGGTAGATTTTTCAGTTCCTTTTCAGCCAGCGAAGCTGCCAGAGAAGAAACTGAAGCTGGATTGCAGCTGATCGCTGTCTCTGTTCGGGCGCGTTTCCCCGCATGGATCGCAGACCGGAACAGCCGCGAAAGCACAGCCCCACAGGCACCAACACCAAGCGCCAGTTCAAGCGAGCGTGTTACCTGACCTAATATCTGTGGCTCTCCTAAGACAAGTGAATCCAAACCGGTCGTGACGCGATACAAGTGGTTTACAACGCACTCACCAGTGTATCGGTACAGGTGACCCCGAAAATCTTCTACCGATACGCCATGGACATCCGATAGAAGAGTTTCTATTTCATCGAACTCTGGCTTGCTGGATACAACATACAATTCACTCCTGTTACAGGTGGAGATAATCACCATCTCATATGTGTTATGTAAACCATCGCCACAACCCAAGCGGGCCAGCGCTGCACGAACACCATCTTCGTTAAATGCTAATTTTTCTCGTAAATCCAGGGAGGCGGCTGTATGGTTGATTCCTAAACACAGGATATGCATCAATAATACCTTTGTGCAAGTTAGCACAAAATATAACAACGGAATAGTTATTTGTACACTGAGAATTAGTAATAAATGGATAAGAAAACCATTAGGGTTTAGGCTCCCTTTCAAGGCATCTCGCTGAGAATCTATATAAAACCCTCAGTTTGTATCCCCAACACCAACCCCATAACCTCCACATGTAGGCATGTTAAAACAGAATCCCCCACCTGTGGTGATACTCAGGTGGACCTGACGGGATTCGAACCCGCGGCCTGTTCAGTGCGATGGATAAAATGATAGGGGAAAAGGGGAAAATAGCCGTCTATTACGTCTACTTTGTGCCAAAATCACCATACTGTTCTAGCATATCTGTACCCGAATTGTTCCCGCAGTATGAAGCAAGGAAAGGCGACCCGTAGCCCTGTCTGGAGTGTGGAAAATATAATTTTCGCCTATTTTTTACATGAGCAGTAATTGTGGAATGGCTCGAACGCTCAACCAATGGCTTAAAAGGATAATTGCCTAAAAACGCTTCTCCCATCCAATGACCTGCAAACTTTCCCCCAGTCCATTGGACACAACAAAGTATGAACATTGAATGTGGTTATTAAAGTCCAGTCAAAACTTAGACCTCCAATAGATTTTCTTCATAATAGCATAGAAAAATTCACCTAACCAGAACAATCTTACCACTCAGCAGGTAGGGCTATGAATAAGTTGTGTCTGATACAGTAACGGAAAACATCAAGGACAATTTTCCAGAGTAAAGATGTAATTAGGACAATACATCCTCAGGGTCTTCCATACCTTCACTGGTCAGGATTTTGCAGGTTCCCAGTATCATTAGATCTATGATCCTCTTTGTAATATGGTCAGTTCATTTTCCTTATAACAGTTTTTATTCATCTATATCTTGCCATAATCTTTGCATCAATCCCTTACCAGATTGGTTAATATTGAGTTTGTAAACATCAGGCATAGTCAGCGACTTCCAAAACAAAAAGTCGATCGATGGATCAAATGTCTGCAAAACCAATGCCATCAAGTTCCCATGCGTGGAGAGTACAATATGCTGTGCTGGATGTTTCTCCAGTAACCGTTGTACTACCGCAATTCCTCGTTTTTGAGCCATGACACTCGATTCGCCTCCGGGATACGCGAATGATGGATTGCGCCAGGTTGCTTCCACGGCTTTGAAAAAGTCTTCGAACACTCCATTGCCTAATCTCCGCTCTTGCAGGTCCGGTTCAATGTGTATGGACAGTCCCAATTGCCCCGCAAGAGGTGTGATCGTCTGGCACGCCCGCCTCGCTGGGCTTGAGTAAATTGCGCTAATGGGAAATTCGTACAATATAATTGCTACGCGATTTGCATCCTCGCTCCCTTGAGCCGAAAGTGGACGATTTTCATCCAGTGTCCACACTGCATGCGCATGACGAACCAAAAATAGGGTACTCATCAGATTTCTGCCTTCCTGCAACGCATGTCATGAAAATTATAATACTATGTGCAGCTCTTTCGAGTTATCGGATTGGCTGGGAGTGGGCGAAAACCCAAGTTATTATATATAAATCCAATCGTCTCAAGGTGGAGATCAGAGTTGGCGACCATCAACCGAACTTGACGGTGACCATTTAACCATAGCTACTTCGGTGTTCTTGATTGGGCATTGAGTGATCCATTTGGCCTCCGATACTGCATCCCCGGCGCATCATCGGGATGAGAGACAAAACCATTCTTCTCGTAGAAGGCGTGTTCGCCTCGGGCGAAGAAGAGCTGGATATCGCGTAATCGGTTTTTGTTGCACCATTCGAGGAGGTTATGGGGAATCTGTGTGCCGATAGCCAGGTGTTGATCATCAGGGTGGACAATCATCTCGTAGATCATCGCGTGCAGAACACCATCTGTGAGGATATGCCCGAAGCCGACCAGTGTCCCACCATCATACGCGGCAACGAAAAAATGGTTGTGGGCGATAGTACATACTTTCTTCCGGCATTGCTTGATATTCGCGGTCTCAGCCGGTAGTTTCGAGCAAGGCGTAATATTGTTCTTTGGAGAGAGGAGTGAATTGGGATATGCTTTCAATGATACATTCTCCGCCAAAATCAGTACAACAACTTGCCGCCATCCATATTTTCTGGTGAAAATTTTGCTATGTCTATCACATCATATCTCTACTTCCAGAATTCCTTCCTGGTCTGAAAGAGAAACGATCACGTTACCATCTATGAAGAAACTGAAGCCGTTATTCTTGTCACTGACCAGACTACTTGCCAGTATTCGCAATTGCCTTGCTCTGGAAACCTCCTTTATTTCTCCGAAGACACGAAGAAAGTTATTCTCGGTGAAGTGATAGATGAATAGAAGAAAATCCAAATTCTCTGTAGGAATCTCATTCAAATGCGGAAGATCGTGGCAAATCACAACCTTGAAACGTTTACCCAACAACTCAAATACCTTCTGCTCAGTGCCTGGTTGAATACCCGCGTCTAGTTCAGTTTGGTCTGGAAATAGCTTGCAGTAGCACTCTTCTGTGGGCAAAAGCTTGCAACAGTTATAAAGCATGCCACCGTACTCAACAAGCATATTGATCAAGAGATACCTGGCATCAGGTATTTTGAGGTCAGCCTCTGCCTGTGCACTCCTGTAAGCTCATTCACAAACATTAGCGCACAGCTCGAGAGTAAGTGACCCAGTTAGAACATATTCAGGGAGGACCAGAAGCTCCCCTTTGCTTTTGTCAACCAGCCTTTGAATGGTCTTTAAATTACGTTCGATATTGCCCCTTGTTATCTCAGGTTGCAGAAGTGATACTCGCATCAGGATTCTCCAATTCTATTTCGCTGCGGATACCAGTTGGGTTCAGTCATGGAACTGCGAGACATAACTCATCACTTGTAATCGTGAATGTGGAACTGATACAAGTCTATGTAGTCTGTGTTTAACCGCCGTAGGCTGGTTTCACATGCCTGGCGGATGATGACCTACCGGAATCCTCATCTAAGATGAAGTGCCTCTTTTCATCGGGAACAAAGCCGAACTTGGTAACGATGACAACTCGCTGCCTTTGTCCGGTCAATGCCCGACCCAAGATCCGTTCACTCTGCTCGCAGCCATAAACATCGGAGGTATCAAAGAAGTTCACACCCAAGTCAAGAGCACGCCAGACAGCGCGAATGGACTCATCATCATCAACATCGCTATAGCCAACAATGCTTTCGGGTTTCTGTTCCAAGTGCCAAAACGGCCCACCGATTGCCCAGTAGCCCAATCCCAATGCGCTGACATCTATTCCACTTTTGCCAAGTTTTCTCGTTTGCATGATTAATTCCTCACTGTCATTTATATGCTACAGCAATGAGACTATCGCTTATCTCCTTATTGTACGGAGTGAAATCGAATGAGCCATAAAAGTCCACGCGCTGAAAACCGGCTGCCTTCAGCAATCGCTCCTGCGCATCCGGCAAGAAAACCTGGAGTTCGGCGCTCCATACCTTGAGTTCGCCTCTTTCTTCGCTGTGGCATATATCCAGAATGGTGTAACGAGCCGCATGCTCCTCATAATCAATGACGAAGAGGCGGGAAAAGTCGCGTGTGTTCGTGACGAGGTGAAATCTTGGCTTTTCCTTCCATTGACGGTCGGTTGGCATGGCAGTCAGAACCAGCAGCCCGCCATCCCGCAGAACTTCAAACATGCTCTTGAAGGCCTTGAGGCATTCTGTTTCATCCGGCATGAAACCGATGGCGGACAGGCATACCACTGCATCAAAACGCCGGTCAAAATAATGGGGCAGGTCATGGAAGTCCGCCTGGCGCATGGGGATTTCTAAGCCGTGTTCAGCAAGATTTTTCTCCGCCTGTGCCATCATCGCCTCGGAGATATCGGAGCCGGTAACCTCGCAGCCTAGAGAATGGAATAATTCGAGATGCCGCCCCGTACCGCAAGCGCAATCCAAAACTGAGTGAATATCGGTCTCTGCGAAAAGTTGGCGGTAGAATTCAACCCCCTGTGGATCGTGTTCGCCAAACTGTCCAAAAGACAGATCATATCTCTCAGCAAAATCCTTGTATGTATCGGCGTTCATCAATGACCCCTTTGCTGACTGGGCTGCATCCTTCTCACCGTTTGAGTTGTCGATTTCGACCGACCACCGCGAATGCAAATAACAAGATGGTGAACAGACCATATAAAAGCACTCGATCCAATGGGATGTTCGAACTGGCTCCCATAAAATCTAGGCTTTCTATCCGGTTGACTGGACCCGAGTACCATAATAGCATGTACACAACTTCAAAGAGTTTGTTGCTACCGCTCCAGACGCCCAATACCAGCGCGAGGGTGGGGATGAAGAGCGCGCCTATACCCCATGCCAGCAAGTGCAGCCCATCGCCAGCCAACATCAAATTGACAGCCACACCCGCACCAGAGATCAGGGTCACAATGACGCCTGCCAGCCAGATTAATGGGAACTGGCGTCTCAGCGGATGTGGCGCGCTGTACACGAGTTGGTCAGTGTTATGATGCTTCTCGCGCGTACCAAGGGATGACCAGAGCGGCAGCGGTAGAATCCACGCGACAGGCAGAACATATTGACGCGCGGAGTCGGTTGGCAATAGAAATCCAGCCATGTTCAGCCCGAAGATAACGATGAGCCACCACCAGCGAATCCCTTTGAAAAGCAGACGCAGTTCCGCAAGCAAAATACGGAAAGGATAAAACGCGTGTTGACCCAAAGCCAATGGCGTCAAATGGACAGGAGCAGGTACCGGGGCAGATTGAATGTTATCGAGGGGAAATGACTCAGTCGGCTCCATATTCCGTCTCGGCTTTAACTTTTGAGGTGCAGGATCAAAACGACGGAAAAACAGCGCGGCAAGCAAGCTGATACCTTGCGCCGCGCCCATCCACATCATCCGCCCGAATATAATTTCGCTTGTCCAGTGAATGCCATTCCAAGTGAACGTTTGGAGAGGCGCTTGTAATGTTACCGCACCGATGGCAACACTGCCCTGATAATCGGGAAATGCTGCAGCGGTATCATTCATCATACTCGACAAGATAATTTGGATCCCCCAAAGGTCATTGGCAGGTTCGACCGCTTGTTGCGGGGAAGACATGTTTGCGGCAGAGACAATCAACAAAACGAGCCACAGGATGAAATAAACCACATTGCCAAGGGTGCCACGCAGCCACGAGATGGTCTCAAATAAAATTGCGACAGCGGCGATCAACGCCATTACAGGGAGGACGCAATAAACGAATGGCGAGAGCAGTGCCCACAGGTCAATACGAAAGACCTCCCCTCGAATCATCTGCATCGCGCCCGCGGAGAGGGCAATCCCGCCCACCATCACTGCCAGAAAGACGAAGTTGCTGAAAGCCTTGCCGAGCGTGTAAAGAGGCTTGCTTAGGGGCGTTGTGGCGATGATTTGCCCCACGCGCGTTTGTTCGTCTCTTTCGATGGCATTCTTAACCAGGTAGAAGGCGGGGAGCGACAACAACGCGGAACAAAGCACCGCCACCGCTCCACCCACCCAGGCAGAGTTATACACGCCGCGATAATTTCCCAATCCCAGGGTCAGATAATCTGCACTGGATGGAGGCATGTACAGATACGCGGCGATAATCGTCGCCACGAGAGTGATGAGAAAGCTATAGCGGCGGGAACGTTCGAGAAAGTCGGTACGCATGAGGTGGTAGAGAATGCGAAGCATGTTCATACCATCATCCTGCGCGTGAGTTCTGAACAAAGTAGAGATAGGCGTCCTCGAGAGTCGCGGAGGTGAGTTCAGCATCCGCATTCGGCCTTTGTTCGGACACCACGCGCACATGGACTCCGTCCGAGCGGCGGGCAGTATTGCTGATGAGATGACCCTGTTTGAGTTTGGTAAATTCTTCGCTGGAGACAACCCACGTCCAGATCTTGCCTTCAACGGCCTGCAAAATCTTTTCGGGCGCGGCGTGTGTGATGCCCTGTCCCTGGTTGATGATGGCAATCGAAGTGGCGGTCGCTTCTATGTCCGAGACAATATGGGGGAGAGGATGACGATGCGTTCTCCCGATAAATCTGCCAGCAGGTTACGAAAGCGGACTCTCTCCTCGGGGTCGAGCCCTGCTGTCGGCTCGTCCACGATAAGCAGTTGCGGATCATTCAACAAGGCTTGCGCGATGCCGACACGCTGCTTCATCCCGCCCGAATAGCCACCCAACGGACGTTTAGCAACGTCCACCAGATTGACGAGTTGCAGGAGTTCGCCAATGCATCGTTTTGTGGATTTTGCATCCAAGCCTTTGATAGCCGCCATGTATTCGAGGAATTCTAGCGCATTTAAGTTGGGATAAATGCCAAAATCCTGCGGCAGGTAACCGAGCACCTTCCTTAAGTCGTCAGGATGCTTGGCGATATCCACGCCGTTCCAGGTCACCATGCCTCCGGTTTTGTCCGTGACGGTGGCGAGGATGCGCATGAGCGTAGACTTGCCCGCCCCGTTCGGTCCAAGCAGGCCGAGCACGCCCGCTCCGAGTTCGAGCGAGAAATCCCGCAGCCCCCAGAATTCACGGCGGTACTGTTTACTGACATTTTGGATGGATAGATTCATTAGAGCACTCTCATCTGGAATTTGAGCTGGATATAACAGGAGTAAGCGATTACGCAACACATCCTTGAAGAGGTGATGGTAACGGTACCAGCAACGTTCGTTATCCAGTGGAATGAGAAACAGGTTTGTTTGTTCCAATTGCTCTAAGGTAGTTTGCCCATCGGAACGACCTGTAAGAGCATTACATAGCGAAGCGGTTAGCTGTTCGAGGATGGAGGTACGCAAAAGAAATTCCTGAACAGATTCGGGTTGGCTGTTCAGCACCTCATCAGCCAGATAATCTACAATGTAGTGGTGGCTGCCGGTAAACACCGAGACAAAGTTCTGCACGCCATCGCGATCCTGCATCGAAAGAGCTGCTAGTTGGAGACCCGCTACCCAACCTTCGGTGCGCTGTTCGAGCGCTTCCACTTGCTCTCCCGAGAGCGCCAGCCCCATAACTTGATTCAGAAACTCGGTGGTCTCTTCAACAGTGAAGCGTAAATCAGCCGCCCGGATTTCAGTTAAATGGCCACGAGCGCGCAGACGAGAAAGCGGTAAAGGAGGGTCCACGCGGGTGAGAATGACCACGTGCATTTGTAAAGGCAGGTGATCAAGTATGTAAGTGACCGCTTCATGGATAAGATGATTGGTGATCACATGATAGTCTTCAAGTATGATGGAAAAGGATTTATCGACCTCCCCCAGCTCATTGATCAGACTCGTCAAAATTACTTGGGTGGCTAGAGGGGGTGAAGATTGCAACAAGCTCAATGTAATTTCGCCAAAATCAGGCTTTAGGAGTGCGAGCGCTGATTGAGCATATTCGGCGCATTCACAAGAAAAGCCGCCGTACCTATGGCAGTCCACGAGTGCACGCTGAGCTTCGAGCTGAGGGAGTGATCTGCAATCACAAACGAGTGGCGCGTTTGATGCGTCTGGAAGGCATCCAGGGGCGCAGAAAACGCCGAAAAGTGGTC
>Ga0154899_1133_pt7 | contig 12673 bp, 8 predicted proteins | sample Rifle2008BG19ft_FD_105871 | JGI IMG/M metagenome (GOLD analysis project Ga0154899, IMG submission 105871) | Chloroflexi bacterium RBG_19FT_COMBO_50_10 | reverse complement strand
CGGTTTACGCGCGAGGGCAGCCTGCATCTCGTCCATGTTGAGCGTGCCATCTTCGGGGTGAAAGTCCACCCAAACGATTTTACAGCCGTAGTCCTCCGCTGCCATCACCCAGGGGGTGATGTTGGCATCATGGTCCAGCCGGGTAACCACAATCTCGTCCCCTGGGTTGAACGTCCGAACCAATGCCCGGCTGAGCATGAAGGTCAGGCTGGTCATATTGGGACCAAAGACAATTTCATGGGAGCCGCTCGCATTGAGGAAATCTGCGGTAGCCTGGTGGGCTTCTTCTATTAGCGCATCCGACTCACGGCTGGTGGCGAAGGCACCTTCGTGATTGGCGTTATGCTCCACCAGGTAATCCTTCATCCGGTCGAGCACGGTACGTGCCACCTGGGTTCCGGCAGGGTTATCCAGGTAAATGGCATCCCGCTTGAGGGCGGGGAATTGGGATCGTACGGCAGTCAGGTCAAGCGACATGAGAAGGCTCCAGTTGTGAGGGATAAGTGATCAGGGATGGGGCATATTATAATGTAGTTGGGAAAATAGCTTTAGAATTTACTACGGGGTAGACTGCCTATTTATTCAGCTGCATCCAGGGTGTCGAAAACGTCTCGCTCCCTGGCAACCCGCTCAGCCTCTTGTAATTCCTCGGGGGTGTTGATGTTCAGGAAAGCCAACCCCTCAGGATCATAAGGAAGTATCTCCGCAGGCTCCAGGTAGCGGATCTTCACCTGGGGGAACCAGGCGTCCACCCGCCGCTTGCCAGACTCCAAAGCCGATTGAACATGTGGCAGGCAGCTCTTCCGCCGGTAAATCGCATGGAACGGCTCTGTCCCACCTGCGGAACGGGGTACAACCGCATCCACACCCGTTTCATGCAACAGGGCCAGCTCAAAGATAAATATTTCCGGACTGGTAAAGGGCATGTCACAGGCCACTACTGCCACGTATGGGTAACGGGCAGCGCTGAGGGCAGTATAGAGCCCGCCCAACGCGCCATACCCGGGGAGCAGGTCCGGAGTGGGGGTGAGGCCCAAAAAACGGCAACTTTCTGGGTGATTGGAAGTGACCAGCACTTCATCAGCTATGCCCGCCAGGCGGTTGAGCGGGCGCAGGATGAGCGGTTGCCCAAGGAAAGGCAGTATGGCTTTATCAGCCCCCATACGGCGGGATTCACCACCTGCCTGGATTACCAACGATAACATATCATCATTCCAGTCAATTCCCATCCAGTAACCATTGAATACTATCCCTATCAAACATGATTATAATGGGATATACATTTGAGAGATCACTGATATGAGAACCGTAGCGGACGTCTTGGATGAGTTAACCATTGAGAATATGGAGCTGGCAGAATCACAGCCAGATAACACTGTACGCTGTTTAGCCTGTGCACACCGCTGCCTGATTCATGAAGACCGGCGCGGCATCTGCCAGGTTCGTTTCAACCGGGGGGGCAAGCTGCATGTACCCTGGGGTTATGTGGCTGGCTTGCAGGCTGATCCCATTGAGAAGAAACCATTCTTTCACATCCTACCTGGCAGCGACGCCCTCACTTTTGGCATGCTGGGATGCGATTTCCACTGCGCCAACTGCCAGAATTGGGTCAGCTCGCAGACGCTGCGTGACCCAGCTGCGAACGAGTCAGCAGAATATATCCGCCGCATCACACCCTTGCAGATAGTTTTAGCGGCGAAGAGGTCAGGGGCAAGCGTGATCGCCTCCTCGTACAATGAACCCCTCATCACCTCCGAATGGGCGGTAAGCATCTTCAAGCTAGCCGTGGAGCAGGGCATCAGGTGCGTGTACGTCTCTAATGGTAATGCCACCCCACAGGTGTTGGAATTCCTGCGACCTTACCTGGTGGGCTACAAGATCGACCTGAAGACCATGCGTGATAAGCAGTACCGCAAGCTGGGGGGAGTATTAAATAATGTATTGGATACCATCCGCATGGCGCATAAGCTCGGTTTGTGGGTGGAAGTGGTGACCCTGGTTATCCCCGGTTTCAATGACAGCACCGAAGAGCTGTTGGAGGCAGGCAGGTTCATCACCTCGGTCTCACCAGATATCCCATGGCATGTGACGGCTTTCCACCCCGATTATAAAATGACTGAGCCACACCCCACCCCGGTAAAGACCCTGCAGCGGGCTGCTGAGATTGGCCAGGAGGCTGGATTGAAATTCGTTTATGCAGGCAACCTGCCCGCTAGCTTGCGGGAATATGAGAACACACACTGCCCCAAGTGCCAGGCACTGCTCGTGGAGCGTACAGGTTATGTTATCTACAAATACCTGCTGACTGTAACAGGGTCGTGTCCAAAATGCGGCACAAACATCCCCGGCATCTGGACAGATAAGCCTGAAACAGTCAGGTTGGGGGGATGGGGAGTGCCGCGACTGTTTAGATAATGAGGCGGGGGATTTACTATTTTGAATTAAACATTACTTTCGAACTGTTATGCGCATCACCTGGCGGTCAAGTGCACCAAAACGATATTTATAGCGCTCATCTCCGCGCATGAAGTCAAAATATTGGCGTTTCTGCGCATTTGCCCATTCCAGCAGGTGGCTTAGCAGCACCCAACCCAGCGAAAGCTCGCTGAAGCGGAAATCCAGCCCCGAGTTATACACCCAGATGTGGTTCATGTAATCGAAGTTCAGGTAACCAGCTGCCTTTTCTCCATTCACTTCGATGAATGCCAGCTGCAACCAACCAGCATGGTGAGCAACCCGCGCAATCAAGTGCAACTGCTCGCGCATGGCAGGAGTGAGGAATTTCGCTTTATCAGGGTCACAAGCCATCAGGTCAAAAAAACTATCCATCTCCTGATCCAATGTGCTTCCATCTTCGGTGATATACCATCGTAAGGGCAGGTAGTATTCATCCGCCCGGCGCATTTTTCGCCGAATCTCGTGGCGCTGTTTTTTGTCAATACCGCATATGTACTTCTCCCAATCACCCGGGAGGGGGATGTATGGGCAATGTTGGAGCGGTTCCTGTAAATACATCCAGTTAAATTTTTCAGCGGCAACCTGCAAGGCAGCCAATGTAGGGGAGCTCTCTAATAGATTGTACAAATCCAACAGGTTACAGGCAGGTGCATCGTTGCTTTCCAGGTGCTCTAGGAGCGCCTCTAGGAATGCTGGAAGGTCTTCCTGCCGGGCAATGATATCCAGATAATCGGATATCTCAATGCTGCCAAGCAGCATCAGTGCTGGTTCCCCCTGGCGGTTTTCTGTCTTGAAAAGTGGGGCAATCCCGATTAATCTACCATCTTCCGAACGAGCAGTGATGATATATAACTCTCCATGTGTCCATTCACCGCCACCTAATCCCTGCCACCAGGCAGTGGTGAATTCATGGCGTAAAAACGGCACATGACTTGCACTGATTGCCAATAAATCGTTCCATTCTTTTTCTAGGCTGATCAATTCTGGTAGGGTGCGAATGGTGGCAATGTGCATATTATCTCCTGGTGGTATTATCCAAGTAAGATTTTACCAGTATAATCACTCGGTATGAATTCTTCTCTTGATCTCAATCTACTTCCAATCGTCCGGCAAGGCGGAATTGAAAAAGCTGAGTTGCCGGATATGTATGCGGTAACCCCACCCCGTAGGACTGCACACGGACGTGAAGCGGACAGTCTGATTATCTACTTAAGCGTGGTTGGGAATTCCCCACTCGCCCCCGAAGCGCATGCACAATTACTCCAACAGCTAGCCCAGAAATTTTATAAAACCTCCGGTAGTCTTACCTCGGCGCTACGCACAGTTGCAGAAGCGCTTAACCTACACTTACTTGATCGCAACCTGCGTAGTACAAGTGTAGGGCGCCAGGGTATCGGTCAGCTGATCCTGGTTGCATTACGGGTTGATACCTTGTACATCGCACAATGTGGTAATGTGCATGCATTTTGGGTCAAGCCGACAGAAACTCAGCACCTGTATGACCCACAAAGCTCTGGGCGAGGGCTTGGTCTCAGCCGCACTACACCCATGCGCTTCCTGCAAACAAAACTAGAAACGGATGATTTCCTGGTACTTGCTACGCAACCTTCGCCTAATTGGGTGAACACTCCCCTAAAAACCCCCCACCCCCAGGGGATTGAGGTGTTTCGGCGCCGCTTGCTGGAAAGTGGCAGCCAGGATTTCAATGCAGTGATCCTACAGGCACAGGCAGGCACCGGGAAGCTAAAGATATTGAAACGTAAAACGGATGCACCAGCCATGGCGCATCCTACAGTTGCCCAACAATCCGTTGAACCAGAAACCCATGGGCAGCAGGCTGAAGATAAAAAGCTTGGAATTCCGTCCAGCTCTGTTCCTGCTTCAGGAACAACCGGTCAATACGCAGAAGACAAAAAGCTTGGAATACCTTCAAGTTCTCCTGAGTCCATATACCCAGGAACAAGTGGAGTGCAAACACCTGTGGTTGGTCAGTTGGAATCTGTACCCTTACCGGCTAAAACAGATAGCCAGCCAACGGGTGCATTCGGATCAATGCCATCCCAGCAAGGTGCACCTGCTAAAGAAACTAGCAATCCATCGGATTCCACCCCCATATCCATTCCTGGGCAGATGAAACCAAAGACAGATTTTTCCAATATAAGACCAAATCCACTGTCTAAGTATTTCACTTCCTTTCGCCTAACCCTGGCAGCGGTCGGAACGGCTATTTTGCGCGCCCTGCGGAATGTCGTGGCAACCCTCTCGCAGGCGCTTTTGCGGCTGCTAAAAAACCTTTTACCAGACGCAGACGTCCTCCGATTACCACCTTCTATGATGGTAGTTATTGCCCTGGCTATCCCCCTGCTACTGGCAACCATAGGTGGTTTAGCCTATTTACAGCGAGGGCGTGCCCAGCAGCATGAGGTCTTATTTCAACAGGCGGAGGAAGATGCTGCATACGCCGTCACACTGACCAATCCTTTGGAACAGCACCTGGCCTGGCAAACCGTACTGGGTGACCTGGATAAAGCAGAAAATTATGCCGTTTCCAGTCAATCCCAAACCTTACGCACTAGAGCCATTGAAAACCTGGATAATCTGGATGCGGTCAAGCGGTTGGATTATCAACAAGCCATCGTGGGTGGATTGGATGCAGGTGTGAGGGTAACGCAAATGGTTGCTACCGCCACCGACCTTTACATGCTTAATGCGGAGCAGGGTAGTGTTCTGCGAGCTATCATTACTGGTCGTGGATACGAGGTTGATCCGAACTTCCAATGCGGTCCGACTTTTGGACCAGTTGATGTTGGACCTCTGGTTGATATTGCCGAATTACCCCCGGGATCATTTGAAGATGCCAGTCTATTGGCAATGGATTCCACTGGTAATTTGCTATATTGTGTGATTGGCTCGCAGCCGTATAGCGCAGCCATGGCTCCTCCCAATGCAGGCTTTGGTGAGCCCATAGCGATGACACTGGACAGAAGCGACCTATATATATTAGATCCCAAGGTCAATGCGGTTTGGATATATCGCAATTTGGAAGTAAGCCAGCAACCACGTCTGTTCTTCGGGGATGATATTCCACCGATGCAAGATGTAATTGACCTGGCAGCTTATAATAATGACCTGTATTTATTGCATGCTGATGGGCATATCACCAAATGCACCTATAGTGGTTTGGCCGAATCACCTACTCGCTGTGATGATCCGTACCCATATTCTGACAATCGCCCTGGAAAGATTCATGGACCAACCATCGAGGACACGGTGTTCAGCCACATCTATTTTTTGTCATTCCCCGAACGTTCAATCTATCTCCTCGACCCACTGAACCAGGCGATTTTTTATTTCAGTGTTCTGTTGAATTTGCAATGCCAATATCAGCCTGAAGAAGCTCTTGCCGAGGGTGATGCGACCGCTTTTGCGATCAGCCCCAACCGGATTGCTTTCCTGGCTATCGGTAATTATATTTATTACGCTGCAATGCCTTAATATATCGCTCGGGTGATTAGCCTCAGCCTCCATCCATAAAGCATTGAATAACATTCATCCGAATTTGACTAACCCACTTCGCAAGTATCTGGCAGATATTCTTGCTTTTACCCTTGCGGTGGTTGGATTCCTGGCTTCAGCCCTGGTCACACAACGTGTCTTTGAGGGCATTCCGCACATTGAGGATGAAGTCGCATATGTTTGGCAAGCCAAGGCGCTGGCTGATGGTCAATTAAAAATCTCATCACCAGCACACCCAAAAAGTCTTCTGATACCTTTTGTTGTTGATTTTGAAGGGGAACGTTTCAGTAAATATCCGCCGGGTTGGCCGGCAGTACTTTCCCTTGGCATCCAATTAGGAATGAGGGTATGGGTCAATCCGCTCCTGGCTGGGTTGGGGGTTTGGCTGACGTATCAGCTGGGAAAACGTCATTTCAGCCAGCTAGTTGGATTGCTGGCTGCTGGATTGACCGTCACCTCACCATTCTTCTTGATAAACGCTGGTTCATTGCTCTCACATCCGTTAGGATTGGTCTTGAGTGCTCTCTTTGCACTCGCCTGGTTGGAAGCATTTTGGAAAAATAAAGCTGAAGCAACCGGAACAAATCCCATCAACACCACACAACAATGGTGGTTTACCCTCCTTTCAGCACTGGCGTTAGGGGCTTTAATCCTCACCCGCCCGATGACTGCCCTGGCAGTGGCTTTGCCATTTGCCATACATGGATTGTTCTTGCTTTTCCGTAGTAATAAAGCGACCCGCCTGAGGTTGTTAATCTTTGGTTCATTAGTAATTATTTTCATTGGCTTGTTTTTTTTCTGGCAACACTACCTGACGGATGATGCGTTGCTTAATCCATACACCCTTTGGTGGTCGTATGATAAGGTTGGTTTTGGTCCAGGACACGGTCGCGGAACCGATGGTCACACGCTGAATCAGGCATGGATCAATTTTCGTCAAAGTTTACACACAGGCAGCTATGATTTGTTCGGCTGGGGGGCATATTCTTGGATATTCCTACCCTTTGGAATTTGGGCAACCCGGCGCAACCCAAAAGGCTTAATCCTCGGTAGTGTCGTGGCCAGCATGGTTCTGGTGTATTCCACTTATTGGATTGGCGCAAAACTATTTGGTCCACGATACTATTTCGAGGCATTGTACAGCCTGACATTAATCAGTGCCACAGGTATTGCCTGGTTGGCAGGTTGGCCTTGTAAACCAGGTGAGCTCTACATACATACACCAGGTTGGCGTATGATGCGACCCATTCTTGTATTATTGTTTGTGGGTGTCCTGGTGGGAATCAATCTCACTCAATTTTTACCTGTCCGCCTTGGCGAAATGCGAGGTTTGTACAATATCGAACGATCAGATCAGATACCTTTCCAAACACCTGATACACAAGCCCTGGCCCCTGCATTGGTCATTGTTCATACCGGGCGATGGATGGAATATGGTGCTCTACTCGATCTCGAAGACCCCCAATTTACTACCCCATTCATCTTTGCCTGGAGCATCAACCCTTCTACCGATGCTTCACTTGCCAATGATTTTCCAGACCGCTCGGTTTATCACTATTATCCCGATCAGCCTTTCCAGCTCTACAAGGAGCCGTTACCAAATCCTCAATAGTTATGGATAGGGAGTTACTTCAGGTTGAGGTGTTTCTGTTGGAAAGGGTGTCTCCGGGGTGCTTGTTATTTCTCCGCCCGGAGTCACTTCGGGAAGGGTACCCTGAGCACACTGATCAGCCGCAAACATTGCAGTCGGCTCAACCTGTGGATTTGCCAGTAAAGTCATATAAGTGTCATACTGCGACTGGGCATCACACCATTGACCTTTGGTTGCTAGCCAATCTCCATATCCGAGCAATGCATCCAGATATCGATTGGAAGCAGTCCAACCTGCGATATCACTCAAATTAGGGGCTGCAGCAGCCAGCTGTGAAAAATAATAAACCGACTGTGCCCAATCCACACCCCAAAAGCTAGCTCCGCGTATATACAACTCAGCCCAATCGCGCCAATTGCGCGCTTCTGCATCCAAAGGGCCAAATCGCTCAGCCAGTGTCAGGTCATAATTGCCACCTTCCAGGTCATGCAGTTGGGCAATCTTATCGATACCCCTGTTCCGTAGTGCCACGAACAACATTCCGTCCACTTTTACCACCATAAAATCCGGGTAATTCTTGCGAAGTAGCAATAAGGTATCGATCGCTCCGGTCCAGTCACGTGCAACCAGTTGATTCTGAGCCTGACCGAACAACTCATCCCTACCTCGATAATCAGGAGTGGGGGTCAGGGTGGGCGTCGGTACCACAGTAGGTGTGGCGGTGATACGCTGCTGGGTCAGGACGAATGCGAGCTGTTCAGACACGTTGGGAAACTTCGGGTCGATTTTAATGATGAACTCAAGGCGCTGACGGGCGCGATCATAATTGCCGAGCACAATATCCTGTTGAGCCAGGATATATTGGTTGGATGCTTCGCCAGCTACCAAAGTCGACTCATAGCGGGTACGCTGGTCAATGGCTGAGTTATATCCCGCATATACGCTCCCGCCAGCAATTAACGCCAGCAGTATGACGCCCAGCAAAGCCCATAAAATCCATAAATACTTGCCCCTCGACGCTCTTGAATGCGGGTCTGGGACATCTGGAGGTATGGAATAATTGCCGTCACCGAACTGTGAAGGCTGAGTTTCACTGATAGAATGCTCTTCGGTTTGTGAGATCGCTATTCGCTGAGTGACACTTGTGCTTGCTTCTTGGTTGATGTTAGTCGAAATATCAGGCGGAGGTTCGCCTGCCGTCGGCATGGATTGTTCGTCGGGTAGCATTGAAGTCGGACGAGTTTCGTCTAATTTGTGAGATTGCATTCGCCAATTATACCTCAGGGAAATTGACGCCTTAGAAAGCGATAATGTTCCTTATAATCCATCGATACTGAATACCAATTACGCAGGTGGGCCCAGGAGTTGAGCCAATTTCGTCACCTGTGAGGCATGCACCAGGGCAATGATTTCATCGACGGGGGCGAGCTCAGTATTTCCATTGGGCACAATCAGCTGGCCCTTGCGAATGACCGCGGCAAAAACACACTGTGGTGGCAGATCAATGTCGCGCAGCACTTTTCCAACCACAACCGCCCTTGGGTCAACCTTCTCTTCAACGATAGAATATTCACCTTTACGTAATTTAAGCAAAGTCATCATATCCCCAATGGACATTTCCTCGGCAATTAATTTCGCCAGGATGTCTGATTGGCAAAGAGCCACATCCACTCCCATCTCGGGGGTGAATAACCAGGTATTTTTGGGATTATTTACCCGCGCAATGATCCTCGGCACACCAAACTCAAAGCGTGCCAGGGTGGTTGCCACCAGGTTATCTTCATCTTCTCCCGTCACAGCTGCCAGTACCTGGGCATTTTCAATCCCTGCGCTTTCAAGCACACTGGGTGCGCTGCCGTCGCCAGCTACAACGACTTCATCTGGCAATTCCTCTCGTAAACGTTCCAACACGATAGGACGATCTTCGATCAATCTGATCTTATGACCTCCACTGAGTAACTGGGAGGCAAGCTGTGAGCCGGTCTTTCCACCACCTACAATGATGACATACATCTTAACCTCCTTCCGATAACCCTAATAGAATTTTAAACCGGTCCAATGCCGATGCCAGGATCGCTACATGGAGCATATCGCCCTCCTTGAATTGGCTGCCCGAGGTAGGGATGAACGCAGCTCCCTGGCGGGTAATAGCGATTACGCTGATCTCGGTGGGTACTGTCAGGTCTTTCACCATCCGCCCAACCAGCTGAAGTGGAACTTCAATATTTACCAGGCTTACTTCCCCACTTCCAAAGCTGTGGATCGGATCAATTTCCGCTGAGGTAAGCAATTCTCGGATGCGCTCTGCTCCCCAGGTAGTTGAGGAGATAGTCAACATGCCAAGCCGGCGATAAACCTCTGCCCTTTGTGGATCAAATAAACGGGCAACCACACGCGGGACATGAAAAATGTTATGAGCAATGCGTGCTGCGATGATATTGGCATTGTCGGACGAACTGGCAGCCGCAAATGCATCGGTATGTTCGATCCCTGCTTTAAGCAAGATATCCTTGTCAAAACCCACCCCAACAATTTTCTGTCCTTTAAAATCAGGCCCCAGGCGTGTCAAGGCATTGGCATCATAGTCGATCACTGCCACCTCATGGCCTTCGTCGACAAGTAGTCTGGCGAGTTGCACCCCGACACGTCCACATCCCATAATGATTACTCTCATATGACCTCCTTACTCATTGAACTATTGATCACTTGTTGCATAAAACGCTCGCGCCAGCGAATGAACCACTTGCGGATCCAATCCAAACTGTACACAATTACTGGAAAGGTGCCAAGCCCTATCCACAGCACTGGTGGTATGGCTACATGACCAAATAAATCAGCCAGAGGCTGTATATAGACTAATGCCAGCAGGATAAGTAGCTCAATTGCAATCCCACGCAACAGGGAAGGGTTGCTTAACCATCCTAGAAAACGCCCACGGTTACGCTCGGTACGGCAGGCAAAAGCATTACCAATTTGTGCCATGACCACCCCGGCGTAATAAACCGTGATTGCCAGGGCATTCTGGCTCGTGTGTGGAATATTGGAGAATACCAAATCATGTAAGGATTGAAAGAGGGGCAGATCTATCCATTTATTAATGAAGAAAAATGCAAGGAAGCACAATCCAGCTTCAATCAGACCCAACCATAGAAACGCCCGCCTCAACAGACGACCATCCACCAATGATTGAGCCTTACGCCGCGGAGGACGCAACATGATGTCTGGCTCCGGATTCTCACTCCCCAACGCCAGTGCAGGGAAGAGGTCAGTCCCCAGGTCAATGGCCAGGATTTGTTTGACCCCCAGGGCAAGCGGCATCACTTGCGGGGTTAGGAGAGCGGTCAGGATGAATGGCAATATTTCAGGCACATTACTGGAAAAGATGTAAGTTGAAAACTTTCGCAGATTATCATATACTGTCCGCCCTTCTTCGATCGCATACGCAATGGTAGAAAAGTTGTCATTGGTGAGGATGACATCTGCAGCTTCCTTGGCAACATCGGTTCCAACCAAACCCATCGCTACACCCACATCAGCTTTACGCAAGGCTGGCGCGTCATTGACCCCATCCCCGGTCACGGCTACCACTTCGCCCTGTGCTTGAAAAGCAGCCACCAGGCGTAGCTTGTGTTCCGGAGCCATACGGGCAAAGATCACCTCTTTATCTAACATTCCTTGAAGCTCGATATCATTGAGTCGTTCCAGCTCTGCTCCGGTCAGGATCAAAGGATTCGGCGTTGTGAGCATCCCAATACGGCGCGCCAATGATTCTGCAGTCAACCCGTAATCACCCGTGATCATTGCCATGCGTACGCCAGCCCGGTGGCAAGTCTTTATCGCTTCCATCACTTCCGGTCGTGGCGGGTCCATCATGGCAGTTAACCCCAGGAAAACCAGGTTCACCTCCACCCTCTCGGTGGTATAGCTCCCAACGCGTTGGGGCAGTGCTTGATATGCCAGCGCTAGAACACGCAGGGCATTGCGGGCATAATCATCATTAGCACTTAAGATCCGGGTACGCCAGCTATCATCCAAGGGGAGTACCTCACCATGCATGCGGAAATAGGTACAGAGCTGCAGCACTTCGCGAGGTGCCCCTTTGACAAAAGCAAGTTGCTGCCCAGTAGATACTTCCGGGAAGGAAGTATCCTGTCGATGAACCTGGTGGATTGTGCTCATTCTCTTGCGCCGGGCATCAAAGGGAATTTCATGGATGCGGGGGAGTGCGTGCGTGAGTGTGTCTTCCAATAAACCATTCTTTAATGCCACGACACGCAAGGCAGCCTCTGTTTGGTCGCCCAAAACCGTCCATTGGGGATGCTCTGGTGCAGGTGGGTTGAGGCGGGAATTATTACACAGCATGGCGGCAGTGAGCAAGGCATTCAAATCCTTTTCAGCCGCCTCAGTACCTGGGCTAGGCACAAATTCACCTTCCGGCTCATACCCTGCACCGGTGACGACGAGCGGTTTCCCACCCACCCACAACTGCCTGACAGTCATCTGGTTCTGGGTAAGGGTGCCGCTTTTATCTGTGCAAATGATGGAAACGTGCTCCAATGTTTCCAGGATGGAAAGTTTCTTTACCAGAACACCTTTCTGCGCCAGGCGCTGCACCGAGACTGCCAGGGATAGGGTGACAGTGGCAGGTAAACCCTCCGGGATTGCCGCCACAATGATCCCCATGGCTAATAGGAAAGCCTCATAAGTGCCCAGATGGACATCCACAATCCCAACCGTGAAAACAATTGCTCCCAACCCCAGGGCAATCAATGAGATGAGACGGGTGAGACGAGACATCTCCTGCTGGAGGCGGCTGGGTTCCTCGCGCACAGCCTGGGTGAGGCGGACGATGCGACCAAACTGGGTGAGCATACCCGTGGCATACACAATCGCCTTGCCTGTCCCCGAGACTACCGAAGTACCTGTAAAGACCAGGTTTGGGCGCTCCACCTCGCTGATTCCGTCCCGCAGTGAGGCATCGGCTGTTTTTCGCGCTGGAACTGCTTCACCAGTGAGTACAGCATTATTGGCACGCAAGCCATATTCCTCAACCACACGCGCGTCTGCCGGGATATTATCCCCCTCAGCCAGGACAAGCAGATCACCCGC
>Ga0154899_1017_pt2 | contig 12700 bp, 9 predicted proteins | sample Rifle2008BG19ft_FD_105871 | JGI IMG/M metagenome (GOLD analysis project Ga0154899, IMG submission 105871) | Chloroflexi bacterium RBG_19FT_COMBO_50_10 | reverse complement strand
GGGAGCAGGCTTGCAACAGGAAGTGGATTTTTGGAGCCTGGGTTTGGCCAGTATCAAGAAAACCGGCACCCGCCTGTTGAATGAAGCCCACCTGCGGGCCTGGTTGCCGGGCTTTGATTGCATCTGGAGGCAACATGGGGTGTGGGATTTCGACGCTTCCGGCACCCCCCACCTGCTGCGCCCGGATTATTTCGCCCAATTTGCAGGAAAACCTGTAAATTTCACCCAGGACTATTACCGGGTTTTCAATAACCGCTTCAGTGAGGCTATTCGTGAGGTCCATCCTGAAGCGTTCATCTTCATTGAAAACATCCATGAGGAACCTCCCTACCAGCCAGGTGAAACAGACGCCAAAGGCATCGTCTATGCGCCTCACTGGTACGATGCCTACGTGCTGGTGAAAAAAGAGTACTCTCCGTTCATCGGAGTCAATAGCCTCTCCCACAAGCCTGTTTTTAGTGCACCTGCCATTCGGCAGTCATTTTACGATCAGCTCGCCACACTTAATGGTTATGCTGAACATAACCTGGGAGGCGTTCCGTTTGTGCTGGGTGAGTTTGGCATATCTTTCGACCTGAGTGAAAAGCGAGCTTACCGCACTGGGGATTTTCGCCTCCAGGCGAAAGCCCTGCAACGCAGCCTGCAGGCTGTTGAGTATAATCTGTTCAACTACACTTTATGGAACTATACCCCCGACAACACCAATCTCCATGGTGACCTATGGAACGATGAGGACCTGTCCATTTACAGCCGCGACCAACAAACCAACCCGCGTGACATCAACTCAGGGGGTCGTGCGCTGGAAGCGGTCGTGCGCCCATACCCTTTGGCTACTTCAGGTGAGCTATTGGAAGCCGCCTTCAACCCTTATAAGCAGCTATTCAAGCTGAAATTCCGGCATGATCCTGCTATATTGGCACCTACCGAGGTCTTCGTACCCAATTTCCATTACCCCCACGGCTACTCCGTCAAAGTGAGTGATGGCAGGGTTGAGATCAAGCGCTCGCAGCAGACCCTGCTTTACTGGCCCTCATCGAAGCAAAGTGTGCATAAGCTTACGATAAAACCATAACCATAAATCGCCCCGACGATTTATTTGCACACAACGCAATATCTATAAAATTACATTTAGATCTTCGTAGGGGCACGATATCTGGCATGCGCTAGCATGATCGTGCCCCTACACAAATCATTGGAGCCCCTCGCTAAGCCCCTACGATTTATATAGAATATACTCAGGGCAGATATACCGACCCCTAAAACAGGTTATTTTTATCGAGGCACGGGTGGTGCAAGCATTATAATAAAATCGGAATTTACCAGTAGGGGTGAGTCGCGACTCGCCCCTACGCGTTATTTAGACCTTCGTAGGGGCACGATATCTGGCATGCGCTAGCATGATCGTGCCCCTACTCAAATCATTGAAGCCCCCCGCTGAGCTTCACATTGGCAGCCTCCGGTGGAGAGGCGGAATTCGCCTGTGGATGGCTGTCTTCACGGTAATGGCACCCCCGGCTCGTCCGGTTGCGGTGAGCCGCATACGCCACGATCAACGCAGTTTGCACGCTGTTACGCAAGCCAATCAACCCATCACTCAACCGTGTCTTGCGGTAGAACTCCTCAATATCCAGCCAGAGCTGGCGCAGGTCGCGGATGGCACGGTTCAGGCGGTACTCGCTGCGCACCAGACCCACATAATGCCACATCAGGTTGCGCACGCTGTGCATGTCCCCCTGGATCAAATTGGGGTCAGCCTCATAGATCAGACCGCTATCGTTCCATTCAGGGATGTCATTTTCGCTTAGCAACGCACCTGGGGGTTGTGCCTGGATATCCTCCGCAGCCTGAACGCCCCACACCAGCCCCTCCAGGAGGGAGGTACTTGCCAGTCGATTGGCACCATGCACACCGGTACAGCTCACCTCGCCCACCGCATACAGGTTGGGGATGCTGGTGCGCCCTGCTAGATCCACCTGCACACCTCCGCAAAAATAATGCGCCGCCGGCACCACCGGGATGGGTTGGCGGGTGATATCAATGTTCTGCTCCAGACAATAAGCATGTATATGAGGGAAGCGTCCTCTAATATAATCCGCAGGCTGCTTGGAAGCAATATCCAAAAGCACGTACGGGTAACCCTTGTCAACCATTTCGGAGTAGATTGCCCGGGCGACGATATCCCGCGGTGCCAGGTCACCCCACTCAGTGGAATAACGCCCCATGAAAGGCTTGCCCTGGGGTGTGAGCAGTGTGCCCCCCTCCCCACGCAGTGCTTCGCTGATCAGGAATTTGGTGGGTGCCAGTGAATTTAACGCAGTTGGGTGAAATTGCACATACTCCGCATTGATGATATTCGCCCCGGCACGGTATGCCATGGCTACCCCATCTCCACGCGCCCCGATGGGGTTGGTGGTATTCAGGAAGATCTGCCCCACCCCACCCGTTGCCAGGATGGTCTGCCGAGCCAGGATCGGAACCACCAGGCGGGTCTCCTGGTTGAATACAAACGCACCATGGCAGGTGGTGGATTGATAGACTGCCAATGGGTCAGTGGCATGGTGGGGGAAAGTGATCAGGTCGACCACCGTGTGCTTTTCCAGCAGGTGGATGTTGGGAAACTCACTCAACTTGCGCAGCAACGCCTGCATGATGGCTGCACCGGTGCCATCCCCAACGTGCAGGACGCGCCGCCGGGAATGGGCGGCCTCCAGGCCCATCATCAAGTGACCTTGCGGGTCATGGTCAAACTCCAGACCGGTTTGCCCAATCAGGACTTCGTCAAGCAACTTTGGACCGCGCTCTGCCAGCAGCCTGACAGCCGGTGGGTACGATAGGCCTGCTCCTGCTGCCAGGATATCTTCCTCAAGCATCTCGGCACTATCATCCATCCCACGCCCTACAATGCCCCCCTGGGCATGGTTGGAATTACTGTCTGAGGCTTCTTCCGCGCGGGTGATCAGGGTGATTTGGCGCTGGGAATCACTGGCAAGCCGCAATGCTGCCGTGGCACCCGCGATCCCGCAGCCGATGATCAGGATATCGGTTTGCATCTCCTCAACCTCTCCCGTCTACCCAATGGCAATCATGCGCTCCACCGACCGGGCGGCGCGTATGCGGATGTCTTCCGGGATGTCGATGACATATTGGTTAAGCTGCAGGCTTTTAAGCGTATCCTCCAGCGTGATCTGGTTCATATGCGGGCAGCGCACCGAGCATAGCCGCAGCATGTCCTTATCTGGATTGGCAGCGGCGATATTATCCCCCATGGCGCACTCCGTCAGCACAAGGTACTGCGGGGCTGAGGTCTCTTGCACATAGCGGATCATGGCATTGGTGCTGCCGGAAAAATCGGAGGCTGCCACCACCTCCGGACTGCACTCCGGGTGGGATAGGATCACCACCTCAGGGAATTGCTTTCGCACTGCCTCGATATCCTGAACGGTGAATTTCTCATGCACCTCACAGCGTCCGTGCCAGCCGATCATCTTCTGCGTGCCGACGGGCTGGTAATCCACTAAGGTTGAAGTTTTGTTTTTCCAGGTATAGTCCAGGGTGGGGATGATGATGTGCCTGCCGGTCTCCCTGGCGACGTTACGCGCCAGGTATTCATCCGGCAAAAAAATGACCGTGTCAGAATGGAGTGATTCGACCACTGCCTTGGCATTGCTGGATGTACAGCAGATGTCCACCTCGGCTTTTACATCTGCATAGGTATTGACGTAGGCTACAGCTGGAACACCCGGGTAACGTGCGCGGAGCTGGCGCACATCTTCAGCGGTGATGCTGGCAGCCAGGCTGCAGCCAGCTTTTTCGGATGGCAACAGCACCGTCTTGGTGGGATTGAGCAGTTTGGCAGTCTCTGCCATAAAGCGCACACCGCAAAAGACGATGATATCCTTATCTGTCTGGGCAGCTTTGCGGCTCAGATCCAGCGAATCGCCTCTGAAATCGGGGATGGAATAGAATAGTGCCGGCTCCATATAGTTATGTCCCAGGATGACGGCATTTTTCTCTTTCTTTAGCTGGTTGATCTCTTCCGCCAGCTCGGCTTTATAGCGCAGCTCAAAATCCGGGACAACCCGGCTGAGCTTGATTTTCATCTCTTCATACATACTTTCAACAGTCATATGGCGTGCTCCAATTCCAAATGTGTGCAATCCACACAGATTCCGGACATAATCTATCCTATTTTCATGCTAATGTCAAGTGTGGGGGCGGAGTGGGTGAGGGCACCCGATGAGATGAAATCCACCCCGGTTTCGGCGATCTGGCGCACAGAGTTCAGGCTGACGTTCCCCGAGGCTTCCAAAGGAATGCGCCTCCTGGCAACCTGCACGGCTATGCGCATGGTCTCCAGGTCCATATTATCCAGCATGATGCGGTCTACCTTCAGGCTGAGGGCTTCATCCAGCTCGGTCAGGTCCTTCACTTCCACTTCGATGGTATAACGCCCGCCGTACATCTCACGGGCTCGTGTTACCGCCGGAGTGATGCCCCCTGCCCCACTGATGTGATTATCCTTGATCAGGATCATATCAAACAAACCAATCCGATGGTTCTGCCCACCCCCGCAGCGGACGGAATATTTATCCAGGTAACGCAGGCCGGGGGCAGTCTTGCGCGTGTCAAGGATAATCGCCTGTGTGCCTGCCACAGCCTCCACAAACTGGCGCGTGAGTGTTGCGATGCCAGACATCCGGCCCAGGAGGTTGAGACCGGTACGCTCGCCCGCCAGCAAAGCCTGCCCGGAGGCGCTCACCTCCGCCAGCATCGTGCCAGGTTGCACACCGTCACCATCTTTAAGCAGGAAATTAACAAACACCCCAGGATCCAGCAGGGAAAAGACTGCCCCGGCAAGCGGCAATCCTGCCACAACACCTGTAGCCTTGGCGCGAATATATCCCATCAGGCAGCTCTCTTCGCTGATCGTCGCCCGGCTGGTGATATCCCCATCCAGCAGGTTTCCCTCCAATGCAGACAGGTCCGCAGTGTCGGAAAGGTCCTCTGCCAGTGCAAGCTGGAGCAATCTGAGCACGGAGGGGTGTTGCAAGCCATCTGGCAGGAAGGATTTGGCGAGTTCAATGCGGGAGGGAAGAGGTGAATTGTGCATGGTCATGAGTATTCCTTGTGGATAATTGTACTCGATAGAAATGGTTTTGTCGGACCATCATGCAAGACAGGATTCGGGGTTGGAGCCGGGGTGGGCTCAGGGGTCGATCTGGGTGTTTGGCATACGGGTTTCCCCATCCTGTGCCTTTCCAGAGGTTACTGGGGATGTAATTGATCATCTTTCCAATTACGAGGATTACCTTCTATGTAATTCCAGCTGTTCCTGTAATCTGCCTCATTGCGAATAATATGCTCGTAATAATTTCTTTGCCAAACCGGTGGATTTGTAAATCCGCGCATAGAATTGATGCGAAAAGACACCGCCGATTTATAAGCACGAACAATTGCGCCCAACGAACCAGGATCAACATGCGCCATAGAGTAGGGGCGCAGGGGAGGAATTTGATCATGAGTCTTTTAAAAATCATCCCCTGCGCCCGTTTTAATAGAAATTATTCCATGGATGTGATTCGGCATGATAATAAAGATAGAAAAGTCGGATTGTGGAAATCGTATCTTTAATGCATCCACTGTTCGAAGGCAATAATGCCAGAGGGATTCAATTGAATATCGCCATTAATGACATCACCAAATATGCAGGTATGTTGATATGTAGCGATGGTAATAAAGTAAACACCTGTCTGGGAGTAATCATATTCTGTTAATCGAATGGTATGGCGGTTTCGGTTAATATGTTTTGACATATCAGGTTACCAGGATGATTATTTATAATATATTGCTGGGCGCAGGGGTTGAGCAGGACATTCAGCAGTCGGGTTCCCACCCTGCGCCCCTACAATAGAATTTCAACTTTTCCTCTGCCGGTAAATTTCATAGGTAACTTATAAATTCCCTCGCCTTTGTCCTCCACATCCACCTGCTCCCCATTGCATGTGGCTGATACTGGCGCGTGCGGCAAGCTCAACCACAGCTCCCCCTCCACCCGCCTGCCCATTTCCATCGTCTCTACCACAAGCCGATCCCCCTCCATGCGCATCGACCCAATCTCAGCACCCTGCGAGATATGCAGCGTATCCCCCACCAGCTGGGGAGTGGATCTCATCTCGCAAATTCTCAACAGCTTACAACCATGAGCAGGCACATCCGTAAACCCCATCTCGGGTGATGCCAGGCTGTGGTGCTTCTTCGACCAGAAATCAAACACATGCAGGTCCGCTCCCAGATGATATCCCAGCTCATCAAAACGCAACCAGCAATCTGCCGGTTGATCCTCCCAATTGAATAATGCCACCAGCTGCCATGCCTGCCCGTCATGTTCCAGTCTGACCGAGTACACTTGGGGCATCTCGTGCTCGAGCAAATCCATTGGCATGCCGCGCAAACCCAGATTTGGCACGAGCAGCCTAACCCAGTTTAATCTGCTCGAGTTCAGCTTGCGCAGGTCGTCGCTCGAGACCAGCATTCCCCCACTCAGCCCAACCAGGGAGACGGCGGACTGCACTTCCCACCTGGTCAGGTGAGTGTGATTATCACGTACCAGCAGGCAGTCGGGGTCATTCCACCACCAACGTTGGTGAAGGGCGCTTAGATTGAGGTTATTGCGGAAATTATTACGCAGGGACGGCATGGAGGGCTCTCGCCTGATCAATGGGCCCGCCCATGGCAGCCAGTGGAAGAAAGGCTCCCAGGTAGGTGCGGTATCGGGTCCAATACGCATGGCATCCACGATACCGATGGCTGGTCCGAACGGGCAGCCTGAGCCAAGCAGAAAGGTCTCCTCGCCTGCTCCCTGCCGGATGGACTCCAGACCCGCCCGTAAGCACTCGGCACGGGTAAGGTTAGGATTGTAGTGTTTGGCAGGCAGAGCCGCGGTAGAGACGAAATCAATTTTGACCATCCCAAATCCCCATTGGTGGGTGATGGTGTCCATCAGCCCGCGCAGGTGATCCAAAACCGCCGGATGGGAGGTGTCCAGAGCATGGATAAACATGTTATACACGAACCCGGCTTGAATGGGCTTACCACTTCCATCCTTGAGCAGCCAGTCAGGATGCTGGAGCGCCACTTGAGACTTGCGCTGGACGGTGAAAGGTGACAGCCACAGACCGGGGGTAAATCCTCTGGCAGAGATTTGCTCCGCCAGCCACCCCAGCCCATGCGGGAATTTGGCATTCGTGCTGGTCCAGTCACCCCAGGCGGATTGGTAGCCATCGTCTAACTCCACCACCTGGTATGGAACGTGGACGCGTTGCGCAACCAGTGCATCCAGGTTTTGAAGGAAGAGCTGCTCGGAGATGTCATGATAAAAATGATACCAGTGCGTCCACATCGGAGGTGGAGGGGTAGCGGGAACACGCGCCTGCATTTGCCGTGCCACAGCTTCCACGAAGTGCGCGGCAGGTTCAGGGTTGGGCAGTGGAAGGAACTGCAGGTAGCCCCATTCTGATTCACGGGTTTCCCCAGGCTCCAACCAGACGCCATCTGCCTGGGAGCAGAGCATCAATGTTTCCTCTCCCGTACGGGTGCAGGCATACACCTGACCAAACTGATGGGCAGTGGAGACAAACCCTGCCAGCATGGCAACCCATGCATCTGCCAGAATGCCCCAACCCTCACTCCAAAATTCACCCCGGAGGCGGGGTTTGGGCGTGACAGGATTTGTATAGGATAAGTTGGTTAGAAAGCCCAATCTTGAGTCGGAATTGCGGTCATGATGTTGGCGTAAACCGGCATAATCCCATCCGTGCCAGCCAACCTTGAAAAAGCGCAAACCACCAACCGGTCTGGATAACTTCACACATCCTTCCGCTGAAGAGGAGGCTTTGAATAAGCAAAATTCGTCCAGGTAGATCGGCTCAGGGCTCTGGTTGGACAGACTGAGCTGAAGCAGCAGGAAAGGTCGCTGATCATACGTGTTGATGTAGTAGGTCAGCTCGACCCCGTCCGAGTTGGCAGGACAATGGATAATACGCTGCCTGCCGGTGCCGTGAACGTCCAACACACCCTGCTCCTGGATGGTGCACCCCTGACCGGTAAGGGTCGCCTGTAGGAACCTGCCGCTTTGAAGATGGTAGCGCACCCAGGCAACCCCTCCCTGGATGAACGTGGCTGGCATATCCGCATGGCTGAAGTTGAACCGCCCTGAGGTTCGGTCGAATTCAACCAGCATTTTCCAGGCCTGCTGTAGACAAAAGCTCAGCCGCAATGAGCCGGTAAGCTGGCTGATATTCCTTGCGGTATCTCTCAGAATGATGCACCGCGGGGTATTCCAGCTCTTCCAGCCAGGAAGTGAATTGGTGGATATCCAGGGTGCTGAAATTGGCAAACCAATCCTGCTCGCAGAGACCTACAAATCCCTTCCAGGTTACCTTTAACTCAGGTAAATCACCTGAAAATGAACTGGCTGTTTGAAGAAGGGGGGAGACAAGTCCATCCATCTGCGGCTGCAGGCTTTTATACGGGCGCAGGTTCAATCGCAGCATGGATTGGTCTGGGCGGACAGGCTCAAGCAGGCGTTCGTGTGGGTAAGGGTGTACACGCTCAAATTCTGCTCGCAGGTTCAGGGTGAACTCTTTAGACGAGCTGATCAGGTGCTCCGCACCCATCACCCCCTGATAGAGCAGCTTATAGATGTCGCGTAGCTCCATCCTGGGGTACCAATTTAAGTGTTGCTGGATTAAATCAGCCAGTCCTTCAGGCTTATCCACCATTATCGATGGCACCCGCTTGCTCCTGTTTGTGACCAGCTTCCCATCGATCAGACAAAGGGTTTACACTCAAGGTCAAATCAAGAATGGTCGTATCAAGCCTGGAAGATTTGCGTGATTCGGCTGTGTGGCTCACAAATTTATGCCTTACTCCCTTTCACGGGTACCAGCAGCAGGGGTAATTGGGTCAGGGTAGCGATTTTTGGCGTCACGCTGCCAGACCAGAAGGCGTCCATGGCGGTCTTGCCGTGCGTACCGAGCACGATCATGTCTGCCTCAAAGTCCTTCGCCGCGCGTACGATTTGTTTTGCCGGGTCACCCCGTTGCACCTCACCCGTCACCGGGATGTTTTTGTCAAGCAATTTTCCCATCAGCTCAGCCAGGTAGAGCTCACCTTCTTCACAGTCCATATCCAGCAGCGCGGCTGTGACAGAAGGCAGAAGCATTGCTGAAGCTGCCTGTTCTCCCGGCAGGGTGGATAACTCGTGGATAACCATCACCAGGTGCAGTCTTGCCTGACAGGCCTGTGAAAGCTCCACAGCCAAATCCAGACCAGCTTCGTGGTCCGGGTCGCCATCCAACGGCACCAGGATACACATGCATCTGCGCGTCTCCGCCTTTAACTCTTTCTCTGGTGAGATCAACAGCACAGGCACATCCCCCCTGTTGATCACCTCCTGAGCGATGTTGCCGAAAATGCGCTTTTGGAGACCGCTCTGACCGTGGGCACACATCACGATCAGGTCCACACCAAGCTCCTTGCTATGGTCCACAATGCTGAAAGCCACTTTCTTCTGCGCGTTGGAATGAACGTGCGTATCCACTGTGATATCCTTGCGGAGTGCCTGGTAAACCTTCTGCAGGTAAGCGGAGGCTTCCTGCTGGTCATTCAGGTGATGTTCCCCATGCACTGTGCCCGGAGGGTTCTGCTCGATGACATGGAATAAGACCAACCTTGCATGATTGAGATACGCAATCAGGGATGCCAGGGGCAGTGCGGCTTCAGCCAGTTTCGAGCCGTCCAACGGAACGAGGATATTTTTCATGGTCATATCATCTTCCTGTAAAAACCTGCACAAGTAAATAAATATTCAAGCTCACGATTAAAACCGACACGAGGATTGACACCAGCGTGGTGATGGGATTGTTGACCAGGCTCTTCATGAGCTTTCGCCGGGAGGTAAAGATGACCAGGGGGATGACTGCGAAAGGCAGTCCAAAGCTTAGCACCACCTGGCTGATCACCAGGGTACGGGTGGGGTCCAGTCCAATCAGGATGACAATCAGCGAAGGCAGGATGGTGGCACCGCGACGGATCCATACCGGGATGTGCCAGTGGAGGAAACCCTGCATGATCACCTGCCCAGCCATGGTGCCAACCGACGAGGAAGATAGCCCGGAGGCAAGCAAGGAGAGGGCGAAGAAGACGCTGGATGCTTTTCCCAGCAGGGGTTCCAGAGTGCGGTGGGCTTCCTGTATACTCCCAACATTGGTCATGCCTTCGCGGAAAAAAGTGGAAGCTGCCACCATTAACATGGCTGCGTTGATCAGACCTGCCAGCCCCAAAGCGATGACCACATCCATGATTTCAAATTTGTATAACATGCGCAGCCTGGCAGGGGTGCGGGCAACAATCCTTCTTTGGGTCAGGGCTGAATGCAGGAAGATCACGTGTGGCATGACCGTGGCACCCAGGATTCCCGCTGCCAGCAGGACGCTTTCTGCGCCGGAAAATTGGGGGACAAATGCATGATAAGCCACCTGCCCCCAGTCGGGTTTTCCCAGGATGATTTCAACCAGGTAGCTAAGCGAGATAACCCCAATGAACGCAGTGATGACTGCTTCGAGGGGTCTGAAGCCGTACCTTTCCAATCCCAGGATGACAAAGGTTATGATGGCTGTCAGAAAACCCGCCACCCACAACGGGATGCCCAGTAACAGGTAAAATCCCAGGGCGGCACCCAGGAATTCAGCCAGGTCTGTCGCCATGGCAACGCCTTCCATCAACACCCACATCACCCATACCACCGGGCGCGGAAAATTTTCTCTACACAGCTCTGCCAGGTTCCTGCCAGTGGCAATTCCCAGCTTGGCGGAGAGGGTCTGGATCAGCATTGCCATCAGGTTGGTGGCGACCACCACCCACAACAGGGTGTATCCGAATTGGGCGCCTCCCTGGATGTTGGTGGCAAAGTTACCCGGGTCCATGTAAGCCACGCTGGCGATGAATGCCGGACCCAGGAATGGCAACAGGCGTGCCAGGCCACGCTTTTTGCTCTTGCCTGAAAGGATGAGTGCGGCTGCCCTTTCCGTGTTACTCAGTTCAGGTGGAGGTGTTTTCTCTTTCGCCATGCTTTTTAATTTATACCACAGGTTGGTTCAGACTGCTTCTCTGTACCCTGCCATCTGTCTACAAAGGAGATGATATCATGAACATCAGGCAGATTAGACCAGTTGAAGATGATGGTTCGATTAAAAAACACCCTCCCCGGAAGGGAGGAGTAAGGGATGTCCATTAAGTCCACGATTACCATACTGTATCGGGATATTTGCACCGAAACTGCACGGAATCTGCTCACTGTATGAAGCAATGTTGGTAACGATACTTAACTCTCAAGTTAAGTATAATAAATCAGATAAATATTGTAAATAATTCATAAGAAACGATTAAATAAAGGAGAGCATAAAAAAATAAAGCGGGTTAACACCACGTGCACCGGACAAGTGCGGGGCTTTACCCGCACTGTCGGTGAGTCTACCCAAACCGTTTATTCTGCTTCTGGTGGCTTTTCTATTATATCCCCCGCCTGCCAGTGACGTTTGCCGTTAACATAGTTTTTACGATGAGCAAGTAAAGTAGAGATTATGAAAAAGGCAGCCTCTTATATTATTTATATCAAATTTCTCATGACTGATCTCCAGGGTGATCTGGAGACCGATCTGTTATTTAGTCGCTATTTTGAGGTGCCTGACGGGGGTTGACCCGCCACCATTTGATCCACATTGAACAAAGGAAGGGTTGAATTGTTATCCACTAGGTCCACAACTACCGTAGTGTTGCATGACATATGCATCCAAACTGCAAACGGCCTGCAACAAGTATGAAATATGGTGAGACGACCTGCCTGGAAGATTATGTCCCTATAATAATTTCCCTTTCCTCTTCCACGAGCCAACAATCCCAACGATGACCAGCCCAATCCATGTTCCACCACCTAGGAGAGATGAAGGGGGTGTAGGTGTGAGGATTTCACCGCTGGATTTGATGACCAGAGGCAAGTAAGTTGGATAAATGGGAGTGATGACACTTACCAGCGTTGTTTCAGTAAGCGAGCCGACTGAGTTAGTAGCGGTGACCGTGGCTGTGTAAACTCCAGGGACAGTATAGGTGTGGGTGATGGCTCCCCCATTGCCATTTGAGTCATCACCAAAGTCCCAGGTAAAGATGACGTTCGTGCCAGTGGTAACTGTGGCAGTGAAGTTGGTAGCTTCTCCCAACAGGGAGGGGCTGTCATTACTAGCAGTCAATCCTTCGATGGTCTGGTCAGTAATGGAAATTATATGGGTGTCTGAGACCGTGCCTGCCGGATTGCTGGCGGTTACCGTGATGAGCTGAGAGCCAGGCAGTTCCCAGGTGAAGCTGACCGTATCCGTCAGCCCGACGGTGTGGGTTATGGGCACTCGTCCATCGGCTTCCCAGACGTAGGTGAGCGGTATGGTTGTGGAGATGGGTTCGACCCAGGCGGTAAACTCCTGGCTCTCACCCACCAGACCCGATTCTGAGCCGGTGATGGTCGCTGATCCGGGAGGCACCGGGGCTATGACGGCCAGGGTGACCGGGATAGTAACTATAGGTGTTTCTGGATCATTGCTGGTAACTTCCAGGCTTGCCAGATATTCACCTACAGTAAGACCGGTTGAAT
>Ga0154899_1094_pt1 | contig 12883 bp, 10 predicted proteins | sample Rifle2008BG19ft_FD_105871 | JGI IMG/M metagenome (GOLD analysis project Ga0154899, IMG submission 105871) | Chloroflexi bacterium RBG_19FT_COMBO_50_10 | reverse complement strand
CCTCTACCTTCAGCGACGTTGGATTTGCTGGCAACCCCAACGATCACGTTGCCCCCACCGACTCAAAACCCCAACGAAACCCCGGAACCCACACCAATCCCAGGTGAAATCCCAGCGGCAGAGGGATGTGCGGCAGGACAGATCAATCTGATTTCACCACTAAACGGAGACCGGATCAGTGGGAGTATCACAGTACAAGGGACTGCGGATATACCCAATTTCGGATTTTACACCCTGCAGATCGCTCACCCGGGTGATGTCATCTGGTTACCAATCCAGGTCGGGCAGAAACCCGTGAAAAACGATGTATTAGGCACATGGGATACCTCATCGCTGACACCGGGTGAATATATGTTAAAGCTGGTAGTGACAGATAACGTCGGGAATGTACTGACCCCCTGCGCCATCCAGGTGATGGTGGAAGCTGTACAATAGATATGCATCGGAGGAAACATGCCTGAAATCGAAATCCGCCCGCCTACTTCTGCAGATATCCCCAAATTATTGGAAATTGATCACGATTACATCAGTGATCATGTCTGGCAGATGGAAGTACAGCATGATAGTGGACCGAAGCCCACAGACTTGCGGGTGGAAATTATTTTTCGGCAATTGAAATTACCCAGGTCAGTACGAGTGGCATACCCACGTCCGACCGCTGAGCTGGTGAATGATTGGAAAGACCGCTCCTGCTTATTGGTGGCTGCATTGCAGGGCGAAGTGGTCGGGTATGCCAGCATGATGCTGACCATTGCACCTCACACAGGCTGGATGACCGATCTGGTGGTCATGCGCAGGTTACGCCGGCAAGGGATCGGCAGTGCCCTGGTGCTCGCCGGACAAGATTGGGCGAGGCACAAGCGTTGCGACCGGGCAGTGTTGGAGATGCAACCGAAGAATTATCCTGCCATTTGCATGGCTCAAAAATTGGGATATGACCTGTGTGGATACAACGATCATTACTTTCCCAACCTCGACATCGCATTATTTTTCTCAAAAACATTAAGATAATCCAACAAGATCGGATACGCAATTGCTGTTATTCAGGTTCGATGGAGTTGGTTTGTGGTTATGATTTGCCGGGTGGTTTGATATGTTGGTGCCGTTATTATCTGGACTGAAATTCATCAACCAGCTTCTCACAGCTGGGATTGCCATTACTGCTTTTTCGTTATTGTTGTATGCGTTAACTTTCAACTTACGGGACCGGGTGGCACGATCATTTGCCCTGATCCTTGTCTGTGTTGTGGTGGTTTTTGTGGGGGATGCAATCAGCAGCGTGGTCAGCTCCGATCAATTCCTACAATTATGGCTGCAATTAGAATGGGTGGGGATTGCGTTTTTACCAGCATGCTATTTCCAATTTTCTGTGGCGCTCCTGGTCACAACTGGACGACCTTCCCACGGAAGCCAACACTTGCTCACTGGGTTGATGTATGTGATCAGCATTGGGTTTCTTAGCAGCTTGCCTTTCATGCTGCTGGTTGGACCATTGGTCCCGAATGCCAGCCCGGCACCCCACCTTGAACGAACCTGGCTCACCTGGGTATTTGCAGTTTACTTTGTCGCAACAATGATCTGGTCGTGGCTCAATTTCCGACGGGCGTACCAGCGGACGGTCACACCGACCAGTCGACGACGAATGAGGTATTTAATTACCGGGGCTCTGGCGCCCGTATTAGGTTCCTATCCTTTTCTGCTTTTCGGTTCAGGCCTGGCGACCAATCATCCGTTATTATTCTGGCTGGTGGCCGTACTGAACAACACTTTTGTCATGGTACTCCTGGTCATTATGGCTTATTCGGTGGCATTTTTTGGCGTCTCCTGGCCAGACCGGGTGGTAAAACGAAGACTATTTAAATGGTTAATGCGCGGACCTGTGACCGGTTCCTTCGTCCTGGCAATGACCACCCTTGTTCGCCGGGCAGGTGAACATTTAGGCTTCGAATATTCTGCTGCAGTCCCCATAGTGATGGTGGGGACGTTATTATTATTCGAATACGGAATTACCCTGGCTGCCCCCCTGTGGGAACGATGGTCATTCCAGGAAGGGGATAAATCGAAACTCTTGCTCGTGCAAACCTTGAATGAACGCCTGCTCACCACAGGTGATATGCGCCAGTTCCTTGAATCAGTGCTGGCAGCAATATGCGACCGTATACAGGCGTCCAGGGCATTTATCATCGCATTGGATGCGGGTGACCTTGAGCTGATGGTGAGCGTCGGGGTTACTCCGCCCATGGATGAAATGTCTGGCAGCCTGAACCATGTGGTGGCGCAAAACGGAAATGGTAGTGGATTTTTCACCTGGAATAATTATTGGCTGGTCCCACTTCATAGCAAAGATACCCATGAAGGAGTTTTGCTTGGTATTTTAGGGATTGGTCGCTCGCCCGACAACGCGCTGGCAGAGGATCAAAAAGAAGCTGTTATTTTCCTGGCAGAACGGGCGGCAACGGCGTTGGAAGACCACGTGAGGCAACAAGAGATTTTCAGCTCAATCGAAACCTTGAGTCCGCAAATAGATATGATCCAGCGTTTACGAGCGGCATCGCGCTATGGTGGCACGGATGTATTGAGCACATCAAAAATCCCTTTGGAGGCACCAGACGTGACGCGTTGGGTAAAGGAAGCCTTGACACATTATTGGGGTGGTCCGAGGCTTACCGATAGCCCGTTGATGGGATTAAAAATTGTACAAAAAACACTTGAAGAGCACCAAGATAACCCTGCCAATGCCTTACGCGCAATCCTGCGCCAGGCAGTTGAGCAGGTCCGACCGGAAGGCGAGCGGAGGTTCACCGGGGAGTGGATCCTTTATAACATTCTGGAATTGAAATTTATGGAGGGCAAAAAGGTCCGTGAAGTAGCGACGCGGTTATCCATGTCTGAAGCTGATTTGTATCGAAAGCAACGGGTGGCAGTTGATGCCGTTGCCGGCGCTATCCTGGAAATGGAACATAAAGCCAGAGCAGATTAGAAAATGGGATGAATAGTAAAATAAGCCTATAGTAGAGTGTGTTTGGAGGGATTAATGGTGACAAAGCAATCCAACATAAAGACGCCTCCTGAAATTGATGAATCCTGGTGGACAGCATTATTAGCCGATGAGGATAAATTCAACCAGGTTGGATCAAAAGAGCAAGTCAATTCAGATGAGGCAAGGGAGCATGGGAGTGATTTCGTACGGAGGATCGGTAAGACCAGCGAAATCGATTGGCAGATGGTGCGGGATATATACTCAAAAGATCAGGTAGTCACCCTTGAAATAACCGGTTTCAACCGCGGGGGCTTGTTGGTGGGTGGAAGTGGGTTGCACGGTTTTGTGCCCATCTCACACCTGTTGGAGATTAATTGCCTGACTGATGATAATGAAAAAGAGACAATCCTCTCCAGTTACGTGGGTCGCACAGTAGCTTTCAAGGTGATTGAATGTGACCCTGAGCGGGGACGGGTGGTGTTTTCTGAGCGAGCGGCTTTGGCAGAATCGGGGAAGCGAAATCTCCTGTTTGGTGAAATTCACCCTGGGAAGCGGGTATGTGGAATAGTAACCAATATCACTGAATTTGGAGTGTTCGTCGACCTTGGTGGGGTGGAAGGCTTGATCCATGTTTCAGAGATTTCCTGGGGAAGGGTTCGCCATCCGGTAGAAGTTGTCAAGGTAGGTGAATCGGTGCAGGCATATGTCATCCAGGTGGACCAGGACCGCTCGCGCATCGCACTTTCCATGAAAAGGTTGATTCCCAATCCATGGGAAAATGCGGAGGAGCGCTATCATCCAGGGCAAGTTGTGAGCGCAGTGATCACGAGCATCGTACCGTTTGGAGCATTTGCCCGCTTGGAAGAGGGATTGGACGGGTTAATCCATACATCAGAGATTGCAGGTGATAGTACGCAGGATAACTCAATCGATGAATTGTATGAAGGTCAAGTTGTGCAGGTCCGGATCATAAATGTGAACGCAGCCCGGCAACGACTTGGATTGAGCTTGAATCTGACGAATTCGTTGTAGTTATTTTATATTTTATAGGAATAAATATTAATTCCGGATGACTAAATCCTGGTGGTGGTCGGCAGTTTTGATTGTTGTGGGCGTCCTGTTGGGTGTGGGTGGATTATTTTTGGTCACACGTCCACCGAGAGGTGAGCCGGTTGTTTTACTACCAGCACCAACCCAGGCGCCAATCACAGTATATGTCAGTGGAGCAGTAAACGAAACTGGATTGTATAGCTTGCCAGCGGGTAGCCGGGTGAATGATGCAATCCAGATCGCAGGTGGTTTCTCCGGCGAAGCCGATACTCAAGCTCTCAATTTAGCCAAGATCTTGGAAGATGGCGAGCAGATTATTGTGCCTGCACGAAGCTCTCCAGCAGAACCCGGAAGTGGATCCAGGGGTGGAAACCTGCCGGTCACCCTGGTGGATATTAACACAGCTACTCTAGAGCAGCTGGATACCTTACCCGAAATCGGCACCAAGACTGCCCAGGTCATTATAGATTACCGGAATGCGAATGGTCCTTTTATCTGGATTGAAGATATTATGGACGTCCCTGGGATTGGACAAGGAATATTTGATAAGATTAAACACTTGATTATTGTTGGAACGTCCCCATGACACTTCAATTTGATAAGATTATATATATATTAACTCACCATGACTTCTGGGATCATTTTTGACATCAAACGATATGCCATCAATGATGGCCCCGGCATCCGGACAGCGGTATTCTTCAAAGGATGTCCCCTCGAATGCTGGTGGTGCCACAATCCAGAAGGTCAGAGCAGCCAACCGCAATTGATGTTCCGCGCCAACCGATGCAAGGCTTCAAAAGAGTGTACTGATGCATGCCTGCGGGGAGCAATTAGCTGGAGAGATGGGTCCATCACCGACTGGGAAGCCTGTAATGACTGTGGGAAGTGTGCTGAGGTTTGTTATGCTGGAGCACGCGAAATGGTCGGTAGGTCGCTGTCCACAGAGCAGCTGATGGCAGAAATTGAGCGAGACAGGCTATTTTATGACCAATCTGGTGGAGGGGTTACCTTTACAGGTGGCGAGCCGATGTTCCAAATAGAGTTCCTAGAAGAAACCCTGCTATCCTGTAAAAATCAAGGTTTCCACACCGTCGTGGATACCAGCGGGTATGTATCCTGGGAAGGGTTCGAATCCATCCTCCCGTTCGTGGACCTCTTCCTGTATGATTTGAAGTTAATGAGTGAAAGCAAGCATAAGCACTATACCTCGATACCCAATCAGATGATACTGAATAATCTGCAAAGGCTCTCGCGAGCTCAATCACATATTATTGTCCGCATCCCTCTCATACCCGGGATCAATGATGATGAAAACATTGAACTGTCAGCAGCATTCCTGGCAGGCTTGCCATATCTTGATGAGGTCGAATTGATGCCTTATCACGAGATTGGCCTGGGAAAATACCAGGCATTGGGAATGAAATATAAGCTGGAAAGTACCCAACCATCAACGAGGAAACAGGTCGAAGAGGTTGAGGAAATCCTCACCCGATATCATTTACCTGTCAAGAAGCGTTTTTCCGGGAGGACCGAATGAGCCTGACTGCACGTGTGGAAAAACTTCGCCAGCAAAGCCTGGAAGCTGTGGAGACGCTCTCTTCTGAACGAGCTGAGCTACTGACAGAATTTTATTCGCAGGAGATTGGATTAGTTTCTACGCCGGTTCACAGAGCCATGGCTTTTAGATACCTGCTGGAACACAAATCGATTTGCATCCATGAGGGCGAGCTGATCGTTGGCGAGAAAGGTCCGGCACAAAAAAACGCTCCCACCTTCCCCGAATTATGCTGCCACAGCCTGGAAGACCTGGATGTACTTAACCATAGAGAGAAAACATCCTTCAAGGTCAGCCCTGAGACGAGGGAACGCTATAAAAAGACAATCATACCCTTTTGGAAGGGTAAATCGATGCGTGAGTTGATTTTCAATGAGATGACAGAGGAGTGGAAAGCTGCATATCAAGCAGGCGTCTTCACCGAATTTATGGAGCAACGCGCACCTGGACATACCGTGCTGGACGATAAAATCTACAACAAAGGGATGCTGGAGTTCCAGGCGGAGATCGATGACCGAATTGCACGGATGGATTATCTCAATGACTCACTCGCCTATGAAAAACAGGAAGAATTGCGTGCCATGCACATTGCTGCCAGTGCGATTATTGGATATGCCAGGCGGCATGCGGAGAGAGCGCTTGAGCTGGCAGCAGAAGAACTGGATGAGCGACGTAGAAGCGAGCTCTTAGAAATCGCTGAGGTCTGCCAGCATGTGCCTGCACAAGCGCCAAGAAATTTATGGGAGGCGCTGCAATCTTACTGGTTCATCCACTTGGGTGTGACGATTGAGCTGAACACTTGGGACGCATTTTCGCCGGGGCGCTTGGACCAGCATTTATTCCCTTTTTACCAGCAAGGAATTAATGTGGGAGAGCTAAACCGCGAAAGTGCCGAAGAATTACTGCAATGTTTTTGGATCAAGTTCAATAATCAACCCGCACCGCCCAAAGTGGGCGTGACAGCCGAGGAAAGTGGGACTTACACGGATTTTGCACAGATCAACCTGGGCGGGGTTCGACCAGATGGTACTGATGGGGTGAATGAGGTGACTTACCTGCTGCTGGATGTGATCGAGGAGATGCGATTATTGCAGCCTTCCACCTCCATCCAGGTGAGCAAGAAAAATCCGGACCGATTTATTAAACGCGCCACGAAGATCATCCGGACCGGTTTTGGCCAACCGTCGGTATTCAATGCGGATTTGATCGGGCAGGAATTGATCCGCATGGGCAAAACCATCCTGGATGCACGCGGTGGCGGATCAAGTGGTTGTGTGGAGGTGGGGGCTTTCGGCAAGGAGAATTACAATCTAACCGGTTACTTCAACCTGCCCAAAGTCCTGGAAATCACCTTGCATGATGGAATCGATCCCCGGACGGGGCAACAGATCGGTTTGGCAACCGGTGACCCACGTGGTTTTCAAAGCATGGAGGAAGTCTTTGATGCCTTTGAAAAACAGGTTAATTACTTCGTGGATATCAAAGTGCGAGGGAATAATGTCATTGAACGGTTATATGCAAGATATCTACCCTGCCCATTTCTTTCGATCCTGATTGACGATTGCATCAGCAAGGGGAAGGACTACCATGATGGGGGTGCTCGTTATAACACCACATATATTCAGGGTGTGGGTCTGGGTACCATGACGGACGCTCTGACCAGTCTCAGGCATCATATTTTTGAGCAAAAGACGCTTCCGATGGGGAGATTCATCGAAATCCTGGAGGCTGATTTCGCTGGACAAGAGCAGCTAAGGCAAAAAATCCTTAACCGTACACCAAAATACGGTAATGACGATGACCTTGCTGATGATGTCATGCAGTGCGTTTTTGAGATTTATTACCATGCGGTCGACGGGAGAAAAAACACAAAAGGGGGCGAGTATCACATCAATCTGTTGCCAACCACAGTGCATGTTTATTTTGGATCGGTCACTGGTGCAACCCCCGACGGGAGGAAAGCCTGGACACCACTGTCGGAAGGTGTCTCTCCAGTACAGGGGGCAGACCACAAGGGACCGACTGCTGTCCTCCGGTCGGTAGCCAAGATGGATCATGTACGGACGGGTGGCACATTACTAAACCAAAAGTTCACCCCACAAGTACTTGAAAATGATGAGGGTTTGGATAAGCTGGTCCAACTCATCCGGACGTTTTTCCGATTGGATGGACATCACATACAATTCAATGTGGTGGACGCTGTAACCTTACGCCTGGCACAGCAACATCCGGAGCAGTACCGCAGCCTGATCGTGCGCGTGGCGGGGTACAGTGATTACTTTTGTGATCTGAGCAAAACCCTTCAGGATGAGATCATCGCTCGCACAGAGCATGAAGCGTTTTAAAGCTTGGGCAGTATGATGGTCTGCTGGGCTTGATATTTACCCTTTTTGTCGGCATATGAAGTTTCGCACACTTCATCTGCAGCGAAAAATAAAACCTGGGCAATGCCCTCATTGGCGTAGATCCTGGCAGGCTGGGGAGCTGTGTTGGATATTTCAAGGGTGACAAATCCCTCCCACTCTGGCTCAAAGGGGGTCACATTGACGATGATGCCACAGCGTGCGTAGGTTGATTTACCCAGACAGATCGTCAGGATTTCGCGGGGGATGCGGAAATATTCGACAGTGCGGGCTAAAGCGAATGAATTTGGGGGGATGATACAAACCTCACCTTGATAGTCAACCATTGAGTGAGGGTCAAAATGCTTTGGATCTATAATGGTTGATGAGACATTCGAAAAAATCTTAAACTCATCGGCTATGCGGATATCATAGCCATATGAGGAAACTCCATATGAAATGACACCCTCCCGTACCTGGCTGTCTGCGAATGGCTCAATCATCCGTTTTTCGGATGCCATTTTTCGAATCCAATGATCAGGTTTCAGCCCCATATCATGCTCCTTGTAGTCAGGATTACTGTGATACAGTCACGCGTACAGCTATAAAACGATTAACAACCAACTTTTGGGCACTCACCCAAAGCTACCAGCCACTGGCATTAAAGATGATATCTAAAAATTGTTCCCGTTCCTCGGAGGTCATCAAGCGGGGACGGGCAAAATCAACAAAGTGGATCGTGATCAGCTCAGTGCTGATGTAGTTCCCTGCATAAAAGACGTGCCGATCAATAAATGCATCATCACATGCATAATTAAAACAGTAGTGAAACTGATCGAAAAATAAATTCCCCAATCCATAATGGATAAAAGACCCATCTTCGAAGGCAAACCCATGAGACTGGTGAGCCTGACTGCCACTAACGATGGTTGCGCCCGCAGCCGCGACCCGCCCAAAATCTCCTGCCAGGATGGGCTCAGTGGTGTAGGTGTAGTATTCACGATGTTGGAAGGTGAAAATGACCTGGTAATCTTGCTCCTTTAAGGAAGAAATTTCAGTGCTGATCTGGTCCAGGTCACATTGAGAGGCACCAGGATGGCTGTCGGTAGCGATGGCATCACAAGGGATCTCGTTCTTTACCTGACAACCGACATTGCAGCCCAAAAAAGCCAGACGGTTGCCATTATTTTCGACCAGCACTGGTTGGCGGGCTTCATCAGCATTGGCTCCACCCCCGTAATATTTCCAACCAAGGTCCTGGTACATTTGGAGGGTAAATAATGTGCCTTCAGGACCATAATCCATGAAGTGGTCACCGGTCAGCTCGACGATATCAGTGCCAACTGCTTTGAGCAGGTCGATATAGCCTGGTCTGGAACAGAAAACCAGGGATTCCATCGTTGGGGTCGGATAGGGGCAATCTGGTGAGAACGGTATTTCATTGCTGATATGAGTGATATCCGCCTCCACCAGGATCGAGCCAATATCCTGGGCTGGATACGTGACTCCTTCCAGTTCCATGGCGTATGCAGTGGCACGGACCATGGCAGTCACTCCCGTCATGACCACTGTGGTGAGCCTGGATGCATCGCGATTGGTAGCAGGCAGACTCAGTGCATCCACCTGGATGTCCGACAAACCGGAGAAGGTAAACGGGACATTTAGTGGATAGCTCGAGGAGTCAAAATCCTTACGAACCGGGGATTGACCATCAATGGCCAGGACCTTCCAACGGGGTTCAAGCACATCGAACGGTACGATCGCCCAGGAGGGTCGATTTGACCAGGCATAATCGAGCAGCTCATCAGCAGGGAGCACCTGCACTGCCTGTGGAGCAGGCGGTTCCCAAAAGGCAGTGAGCACATCCAGAGGACTTTCATCCATCAGGAGAGGCTCACCGTTAAATGTGCTGACGGGTTCACCCTCCCAGGCACCTCGTAGCGCCTCAGAGGTAACCCCATCCGTGATGGTCGGGAAAGGTGCCACCAAGGTATATACCCACTGGCTTGCTGGAGGATTCTCTTCGCCCACCCCCAATAACGCCTCTGCCTCCATGGGGGTAGCTGCCAGGTCAAAACCAACCGGTAATGTAATGGCAGAACGCAACTTTTCGGGGAGATAAGGTGGAAGCCAGACCAGAATGGGGGATTGGGTGGTAGGAGTTACAGGTATGGGGGGTGTGGTGTGTATGGGTGAAAATATGGTTTTTGAAGGTTCCGGGGAAGCAGGAAGGATGGTTTGAACAGCGCTTGAGGTGGAGATGGTAATTGATTGGTTGCAACCTGTGATGAGAAGGCTGAGAACGAGGATAAAGAAGATGAGAAAGAAAGCTCTTGTCTTAATCCACGAAGAGCTTTCCTGGAATTCAAAATGGCGACAAAACATCAACTACAGTCCTCGCTCATGCAAGGCATTGTGAATGTGAGCTTCAATCTCGGCAGCATGTTTCTTTAGTCCATCCAGCTCATTGAGATATGGACTGGCAGTGGATGGAGGCAATTGCCTGGCATTGACGCGAATGTTATATTCTGATCCTATGATGGAGGCGGTTGCGAGAGCAGCTCCTGTAGCGGCATCACTTAACGCAGAGGTATTCCCATAACGAATAATTTGCTCCACCAACTCGAGCACATGTAAGGATTTATGAGCTACACCCATCGGGGCTTGAATTGCCAGTAATGTTGCCTGTTCGATTGCTTTACGACGAACTTCCTGTTGTTCCGGGGTGTCCTTGGGTAATTTATAGGCTGACATGACGCTTTCAAAGGCGGAAGCATCCAGCTGGATGGCGAGGGTGAGGTCGTTTCGTAATGCCTCTGCCTGGGTCAGGACGGCTTGCATTTTGGCTTCAACATCCGCGTATTTTTTCTTACCGATGGTCAACCGCGCTGCCATGGAAACCAAACTTGCAGCAGCAGCCCCTGAATAGGCTGCAGCAGATCCGCCTCCCGGTGTAGCTGTTCCTGCTGCCAGAGCATCCAAAAAGTCGGTGCCATATTCATTTTGCTCTGCCGAAGGTGTACCAGGTGCCTGTAGCATTGAATATAACTTTTGTTCCAGGATCTGATCAGGTGTGAATTGATCCAATTGCAAATACCAAACTGCAGCGTCGACCAAAGCAGCCTGGGGGATGAGACCAACCAGCTCTGCATGGTGGATCATGACCCCATAACGGGAGGCTTCACGCCGGATCATTTCAATAACGAGAGGCAAAGAGGTTTTATGGTAATTAGTCAGGTTCATCGAAATTTGAGCACGGCCTTCGACCAGCAACCCCAGAGCTTTTACAAAGCGCAATCCACCAGATGAAAAGCGGATGGTTTTGGCGATTTTCTCGGCAATGGATACATCATCCGTGGTCAGATAGACATTGTAGGCAATTAAAGGCTGGCGTACGCCAATGACAGTTGCCCCGGCGGGGCCGACCTGGTTGGGACCAAAATCGGGGTCTCGGGCAGGATTCGTCCCCATCTCCCGCTTCAAGGCTTCATATTGCCCTCGGCGGAGATTTTCAAGATTGGTTCGCTCAGGGCGTGTAGCTGCTTCTTCATAAAGGTAGACCGGGATGTGCAATTCCTCCCCGACTCGTTTCCCCAGGTGGCGTGCAATTTGGACAGATTCTTGCATCGAGATGCCAGAGATGGGCACAAACGGGACCACATCGGTTGCACCAATTCGGGGATGTTCACCTGTATGCTGGTCAAGATTGATCAGCTCAGCGGCTTTGGCGATTGAGCGGAAGGTAGCTTCCTCCACAGCCTCAGGCGAGCCGACAAAAGTCAGGACAGTGCGATTGTGGTCCAGGTCAGAATGCCGGTCCAGTAGAGTGACGCCCTCTACTGAAGTAATTGAGCTCATGATCGCTTCTACAACGTCCGGGCGGCGCGCTTCAGAATAATTAGGGATACATTCTAATATGGGTTTTGTCATGGCACACCTCGACCAATTGGAATATTGTAATTATACCCTTGCTGTTCTATGAAGCCAGTTTTGATGCTCTTTTTCCAATGATCTGACTTCGACAGCCTGGTTGACTTGATTTGTGCTTCACGGTAGAATGCAAAGGGAAGATCCATGTTTCGTTCACAAATGATAAAGTATAGCCTGTTTTTATTGGTGTTGGTCATCACCCTGTCGTGCCGTCAATCCGTCCAACCACTGGCAATCCCCACCATTGTTTATAAAGTAGTCAGCAATGGCTCAACTCCGTCTGCAGTGCCTGTTTCAACCCGCTCGACCTTTCTGCCTGTGATCAGACAACCGGATGACGTCACCATCACCACTCCGACCCCGGATGCGCGCCGTGAATTACCTGAGATCAGGGGAGAAGAAGAGCGATATGTTGTCCAATTGGGAGACAGCCTGGGCATCATTGCAGCACGGTATAAAATCACTGTACCAATGGTGTTGGCAGCGAATCAGATCACCAATCCAGACTTGCTTGAGGTGGGGCAAGAATTGATTATCCCGGCTCCCATACCTGGGGAGCCCGGTTATGGTTCTAAGATCATACCCGATTCTGAGCTGGTCTATGGACCGCTGGCGCAAACCCTTGATGTGACAGAGTTTGTGGAACAGTATGACAGCTATTTAGGTCGTTATCACGAAGATGTGGAGGGGCGGACATTATCCGGTCCTGAAATCGTTCAGCTAGTTGCCCAGGATTATTCGGTTAACCCACGATTGTTACTTGCGGTCCTGGAATATCAAAGTGGTTGGGTCACACAGGCAAATCCAGCACAGGAGACAAGGGTTTTCCCCATTGGGAATAAAGATAACTATCGGATCGGGTTGTACCCCCAGCTTGCCTGGGCGGCTGATTACCTCAACCGAGGTTACTACCTGTGGAAGGTAGATGGTATTGGAGATTGGCTATTGAATAATGGCACCACTATTCCCATTGACCCAACCATCAATGCCGGGACAGCAGGAGTGCAGCAATTATTTGCCTTA
>Ga0154899_1071_pt5 | contig 13024 bp, 12 predicted proteins | sample Rifle2008BG19ft_FD_105871 | JGI IMG/M metagenome (GOLD analysis project Ga0154899, IMG submission 105871) | Chloroflexi bacterium RBG_19FT_COMBO_50_10 | reverse complement strand
CGCCGCGGCGGTAAGCGATGCCTGGGAAATTAGGATCATCCATGCCAGTTTTGAGAGCACTGACTTTCTCTGCCACCGACCAGAGGATGAACTGGTTCAGCGAGACGCCCTGCTGTTTAGCGAGCACCTCAGCCTCCTTCTTTAGCTCTAATGGTAAGTTGACAGCATATCTTCCAGTCATTATATTTCTCCGTTTATGTCATATATTACATCGTATATTACATCATTTATAAAAAGCTGTCAATGTTTTACATCTTTCGCGATCAAACGCAACTCAATTTTTGCATCTAAGACCTCTGCAATCTGCCTCAAGAGAGATAAGCTGGGAGTGCTGCTGCCACTCTCCAGCCGTGCTATGGTCGCCTCACGAGCGCCAACCATTTCAGCTAACTGCGCCTGAGTCAATCCACGCCGGATGCACAATCTTGCGATCTGATAACCGGGTTCCGGTTCATTGAGTGCAGCAACAAACTCGGGATCTTTGAGTTGTTCGGCTTGCCAGTCCGTGAAACTGGTTTTCGCTGCCTCCAGCCCGATTATTCCTAGTGAAGCCAGCGGCCTGTCCTTCTCTGGCTGACCCGTTTCCGGGTTATGTGTCAATACTGCTTTGATCCGGCGTTCTTCAATCTCGATCCAGGCAGTCTCGATCCAGGTCTTGACGTATTCTCTTTCTTCGGGGCTGCAACCCTTGCAAGGGAAGGCTTCTTCGATGTAATAGTGCCCCCAATGAGCAGGGATTTCGTCTTTCATTAAACATATCATCAGGTCACTATCGAAAGCCTTGGTTTGGATAGCAGCCAGCCAAGCTCTTTTCGCGTGCGCCAGCGTTCGATATTTTCAGGCGAGTCAAGCTGCTCGATCCAGGTCAGGATATCCTCTTGTTCATGCTCGCCTTCCCGGACTGTAAAACCATCTGCGCGTGCCCGAAATATCTGGATGTGTTAGAAGACCTCATCAAATGGATGATCCGACGTCCGCATTTGTTTCAGCTCGCGTTCTTTCTGCTCCAGGCAGTCCTGCTGCGCCTGCTCCCAGGAAAGTGGCATGTGACGAAACTGCCGGCCGCAGAAGGGGCAATCTAATTCGGCCTAGATCGTGTCAAACAAGCCTATAGAAACCTACCTTTCAAGAATGCTCATTATTTTACGCCGATAACCGACTTGCAACGACCCTCAATAGCTTCGATAGATCGGTGTTCGAAAATTGATTGATTAAGCTATCGAATTCAGTATCTGACGTTGACGACGGGATTGATATCAGCCCAGCAATACGCTTCTTAACTTCATCTGAGAGGATGGGCGCATAGATGCTGTCTGTAATCTTGATGTCATGATGCATTAAGTTCATCGAGACAGCTTTATAATCCGCCATGGTCTGGGCCTTGAGAAGGCCATAAACGGCATGACCGTGACGAAATTTGTGGGCCGACTTATAGGGCAGACCTGCCAGGCTGAAAAGCCGGCGAAGCCGCTTATCCAACGCTTGGTGGCGATTCTTTCCTGGAGTCAACTCTTCTAAAGACTGACCACCCCAATGAGCAGAAATGGGGGCATACCAGGGAGTGGAAGGCTGGAGTTTCGAGTGGACCAAATCATCCCAGGCCTGAGCCACCGACAAAAGCTCTGGGATGGGCAGCAGAAAGGTCGTAGCGCGCTTACCATTCTTGGTTGCTACGCCGAGCTCCGGCCATTGACGCAGGGTCCTGGCAGGCAGGTCCAACGCTGAAATTGGAAAGGTGGTAAAGGCGCTCGCCCTGGCGCCGGAAAGAAAGAGCAGCGCGGCGGCTGCTTTATCTCGCAGGAGCGCCAGATCACTTTCATCGTGCGGTACAGCGATCAGTTGGAGAATTTCTTCCAGGTAGACGTACTCATGTTCGTTGCCGGTGTCTCTGACCCGGGGTGATCGCAAGCTCTCTAACCAGGCCGAGTTCAGCGAGCCAAATTCCTTAGGGTAGTTTTGTTTCGCCCAGATGAACAACCGTTTCCCGGTCTCAATGATTTTCTTTTGGGTAGCCGATGCCAATGGAGCCTCTCCACGCAGACCGGGTAGATTGCCTACATAGCTTGGAAACGTTGGGCGCAGTGAAGCAGCCTGGCGGAATGGCGTTTCCCCAGCCCAGAGCAGTAGATGCCGGAGATAGAAACGGTAGCGGTTGAGAGAGCTGCTCGACAATTGGTAGACTTCTCCAAGATCCTTGAGATACCGCTTGACAAGGATATAGTTATTACGATGAATCACGCCGAGCTCCCCGAGAAACCTTGCCATCGCAATGTGGGCAAACACCCTGTATATAAACTAACCTGCCTAAAGACGGGCGGCTGATTGGTTTGAGCATCTTTACAACCTGGTTGCAGGACATGCAGTACCCTTCGTCGGGATTGAGTTTATAACTGGGGACTTTCTTCCGCTGTTGGGCAACCCAATTGGCGAATTCCTGCCCATTTACCCAGAAATGCCCCAGGCGATCACGCGTATGGGGCGCTCCCTGGACCAGCCAATCGCGCAGCGTGCGATCTGGAATACTCAATTCCTCAGCCAGCTCACGAACCGTGTACAGCATTGGGAGTAAACCCGGAGATTTCACAATGACGCTGTGGTTAAACTTTTTCTGGGGGTGCGAAGGATAGTAAGACATCGTGGTTAACTCCTACGGCGTAATATTGGTTGCAACAATGATTGCTACCTTTGTAACCGCAGGGATATCCCCCTGTCCATATCCCTAAATATCCCAATCTCCCAACCATTTGCTTAATAATCCGATCGGGATATCCCAACCAGGATGGAAAGCAAAATAATTCGCTGGTACAAACCCATCAGATCATCTTACGCCGGGGCACAAGCTGCTCGCCATATGCCTTGCGCATCAGAGTCACCCGGTTCAAGATCGTTTTTTCTGTTCGCCCTGTGCGTAGTGCGATCTGCTTTGCGGTGAATCCCTTAGCCCATAGGTCTAGTACCAAACTTTCATCCCGGGAGGGTAGATTTTCCACGCGATCAATAATCCCGGTGTCCTTCGGGATATCCCAGCTGAGTTCTTTAGGATCGCCTTCATAAGGTTCGAACCGTAATGATTGAATCAGTCCGGAATGGATATGCATCCAGCAATTATGCCGTTGCTCGCGGAGAATATTTTTCATCAAAGACAATGCTCTCTCGTCATTCCCATCCAGCAGAGCCAGGCGAATCGATGCGGATGATTCGGGAAGGTTTTCCAGGATTTTGGATTCATAGAGACTGACATCTTCCTGGGCAGGGTCAGGCGGTGCGGGGATCAATATCAGCGTTATCGTTGAATCTGTTGGAATGAGATCCATAATAACGGTTGGGCCCCAATGGCGATGAATAAGTATCAGTTGGGTTGAAACCCGACTATGATCGTTGTGGGATTCCTGGTGTATTAGCAAGATCTCGGGGTAATTAACGTTCAGCCATATGATGAGTCTCTGGCAGACTGAATCAATGGTGTCAGCAAGGGTGTATCGAACGCAGTTTGAGGGATCAATCACCTTACCCGCTCCTCCTCCTGCCACTTCGTTTACGGTGGCTGGGTGAAATGTAGCTTTGCCGGGTCACCTCCGCCCGGTTATGACCGAGTTGCTTCGCTGTTTTCAAGAGAGCTTGCAGATCATTGGCGCCAGCCTGGATGTTTCTCTGGTAATCTCCCTCGGCGAAGGTTTTACGGAAACCGTGGGTGCCCAGGCTTAGGATATTCAAATCGCTGCAGGCTTTACGTACACATACCCTGGCCCGGTCAGGTAAACTGCGGCGGTCGTGAAAGATGTGACCGGTCGGATTTTCCTCTCCCAGGTGCTTGAGATGCTCCAAAATAGCCCTATGCTCTGGTGCGAAAATCACTTGACGAGGCCGGCCACCTTTGGTGCGGTTGGAATTGTCTTCCGTGTTCAGAGATAGGGCGCATTGTTCCAGGTCGATATCAATGGCTTTCAGATAGCTGGCCTCACGCACGCGCAGGCCGGTGACCCGCATAAGGGTCAGCAAGCGCGCTACCACTGGATCAGACGGAGTGATATGCGCGATAATTGTTTGAGTTTCCTCATCAGTATATGCAACCGGCCGCGGTTCCGAGTGAAAGCTACCTGGACCGCCCTGGTCTTTATAAGGCAGAAGCGGTGGTGAATCCGCAGTAAAAATACCAGCTTTACGGCAGGCGAAATCCAGTTTCCGGATCGAAGCACATACTCGACCGATACGCCCACCTGAGCGCTCTTGTTGCTCAAGCACCATGATGTAAGCTAATGCCATTTCGGTATGGATCTCAGGCAGATGTTTCACTTGCGGCCAGTTGAAACGAATATATCGTGCAAATTGGTGCACATCCGCTGACATGCAGCGCATGGTGCTGATACCAGTGATCAATTCAGCATCACGGTGGTATCGCTTGGCTTTATAACGGCTGGTGCCAGGTTGAAAGATGCCCTGCAGGGCTTTCATCATCTGGTAGCCCAAACTGCCTTCACTATTCTTACTCATAATTCACCTCCTCATATCCAAATCTTCCGTTAAACAGCTTGCTAGCGGTTTTCCCTTTGTTTCCTATCAAGACTTTCTACTTCGCCAACCTCGGTAAGACAACTTGCCGGCACACCGCCTTAGGGTTGCAACTCCCCTTATTGAGGAGAGCCTGCAAAGATCGCAGGTTGATCACTTGTTTGAGGTCCACGATGCAGATAAGCGATCCAATAGCTACATCGCGCTGCCCAACCGCCCGGGGAAAGTACGGCTGGGGATGGGATAAAGGGGAATTCTATCGAGTCAGGTCACCTCCACTCTGAACGAGTGAATTCTTCAAAATGCTGCCATCGTGCAGTGCTCGACCAAAACTTTCGTAGTAGCAATCCTTGCTGGAACGAGTCTGGAGTTAAAAAAACCACACGCGATTCCGGCTAAAAAATGCTACTCACGTGTGGGGATTGGTCAACTAACGTGCAATCCGGCGCTATAGTGCGCACGGCATTTATTCAATTATCTAGAGCATACGATCTGTATAATACCAGCGAAATCCAATTTGTCAAGCGGTTTTGGGCAAGTGTGAACAAAACTTGAAAAGTGAACCGATAGCACTTTAAAAGTGAACTGTTATCCAGTTGAAAAGTGAACACATGCAAACTTCAAAAGTGAACCATCCCATGGTAAACCTGATCGAAAAAGGATCATTCCACCATGGGACAGTTACACAAGAAATTTACGGGTGCGCAAGTCAAGGTATTGTTGGATGCCTACAAGCAAGGGCATATCAGTCGTGAAGAGATTGAAGCAACACTAGGGATAGGGAAGACACGCTTCTTTATTTTGATGAAGAAATATCGAGAAAGCCCAGCCACTTTTTCTGTGGATTACCAACGATCCAGCAAGGGTCGTTTGGGCGCTGAAACCGAAGAAAAGATCAAGAAAGAGTTGCTTCGCGACAAAGAGCTGGTCGACGACAACGAATTACCGATCAGCAACTACAACTATGCTGCTCTGAACGACCGGCTCAAGAAAGAGGGCATCAAGGTATCGACGACCACCATCATCAAACGCGCCAAAAGCATGGATTGCTATCAGCCCAAGCGGAAAAAGAAAACCAAACACGATCGGGAAGTGATAACTTCTGCGGTGGGTGATCTGATCCAACATGATGCTTCCCTTCACAAATGGTCACCCTATGTCAATGAGAAATGGGTGCTCATTTCTTCCCTGGATGACTATAGCCGGATGTTGATGTATGCTGACTTTGTCGAATCTGAAACCACTTGGGCCCATATCCAGGCCGTTCAGTACCTAATGCAGAATTTTGGCATCCCCCTTCAATATTATGTGGATAATTTACGGGTTTTTCGCTTTGTTCAGCACCGGGATAGTGCTTGGAAGAAGCTTGTCCTGGGTACAGATGATGTTCTTACCCAATGGCGTCAGGTGCTGGATCTGATGAAAACAGATGTCATCTATGCATTGTCTCCCCAGGCAAAAGGCAAAATCGAACGGCCTTATCGTTGGCTGCAAGACCGGATTGTCCGTTCTTGTGCCTTGAACCAGGTTTCTTCGATTGAAGATGCTCGCACGATCCTGCAAGAAGAAATCCATCGCTATAACTACCTACAAGTTCATTCCACCACGAAAGAAATCCCCGCTATCCGCTTTGAAAAAGCCCTGAACCATAGCCGATCTTTGTTCCGCCCGTTCTCTTTACCCAAACCGTATTCTTTGAGCAAAGATGTGTTCTGTATCCGACAGAAACGAATCTCTGACGGTTATCGAAAAATCTCAATCGCTGGCCAATCCTTCCAAATCCCAAAGATTGAACCGAGAGAAGAGGTTGAATTGCACCTCATCCCTGATATGATCAAAAACCTGGTCGAAATCCGGGTCTGGTCTTCTAACAAATATCTCCATTCCATCAACTTGCCCATCACTAACCTCGAAAAGACGGTTATCTTTTGATATTGCGTTCAGGTTAGGAAAACGATACTGTTCACTTTTCAAGTTTTTATGGGTTCACTTTTGAAGTTTGCATGTGTTCACTTTTCAACTGGATAACAGTTCACTTTTAAAGTGCTATCGGTTCACTTTTCAAGTTTTGTTCACATCAATCTCACCTCTACTTGACATTATTGGAAAAATCTGTTATTTATTACCTATCTTATCCAAATATGCCAGACTGACCAGAAAGGGGTAACCTATGAAATTCTTCATCCACTGGCTCATCACTGTCATCGCCCTATTTGTGGCGACACTTCTCCTACCGGATTCCCTCATGTCAGTTCAAGGCACATCGGCCTGGCTGGCGTTCGCAGTTATGGCGATCGTGCTCGGCTTGGTCAACATTTTCATCCGGCCAATTCTCAAATTCCTCTCCTGCGGTTTTATCATCCTTACCGTAGGTCTATTCATGCTGGTGATCAATGCATTCGTGCTCTGGTTCTCCTCATGGATCTGCCAGCAGATAGGTGTGGGCTTTGTTGTTCAGTGGCCTTGGGGTGCCTTCTGGGGCTCGATCATTGTCAGTGTGGTTTCGTTCGTATTCCACCTGTTCATCCAGGACCGCCCTAGAAGCGCATAATCGCATAAACACCTAGTAGTTTTCGAACCATGATCAGCTTCAGCCTCACGAACCAGGCAGTTTTCAACGCGTCTGAATGCACATTACTGGACTGAGGTAACTAAACCTTTCATCTATAAATCCATTCCGATCACAATGGCTCCTCTCTGAGCATTTTTACTTCGCCCCTCTCGCAAATTTAACGGTTGGTCTATAATACGAGATATACCGATATCGTATTACGATTGGAGCATCCATGAACCTCCATGCACACAAATCTCATTTCGTAGATGACCTCGACCGTAGAGTGATGCTGCACGGGGTCAACCTGAGTGGCAGCAGTAAAATCCCATCTCAACCTGATGGAGCTACTCATATCCGTGAGAGTTTCTGTGAACACCGCAACATCTCCTTTGTCGGACGTCCTTTTCCTCTGCATCAGGCGGATGAGCACCTGGCTCGGCTGCGGGAGTGGGGTTTTAATTTCCTGCGCCTGTTGGTGACCTGGGAAGCCATCGAGCACGCTGGACCTGGTATCTATGATGAGGAATATCTCGACTATATGGTACAGGTGGTGAACAAAGCAGGCGAATATGGCTTCAACCTGTTCATCGACCCGCACCAGGATGTCTGGAGCCGCTTCTCTGGTGGGGATGGCGCCCCTGGTTGGACGCTTGAAGCCATCGGGTTTGACCTCACCCACTTCACCGAGACCGGTGCTGCCATCGTGCATGCCACCCATCCCGGGCCTTACCCCAGGATGATCTGGAGCTCCAATGCGATCAAGCTGGCGTGTGCCACCATGTTCACCCTGTTCTTTGGAGGGAATGATTTTGCCCCGAACACCAAAGTGGATGGTGAGCCAGCCCAGGAGTACCTGCAAAGGCATTATTTCAACGCCATCCGACAGCTGGCACTACGCTTATGCGACCAGCCACATGTGCTCGGTTATGACACGATGAACGAGCCTTCCAGTGGCTACATTGGTTGGAAGGATCTCAATTCTGCGGGAGAGCCCATCAACCTGGATGTGACCCCCACGCCTTACCAATCCATGTTGCTAGGCGCAGGTTTGCCACAGGAAGTTGATTTTTGGTCATTGGGTCTTGCCAGCATCAACAAGACCGGCACGCGCCGTCTGAATGACTCCCACCTGCGGGCATGGTTGCCTGGCTTTGATTGTGTCTGGAGGCAACATGGCGTGTGGGATTTCGATGCCTCGGGCACACCCCACCTGCTCCGTCCGGATTATTTCGCCCAGGTAAATGGCAAACCCGTCAGTTTCACCCACGATTACTATCGGGTCTTCAATAACCGCTTCAGGGAGGCCATTCGGAGTGTTCACCCTGAAGCGTTGATCTTCATCGAAAATACGCAAGATAAAGCACTTTATGAGCAAGGGAAAATGGGTACCGAAGGGATCGTCTATGCGCCCCATTGGTACGATGCTTACGTGCTGGTGAAGAAAGATTACACTCCTTTCATCGCGGTGAACAGCCTCACCCATAAGGTCATCTTCAGCTCCCCTGCAATTCGCCACTCGTTTTACGACCAGCTTGCTACCCATAAACGCCACTCCCAACAGGACATGGGTGGTGTGCCATGTATCCTGGGTGAGTTTGGCATACCCTTCGATCTGCAGGAAAAGCAGGCTTACCAAACCGGGAATTTTAAAACCCAGGTGAAGGCTTTACAGCGTAGCATGCAGGCAGTGGAGGACAACCTGCTTAATTTCACCCTTTGGAACTATACCCCCGATAACACCAACCTCCACGGTGACTTATGGAATGAGGAGGACCTGTCCATCTACAGTAGTGACCAACGGATCAACCCGCGCGATATTAACTCCGGTGGGCGCGCTTTGGAAGCTGTCGTACGCCCATACCCACTGGCAACTGCAGGTGAGCTGATCGAGGCTACCTTCAATCCATATAAACGTCTCTTCAGGATGAAATTCCGCCATGACCCTGCGATATCAGCCCCCACCGAGATCTTTGTACCTAATTACCAGTACCCACACGGCTACTCGGTCAGAGTGAGTGATGGCAGGTATGAAATCCGGCATTCGCAGCAAATTCTGCGTTATTGGCCGGGTTCAGACCATTCCGTGCATAAGCTAACGATAAAACCATAACGGGGATCGGGTAGAAATCCTAAACTAAATATAACTTATCAGTAAATTGGAGATTGCTTCGCTCGTAAAACATCTCGCGATTCATCGTCGGGCACAGTACGCCCTCCTCTATCGTTCGTAAAGATCACTCACGATACTCGGGTGTGCAGCACCCTCGATGACACTGGTGACGATATTGATAAATCGCTTTACACATAGATTGCAGTCAATTAGCCAGTGGAGGGGAGATTGTGTTTACAGACCCTAGAAATCCACCTCCTAAAATATTATAAAAATCCTACTGCAACCCCCCGCTAAGCTTCACATTGGCAGCTTCTGGTGGAGAGGCCGATTTGGCTTGAGGATGGCCGTCTTCACGGTAATGGCACCCCCGGCTCGTACGGTTGCGGTGAGCCGCGTATGCCACGATCAATGCCGTCTGCACACTGTTGCGCAAACCGATCAACCCATCACTCAACCGTGTTTTGCGGTAGAACTCCTCAATATCCAGCCATAGTTGGCGCAGGTCGCGGATGGCGCGGTTGAGGCGGTACTCGCTGCGCACCAAACCCACATAATGCCACATCAGATTGCGCACGCTGTGCATATCCCCCTGGATTAAATTCGGATCAGCCTCATAGATCAGATCACTATCATTCCACTCAGGAATGTCATTTTCGCTTAATAACGCCACAGGTGATTGTGCCTGGATATCTTCCGCAGCTTGCACTCCCCACACCAATCCCTCAAGCAGGGAGGTGCTTGCCAGACGGTTGGCACCATGTACCCCGGTACAGCTCACCTCACCCACTGCATACAGGTTCGGAATGCTTGTACGCCCCGTCAAATCCACCTGTACGCCTCCACAAAAGTAATGTGCAGCCGGTACCACCGGGATGGGTTGGCGGGTGATATCAAGGTTCTGTTCCAGGCAATGGGCATAAATATGCGGGAAACGTTCCCGAATATAGTCTGCGGATTGGTGGGAGGCAATATCCAATAGCACGTAAGGGTAACCCTTGTCGACCATTTCGGAATAGATCGCTCGGGCAACAATATCACGCGGTGCCAGGTCACCCCACTCGGGGGAATAGCGCTCCATGAAAGGCTTGCCCTGCGGTGTGAGCAGGATGCCGCCTTCCCCGCGCACGGCTTCGCTGATCAGGAACTTGGTCGTAGCCAGCGAATTCAGAGCCGTCGGGTGGAACTGCACATATTCTGCATTGATGATATTGGCTCCGGCGCGATACGCCATGGCCACCCCATCCCCACGCGCCCCCACCGGGTTGGTGGTGTTCAAGAAGATCTGACCCACTCCACCCGTCGCCAGGATGGTCTGCCGTGCCAGGATTGGCACCACGTAACGGGTATCCTGGTCGAACACAAACGCACCATGGCAGGTGAGGGATTGATAAACCGCCAATGGGTCGGTGGCATGATGGGGGAAGGTGATCAGGTCGACCACCGTGTGTTTTTCAAGCATGTGGATGTTTGGTAGCCCGCTCAGCTTACGCAGCAGCGCCTGCATGATGGCTGCGCCCGTGCCATCCCCAACATGCAGGATGCGCCGGCGGGGATGAGCCGCTTCCAATCCCATCATCAGCTGACCCTGCGGATCACGGTCAAACTCAAGCGCAGCTTGCCCGATCAATACTTCGTCGAGCAGCTTTGGACCACGATCAGCCAGCAGCTTGACGGCGGGCGGGTACGAAAGGCCGGCCCCAGCTGCCAGGATATCTTCCTCCAGCAGCTCGGCACTATCATCCATACCCCGCCCCACAATACCTCCCTGGGCGTGGTTGGAATTACTATCGGAGACTTCTTCAGCCCGCGTGATAAGGGTGATTTGTCGCTGAGAATCTCTGGCGAGCAGTAATGCGGCTGTCGCACCCGCGATCCCACAGCCGATTACAAGTACGTCGGTTTGCATCTCCTCATCCTCTCCCCCCTATCCAATGGCAATCATGCGTTCCACGGATCGGGCAGCTCTTACACGGATATCTTCCGGGATATCAATCACATACTGATTAAGCTGAAGGCTCTTAAGTGTATCCTCCAGGGTGATCTGGTTCATATGCGGGCAACGTACCGAGCATAACCTCAGCATGTCCTTGTCCGGGTTAGCAGCGGCGATATTATCCCCCATGGCGCACTCCGTCAGGACAAGATACTGGGGGGCGTTGGTCTGCTGCACATAGCGGATCATGGCATTGGTGCTGCCTGAAAAATCGGAAGCCGCCACCACCTCCGGGCTGCACTCAGGGTGGGAGAGGATCACCACCTCAGGGAACTGCTGGCGGACAGATTGGATATCCTTGAGGGTGAACTTCTCATGCACTTCACAGCGCCCGTGCCAGCCAATCATCTCCCCTGGTTTACCAACTGGCTGTAAATCCAGCGTGGTCGACTTTTTACCATTCCCGTCATGTTCCAGGGTGGGGACGATGATGTGCCTGCCGGTATCTTTGGCGACATTACGTGCCAGATATTCATCCGGCAGGAAGATGACTGTGTCGGAATTCAGTGATTCGACCACCGCCTTGGCATTGCTGGAGGTACAGCAGATATCCACCTCGGCTTTCACGTCCGCATAGGTGTTGACGTAAGCCACCGCCGGCACACCCGGGTAGCGTGCGCGCAACTGGCGCACGTCCTCGGCGGTGATGCTGGCAGCCAGGCTGCAACCGGCTTTCTCGGATGGAAGCAGGACTGTCTTGGTGGGGTTGAGCAGCTTGGCAGTCTCCGCCATAAAACGCACCCCGCAAAAGACGATGATATCCTTATCGGTTTGGGCAGCTTTGCGGCTTAGATCCAGCGAGTCACCCCTGAAATCGGGGATGGAATAGAAGAGTGCCGGCTCCATATAGTTGTGCCCGAGGATGATGGCGTTCTTCTCTTTCTTAAGCTGGTTGATCTGTTCCGCCAGCTCGGCCTTGTAACGCAGCTCAAAATCCGGGACTACCCGGTTTAATTTAATCTTCATTTCTTCGTACATGGTTTCAACGGTCATAGACGTACTCCATAATCTAAATCTGCATGGATTACACAGATTCTGGACTTAATCTATCCTATTTTCATGCTAATGTCAAGAGTGGGGGCGGAGTGGGTGAGAGCACCCGAGGAAATATAATCCACCCCAGTATCGGCGATCTGGCGTACAGTTGAAAGGCTGACGTTACCCGACGCCTCCAAAGGTATGCGCCGGTTGGTTACCTGAACGGCTTTGCGCATGGTTTCCAGGTCCATGTTATCCAGCATGATGCGGTCAACACCCAGGCTGAGGGCTTCATCCAGCTCGTCCAGGTCCTTCACCTCCACTTCGATAGCAAAACGCTCAGCGTACACCTCTCGGGCACGCTGTACCGCGAGAGTGATACCACCTGCCCCGGTGATGTGGTTATCCTTGATCAGCAGCATGTCGAACAAGCCCGTACGGTGGTTACGCCCACCCCCCATGCGGACGGCGTACTTGTCCAGGTAACGCAGACCCGGGGCGGTCTTGCGCGTATCAAGGATGACGGCATGCGTGCCAGCCACAGCCTCCACGAACTGGCGGGTCAGGCTGGCAATGCCTGACAGCCTGCCCAGGACATTGAGGGCGGTGCGCTCACCGGCCAGCAACGCCCGCCCGGAGCCACTCACCTCCGCCAGCATCGTTCCGGGTTGCACCAAGTCTCCATCTTTGGCCATAGGATTAAAATAAACCTCAGCATCCACCAGGGTGAATACTGCCCTGGCAAGGGGTAACCCAGCCACCACGCCGGGCGCTTTGGCACGCATATAGCCCATCAGGCAGGTCTCCTCAGGGATGGTGGCGAAGCTGGTGATATCTCCGTCAGCGAGTTGATCCCCCAGGATAGACAGGTCAGCTT
>Ga0154899_1059_pt6 | contig 13684 bp, 13 predicted proteins | sample Rifle2008BG19ft_FD_105871 | JGI IMG/M metagenome (GOLD analysis project Ga0154899, IMG submission 105871) | Chloroflexi bacterium RBG_19FT_COMBO_50_10 | reverse complement strand
GGCCTGCGCCTGATGGCTGTGCTTTCATCCGGTCTGCTCCTGCTCTCATTTGCGACCGTATTTCATCCTTCTGAGAAGGTGAATTTCAGCTTGTTCAAATATGCATCCATATACATGCTGGCATCGATGATTTTGCTATCCTTGTAAGACGGGGATAATGAAGCTATCTCCCCTCGACCGAATCCTGCTGCTGATCACATGCTTGTTGGCTGCCTACCAGGTGTCTGTGGGCATCAATGGGTTGGAAAATATCCCCACCATTGCTTATACGATTGCTTTCGGGGTCCTGTTGGTGGCCGGGTTGTTGATCATCATCCTGGGGTATGAAGTACTCGACAGCCCTGTGGTAGTCATAGTTTCGACCATGATCCCGCTCAGCCTGTCGCTTGGGTTGGTCTGGCAACACGTCGATGGTTTACGCTTTCCATACCTGATCTTCGCCATCCTCGGATTTATTGCCATCATCCTCACCCGTTCCTTGCGCATGCCTGGAAAATTCCCGACCTTTGTCCTGACCCTTGTTCATGGTGTGGCAGGCATGATCGTATTCCTGCTCCCCAGCATCCTGGCAGCTTCGGGGACCACCCACCCCGGGTTTGGGTTGGTAGGCCTGGGTGGGGCAATGATCGGTCTGGGAGGATTATTACTGTCTTTTTTGAAAACCGGGAGACCCATCGTCTCGCGCGAAATCATCTTGCGCATCCTGCCCGGTATCTTACTGCTGATGACGCTTGCCTTTGTCACAGGTTTTGCACTCGCTTAATTGTTATATCCAGGAGGATAGTATGGCTAATAAATTGTGGGCAAAAATCTTGCGTATAGTCGGGATTGTTATGATGGGGTTGACCGCCGTATTCACGGTTATGGGAGGTGCAGGGACGACTTGTGTGGCACTCAATCCAGGCGGGTTTGGTGGCAAATTTTCGGGTATTGCTCCTTTCCAGTGGTTGTACATCCTGTTTGTGATTGTCACACTTGGGTTTGGGGTGATGGAAGTGCGGGCAGTGGTGCTACTCATCCGCAGTCGACCGAACGCATATCGTTATTCCGTCATTGCTTTAGCTGGAGGGACCATCACCGGTGTGATCCATATCATCGTATCACGCGCATTGCGCGGGGGGTCGATGCCAGTGGATATGGTCACCTACACCAGTCTCCTCACCCTGGTGCTCTTCTTGATCTTCCGCATTCCAGGACTGTGGGAGCCGATTGGCTTTGGAAAACCAGCTGCTTCCAATACAACCGGCATGTCTGGTGGTCTGGCGTCCATTGCCTGTGGTGCCGTCGCATTGACCATCCAATATTGGATGGGAGCGACCCATACCATCGGCGGGGTGAACTATGCAGATATCTGGCACGTTCAGCTCCAGCTCGCAGGCTGGTTACTGATCATCACCGGTATTCTCGCCCTCCTGTGGGCAGCGGGGATTTTCGCGTATAAAGATGCGACCGCCAGGGTTTTATCGACCCTGGAGTGAATCAAACACTTCCCGGAAGTTCCAGGCTTCCGGGAAGTTTGTCCTTAGCGATTTCTAGGGGCACGCCTGTAAAGTCACATCATCCACGTACATGGCGGTGATGCCACCGGTGCCATTGTTAAATGTACCCCACTGCAGGTAAATCTTCCAGCCTGCATAGGCACTGAGATCAAACTGCATTTTGGTCCATACCTGGCTATTGCTGCGCTGCCAGACCAATGTATCAATCCAATTCTGGTTTTGATCCAAAATCAGCAGGTATTGCAAGTCACCGCTCAAGGTGGTCTCGCTAAAGGGTCGGTTGGTAGGGGCGATCACAGCAGGCTGAGACATGTTTTGAGTCTCACCACTGATTGGAAGTACCCACATTCCCAGGGTGACGTGGTTAGCACTCGAGGGGACGGTGACCATCTGGCGGAAGTCGGAATAGCTAAATGTATTATCTCCCGGGATGACAATACCCGTACGCATGGAGCGGAATGGGCTGTGATATTGCGCATAGGTGTAGCCAGCCGGGTAGTCGGTATAAGGAATCACCCATCCATTTGTGCCACTGAAATCGTTATTGACGATAAGCTCCTGGCACACCCCGGGTGTGGGGGTGATGGTAGGGGTGGGTGTCCGCGTGGGGGTCGACGTGGGTGTCGGGCTTGGACCGGGGGTGGGTGTGGTCGCACAATCATCCAGGCTGGCGTCATCCACAAACATGCTGGTGATCCCGTTCCACCCATCATTATACGTGCCAAACTGGAGGTAAATAGTATCCCCGGCATAGCGACGCAGATCAAACTCATAGTAGTGCCAGTACCCATCATCGCTGCGCTGCCAGACGAGTGTGTCGATCCAATTTTGGTATTGATCCAGGACCAGCACATATTGCAGGTCGCCGCTCAAGGTAGTCTCACTGAAAGGTCGCCCGGTGGGTGTGATCATGTCGGGCATGGATAAGCCCCTGGATTCACCACTCAGGGTGTAAAGCCAGAAGCGGGCTGTGGCTTTCGCCGCGCCGGAAGGGATGTGAACTGATTGGCGGAAGTCAGAGTAGCTGAAGACATTATCCGCGGACTTGAGGATGCCTGTCCGCATGGACCAGGATCCGGTATGTGCCTGAGCCGATGAATAGCCGGCTGGATATACCGTGATGGGTATCTCCCAGGCACTGACGGATTCAAAACCGGAGTTGTGGAACAGGTTAGTGCACGGACCAGGGGTGGGTGAGGGCGTTGGGGACCCACTGCCAGGGCAAATATCCAGCGAGACATCATCCACATACATGGAAGAGACACCATACAAGCCATCGTTATAGGTGCCGAAATGAAGCCAGATGGACTGCCCGGCGTAGGCAGCCAGGTTGAATGAATATTCGGTCCAGGTGCGGTTATCACTCAGCTGCCAGAGAAGAGTTTTGATGATGTTATAGTTGCTATCCAGGATCAACACATACTGAACATCCCCCGACATTTGAATCTCATTCAACGGGGAGCCGACCGTGGGTGCGCCGGGTAACGAAAGCCCCCCAACTCCACCACTGAAGGATTTGATCCAAAAGGTGAAATACGCGCTGGTGGTGCCGGTTGGGATGGTCACTTTCTGGTGAGCGGAGGAATAGCTAAATAGATTATCTCCAGGGATGACTATACCTGTGCGCATCGAGCGGCTCCCAGAGTGTGCCTGAACATTACTATACCCGGCCGTGTAGGCAGTGATGGGGATTTCCCAGCCCGAGTTGCCTTCGAACCCGCCATTAACGATTGCCTCAGAGCACACCACTTCAGCCGTAAAATTCAATTTGACCACATCGGGTGGCACGACCACAGCGGATGAGGGTGGTGAAAATATAGTTCCACCCTGGGATGGGGTGAGGGTGTAATTACCTCCATCCAGCCCGTCGAGTTTATAATCACCGTTTTGGTCAGTAACGGCGGTTTGACCTTGATCGGTGCGGATGGTGACACCTGATATGGGGACGTTTTGCGGGCTGAGCACACGACCAGCGATCGTGTGCCCTATTTTGGGACCGTTATATACCACCGGGATGAAAATGGATTGACCGACTTGTTGACTTTCCTGAGCTTGTCCAGCTACGATACCAAGCGCTAATAATAAGACCAGTAAACCTGAACCGATACCAGTTTTCATATACTTATTACTCATGGTCGTATCCTCCGGGCGGGGAGAATCATCCCCATCCCTGACTGCATAAACAGTTTATAGAAAAGCAAACACATCATCAAGCCCTAAACAGGGTATATATCATTAACGTCCAATACCCTTGGGGTGTTCCCAAATTCACTTCATGATTATAATTGGCTCACGCCTCACCCCTGAAAGGAATAAGATTAATGTTGAATAAAGTTTTCTACGGCTCCCCACGCCAGGCGCGTTTAGATGCAAAAGAGACCTTACCTGCCAAGCTTGATCTGATCCTCGAACAGCTTCATCTTAGAGAACGGGTTAAGGATGAAACGGTGGTCATCAAGATGCACACAGGCAACAACATCGTCTATTCCACCGTCCACCCGGTATTCGTACGCAAGGTTGTCGAGGCGATCATAGATGGCGGTGGCAAACCATTTGTGGCGGATGTGAATTGGGATGTGCGAGGGGCAGAGAAGCGCGGATATACCCATGATGTGATCGGTTGCCATGTGTACCCGGCGGCTGGACCGGATGAAAAATACTTCTACAGCCATCACCGTCCCTATAAGAACATCCAGGACTGGCAGCTGGCAGGGATGATCCAGGACGCGACTTTCCTGGTCAACCTGGCGCACGTCAAGGGGCATCCGAGCTGTGGGTTTGGGGCAGCCTTCAAGAACCTGGCTCTGGGATGCATGGCGGGAGAAACACGCAGTGCCATGCACGATACGATGCATTATGATCCATACTGGTTCCCGGAATTGTGCCCGGATGAAAACGTTCGAAAGCAGATTATCCAGGCATGCCCATTTGAGGCGCTGGTTGTGGATAAGGAAAAACCCGATCACCTTCATCTTCATCCGGAGGAATGTAACGCCTGCGGCAGATGCCTGCAAGTGGCACCCCCGGGCAGCCTGAAGATTGACGCAGTCAACTTCCATTCCTTCCAGGAGGCGTGTGCCATCAGCACGGCGGTGACACTATCCACATTTGAACCAGGGAAGGCAACGTACATCAGCCTGGCAACACACATGACCCCGGTGTGTGACTGTTTTGGATTCACCAGCATGCCCATCCTGCCAGATGCAGGAATTTTTGGCTCGGATGACATCGTCGCCATCGACCAGGCAGTGCTGGATATGACTGCCCAAACCCCACTGATTGAGGAGAACGTACCGACCAGCCTGGAGGTCCACACCCGGGAGGGGCACCCGTTCCGCGTGCTGCATGGACCCTTGAAGGACCCCTATAAGGTGACCGAATATGGTGAGCAGCTTGGGCTGGGCAGCCGTGAATACGAGCTGGTGGATGTGCTGCCGGTGGAGAAAATCGAGCGCGCCCCGATGGGGTATATTCCGGCGAGGTGATAACGGAAGAACGTTTTATTTTTGGCACGTATGTAAATTGTAAGTAGCTTAGATCGCGAAATGAACTCAATCCTGGTAATCAGGGGATCAGGGTATCAGGCAAATCATGGTGGTGAGTAGAGGAGAATTGAATTGGAGAATTCAATTGCATTCAATTCTTAATGTCGGTGTGTAGGAATGTAGGGTCAATTATGGCAAAATCGCTGAGAATAAGGGATTGGTTCCGCGAAAAAACGAAGAGGAACGAATATGAAATGCTCATGAATGGGGAGAGTAAGGTTTGGTAGGCATAATGATATGTAATTACTCACCGACGCCTGCTCCCGCAGGGCATACGGTTGATTGATGAAGTATGCTGACAACGGATTTCAATCACGGATTTCACGGATTACGCAAGAGCCCAGTGAGTACGTACAATGATATTATAGCACAATTGTTCTATTCCGCAAGGGATTTAGCGAAATTTTAAGATTAGAGTTACAACCCTCACCCGTGCCCAGTGAAACCATGAAGACACTGCAGGCAGTGAAACCATGAAGACACTGCAGGCAGTGAAACCATGAAGACACTGCAGGCAGTGAAACCATGAAGACACTGCAGGCTCTCCCATTTTTAGGGGGCGTACAGAGCCCCTCAAGCCCATGAGCCAGTACAGTTGCATATATATCGCATATGGAGGAGTATAGTTGATCGATGGGAGGAGAGGGTGCGACCACCTGAGGGCTTATTGTGGTGACCGTTATTTTTGGGAGGGAAGTAATTAAATATGCCATGGTTACCAGCCAGGGGTATTCCACCAGGAAAGGCCTTGTGTCTGGCCGGGTGCAATCCCGACTCGCTGAGGTTTTATTGTGTGCGCTCCCATTTGTCAATTATTGACAAAAGCAATTTAGCAAGCTACTGCAAAGCCCAAACCGCACCCGATCTGCACCACAGTATGAAGCAAGGAAAGGCGACCTGTGAAATTAACGGTCCACCTCTATACAGCTTCATAACGCAATCCCTGCCTTTACAGGTAGGGATTGTAGATAATAACTGCAAGATAGTCTTCTATTAGAAGAATATCTAAGTAAACTATGGATGGGGCGGAGCGTTTACATGAGCCTGCATTGCACGGATAAGAGCAGCACCTTCGCTGTTTTCAAATATCTTGACCGCTCCTGTACTGTCAAGTGTCATCATTATTGTTAGATGTACCTTCGAAATGGCTCCTTGTAATTCAATGGGAAGATCCTCTACACGATCAATAATTGCACCATGATCTCGGAGGTTTTTGATATCGACACGTCGTCCATGCGATAAAAAATTTTTATCGTTTGCAAGGAAACATGCAAGCCGATTAGCTTTTTTCTTTGCCGATGGTTGCCCATTGAACATATAGCTTGCAAGCCATCCGGCAACAAGTGTTTCTGAGAGTTTAAGATGATTTTGGCATTCTACAATCAATGAAGGACCATACTGCTGTAAGATAGGCATCCAGGGACCAATGAGGGATGCATTTTTAGATACCTCTTTTTTTTACTAATGCAAATTGATCCAACACGGATCCTGCAGGTGATGGGCGTGGAGAATTACTAAAATCTAAATCCCGCGAGACGCGGGTCGCCCCCATTGGATGACGCATGGGCACGGGCGACCCGCGTTTTCAGGACCGACCGCGAGGTGACCTTCGGCCGGGGCATAATGTGAGTCCAGTCCTACGGCCTGGGCGGGCGCGTGGCCAGAAACACAAGCAATCCTCCCAGGATGGTGGCTGCACCAGTGCAGCCAAATATGACGGGCCAATCGACCGGATCAGCCGGAGAACTCACCAGGCTATAAAGCACGATCCCAGCTAATAAGCAGCCCGTGATTAGCATCAAAATTCCAATCCAAAAGGCAGCCTGCCATAAAAAGCCTTTGCGGATGTGCCTTTCAGGTTTGGCCGGAGCTGAGACGGGTACGACTGGCCGTCCGGCCGATTGAGCCGCGTCCTGCAGAGTGCCAGCACTTCCAGTTATCAGGTCTGCGTCCAGGGTGTCAATCTGCAGAGCATCCGATTGAGCATCAGATTTGACATAGAGGCCCACCCAAACGGTGCTGACCAGGCTGGACCAGCTCTTGAAGACAAGGTTTTTCACGCTCATTACATCGGGTATTTCACCGTGTGCAAGCATATCTGCGCGTATTTCTCGAATACATTCCTGAAGCATGCGTGGAAGATCATCCGCCGGTTCGTAGGAACCGGAATAGAATTTTTGTTCGTCTGCTCGCTGTGCCTTGACGATTGTATGAGGAGAAAGCTGGATCTCTGCTAGCTGATTCACCTGATGGGCTTTATCCATGATCTCGCTGGCCAGCGCGTGCACATCCAAAGTATGCCCCTGTGGTAAATGGCCTTCATACACGATTGCCATTGAGATGATCTCGTTCTTCTGGTAGCGCATTTTGGGTCCTCCAATAATCCTTGTCCGGGATACAGGGTTTCGTTATGAAGGCGGCTCGACCGCTCTCCTATGGCTGCGGGGCTTCTTGTTGGAGGCCGGTTTGATTGAAAACATCCTGCCGGATTGTCTCTACAGGATGGTATGTAAATACATGCTCCCCGCCCTTCTTCGTCTTGTGAGAATAGAATTCCAGCTCAAGTGTGTCGCCGCTAATTTGTCCGATATACTCGCTGGATTCTGATTTCATATTTACGATGGAGCCATTCAATGAGTAGCGACCGGTGGTCAGCGTCGAGTCTTCTGCACCTGCTCGCAGGAAGATACTCGCAGCGCTGGCGGCGTTCTCTTCAAATGAAGTGACCATATTAAAATGGCAATCCTCGAAGAAACGGATGAATGTCCAGGAGTAATAAGCATCACCCGATCTGGCTTGCCTCTCGGACTGGTAGAGACCCTCATGGAAGATCTGCTCAGAGGTCGTCGGTGTGCAGATATCACCTACCTCGACATTCAATGGTGATTTGGATGATGCGCAGGCAGTGAGGAGAAACAAAGATAAACATAAACAAACCGATACTTTGATCATTGTTTGACGCCCTCCCTTCTACAAAAACACCCTTATTAATATTATATCTGAGATTCCACGTCGAATTCATTCGACGTGGAATCTCAGTCTATGCTTTCGTCTTGGATATGCTCACGTAATATCGGCAGATTATCACCGTAGAAAAGAGTATTTCGTTCAATCGTTTTCATACCAATATTATAAATCGAAATCAAAAAAGCCCTTACTTATTCTTTTTTATCCATTACTGATTTTAGTTTCTTGACCGTTTCCGCCGATGGGTTACCCTTACTCCGGATGGAAATAACAATTAATAATTTATCTTACTTTTATTGTATAATCTGTATCGTATTTCATACTTCGCCAAGAATATGTAAAAATCAAAAAGGAGAATAAGATGAAGGCTTTACGTATTGCAAGTGTATTACTAATTCTATCCATCCTGGCTGCCGCGTGTGCTCCAGCAGCAACACCGACCCCGGCAGCAACCGCCGCACCGCCGACGAGCGCCCTGCCCGATCTCGGTGGCAGGGAAGTTATCGTGGCAGTCGAAAATGCCTATCCCCCCTTTAACTCTGTCGACGCAAACGGAAACGGTATAGGGTGGGATTATGATGCGTTTGCAGAAATTTGCAAGCTATTGAACTGTGTACCCAAGTTTACTTTAGCAGCATGGGAAGGTATCTTTGAAGCCACCGCAGCAGGCCAATATGATGTGGTGGCAGATGGGGTAACGATCACAGAAGAACGCAAACAGACCGTCGCTTTCTCTGACCCGTTCATGGTAACTCCGCAGGTTATTCTTGTGCGTGCCGATGAAACACGCTTCACCGATAAAGCATCTCTAGTTGCAAATACAGATTTAAAAGTGGCTACACAAATCGGTACAACCAATTACATTGTAGCAGAACAGCTTGTTGGTGCATCGCGCGTCTCCTCATTTGATACATTTGATGGAGCTGTATTGGCTCTAATGAGTGGTGATTCAGATGCTGTAATCATTGATAAACAAGCTGCAAAGGGTTTCATGACTGCTAATGAAGGTAAGCTAAAGACTCTGCCTGATATTTTAAGCGGTGACGAATTGGGCTTTGTTTTCAAACAAGGCAGTGATTTGATCGATCCGATCAACAAGGCGCTGGCTGAAATGAAAGCCAATGGCACACTTGATAGCCTACAACAGAAGTGGTTTCCATAATATTGGTTCAAGATAAGATAATTTCATTGATTAACCATGGGGCTTGCTTGTCGCATTGGACGGCAAGCCCCTCTCCCTGGAGGTGGGATGGCTGCAATACCTAAAAAAATAGGTGAAGGGAAATTGATACCAGTCACCAGCAATCTGGAAAAGCTGCCGTGGTGGGCTTTAATGATTGCACTGCTAGCTGTACTGATTGTTTTTAGTATCCTCACCTCCCCAATATACAAGGATGCATTCAACTTTATCAAAGCAGGAATAGTGACCACAATTCGGGTCACGGTGATCGCCTATGGCTTGTCCCTGATCGGGGGATTGATCGTCGGGTTGGGACGGGTCTCCAAGAATGTGGTCTTTTACAATTTATCTACGCTTTACGTCGAAGTGATGCGCGGCATTCCAATGCTGGTAATCATCCTGTATGGTGCATTCGTGGTTGTCCCAATGTCATTGGATCTCATCAACGGAATAGGAGATTGGCTGGTTCGTATTGTGCCATTGGCTGGATTAGGCCGCACATTACAACAGATAAATATCCAACAAGTGGATATGAGCGCCCGGGCTACCGCAGGTTTGGCGATGGGTTACGCGGCATTCGAAGCTGAGGTGTTTAGAGCTGGGATTATATCCATTGAGAAGGGTCAGATGGAAGCCGCACGCTCGCTTGGCATGAACTATATACAAGCCATGCGCTATGTGATCCTGCCGCAGGCTTTACGACGGGTATTGCCACCACTGGGTAACGATTTAATCGCCATGCTGAAAGATTCCTCGTTAATTTCCGCCCTAGCTGTAAGCGACATCACACAATTGGGCAAGTTGTATCGCGCCAGTACCTTCCGATCCTTTGAAGCCTATAACACCATGGCATTTTTATACCTGAGCATGACACTATCATTGTCAATGCTGGTCAAGTTCATCGAGAGGAAAATGGGCCATGAGCGCTAATCAGGATGATATCATTCAGATCGACGAGGTGTTCAAGTCGTTTGGCAAAATCAAAGCCTTACAAGGGGTCAGCACTACAGTCAAACGTGGCGAAGTGCTGGTGATCATTGGTCCAAGCGGCTCAGGTAAATCAACGCTTTTACGTTGCATCAATATGCTGGAGCATCCTGACAGTGGAAGTATCATCGTGGATGGGAATTCCATGATGCACAGGGAAACAGATATTAATCTTGTGCGGGCTGAAGTGGGAATAGTGTTCCAACAATTCAATTTATTTCCTCATCTAACGGTGATTGAGAACATCATGCTGGCACAGCGTATCGTGCGTAAACGCAAACCCGAGGAGGCCAAGCAGATCGCAGAGCAGCAATTAAAGTATGTAGGAATCCCGGAAAAAGCAGAGGCGTTCCCACATGAACTTTCTGGTGGACAGCAGCAGCGGGTGGCAATTGCGCGGGCGTTGGCTATGAATCCCAAGATCATGCTGTTCGACGAGCCCACTTCCGCGCTTGACCCGGAGATGATCAAGGAAGTGCTGGATGTGATGGTGGCACTGGCAAAAGCAGGCATGACCATGGTCGTGGTCTCGCATGAGATGGGATTTGTGCGGGCAGCGGCGGACCGCATCGTTTTTATGGACCAGGGACGTATCATTGAAGAAGGTGCCCCGGATACATTTTTTAATAATCCACGCGAGGAACGCACGAAAGCTTTCTTAAGCAAGATTCTCTAACCTGGTCATACCACCAGGAAAGCAGCTCTATTCTCTCAGGGAATTAATACTGTATAATTTTATCCAGGCGCGCAAGACAGCCCGGATAATGTTCAATTGAAGACTCTGCTGCATAACCTGGCGATAGGGCGCATGGGCTGAGACAGCGTCGAAAAGGGCGGATTGTAATCGAGGATTTTGTTTGGCTGCCCGGATGACTGGATCCAACAAGTGGTTATGAGTAAGGAAAATGGTGAAATAGCGCATCAGCTGACCGTATGGCAGGTCTTGAATGATATCCTTATTGGCGGTGTAATAATGATCTTGAAAAGCAAACTGAGATATCCCATGCTGCAGGATTGTCTCAGCAGCGCGGATACCTGTGGTCACAGCAGTAGTCACACCTTTGCCCTTGAAGGCACGAACCAACCCGGCAGCATCCCCCACGATGACATAGCGATCGCCAAAATACCCTTTGGCTTGAGAACGAGGAATTCGACCCTTATAAAATGGCAAATTTGAGGGATACACATAAGGATTTCCTGGAGAATTGGGTAATAGACCGTGCACTTCAGGTTGATCCAAGAACAATTTCATCAAGTCGGTATCAATATTACTTCCAGCAATATTGATGGATAGATGGTTGCCTTTTGAGGTCATCCCACCGAATTCAATATTTGGGATTGCGGGAAGGAAGGCATGGATGCAGGGACCAAAAGCTTTCATATATTCTGGAGATGGGTGGATTTTGGTCACAATTGAGCTGAGTGCTTTTGGAGGCTGGTAAGGGGTAAGGCGGTTGAACAAAGCTGAGCTGCCTTCATCCATACCGAAAGCCCCGATGATGACATCAGCCTCAAGGAAAGTATTATCGGTATATATCACGACCCGGTCGTCATGGAACTCCAGGTCTACCGCGCGGGCTGGGATCACGGATATGCCATGTTCTTTCACCGCTTCCAACATATAAGCATCATACTGAACCCGCCTGAGGGCGATGGCTGGCTGGTTTTTATCATCGAGCGAGATCTGTTCGCGAGCTGTATGAAGGATGTACCGGCTAATCTCAGCCCGGCTGAGCTGATAGGGAAACTTAACTCCCAAACGTTCCCAGAGTAAATCTGGTAAAGGAGGTGCAAGAACACCGAGGCACTGGTTGTAATGCATCTCCCCCACAAATTGCTTCCCTTCCACAACGGTGAGCTGAATTTTACGACCCATGTCAGCTGCCATATGATGAAGCGCCAATGCACAGGCAGTACCTCCAGGGCCTCCTCCAATGATCACAACATGTCCTTCTTCCAAAGGGCCAAGCGATCGGTTCACTCTAACCTCCCCTTTTTTTGGGCGTCATGCCATATCCGATATGCAGCAAAGCGATGGGGTTAATACCCTTAAAGAAAAGCTCGCGATAAGGTTCATCTCCAGTTAACATTCCCCAAAGGACGCGCATATGCCTTCGATCTCTGATAGGCAACGTCAATTCACGCTGGATGGCGGTTTTCCAGGCGTGTAAAATAAACGGCGAGTTTAAGACCATGTTCCACAGGCGAAAAAGCAGAAAGCCGTAGGAATTATCCCTGGTGATCGAACGACAGACAGGAGCATAATGCTTGCGAAATGCATCCCGCGAGATTCCCAAGTGAACCGCGGTGGAAATGGCAGTCCGGGTTGTCTGAAAAGCTGAGCCTATTCCATCCTTGTACAGGCGGGTTACGGCAGCATCACCCACGGCAACCCAACGGTCACCGAAGTAATGGTGGGCGGCGCCCACTGCGATGCGGGGGTTACACCCACACAGGCTGCTGGATGGGTTGTATTGCAGGCTTTCAGCCAGGTTTTGGGCAGTGATGAATTCGTCAACCGAATCACGTGTAAAACCCTTGCCCAGTAATGAGATATTCAAATAGCGTCCTTTAGGAATAATGGCCCCAAAACTCAATCCTTGAGGTTGTTGAAAATAGGCATTCACTTCATCAGATAACCAATCCGCTGGTCGCAATACTTCATCCTGTGCCATGACTTCGGTCCTGGGCGGGTGGTACCCATAGCTTGTTCCTAGAGGGGATTTGCTATTGATCCCAATTGCCAGGATAAGGAGGTCCGCCGGGTAGGACTCCAATCTGGTATGGATCACGGGGAGACCTTCCCAACTCACCTCTTTTACCCGGTTCGGGATATGAATCGCTCCACGGTTAATTGCCTGTTCGAGTAAAAAGTGATCAAAACTGGCTGCCGGGGCACCCTCGGTCATGCGAGGTCCACCACCGCGGTAAACACTCACAATCCTGCGGGACGGATCCGGTCGGTCAAGGTGAATATTTTCACCATCGATGTGAAGGGTGTAGTGTTGTAGCTCTGCCTGGAGGATATCCTCCGGGAGGGACAGACCCAGCTCGGATAAATTGCCCCACAGGCGGGAGGAAAGCACCCCGGCACAACGGTTGCATCCGCTAGGGCCAGGTCTGGAGAAATCACGTGGCTCAAAGATCCGCACTTCCAGATGCAGGTTGTGGAGCTTGCTTAGATGGAGTAAATGCAGCGCGGCAAAGCTTCCCGCTGGTCCACCGCCCACAATGCATACACGGTTATGATCCGCCAATCGCAAACCTGCCAGGACTGCCTCCTATATCCATCCTGCTCAAGATGAGCCAGGGGTAATACGCTTGTCCTTCACCAACGGAAATACAATTGTACCTGACTCCTGAGCAATACGACCACTTTGGTTTAAATAAAAACTCCCCGGGTCAGCCTTCAGGAGCCTGGCTTCCGGGAAGTTTGTTATTTACCTGAAAGCAGGCGGGCTGCCATACAGGAATTTAGTGGGTCATCTATATACAGTTGCATGCAA
>Ga0154899_1168_pt1 | contig 14563 bp, 14 predicted proteins | sample Rifle2008BG19ft_FD_105871 | JGI IMG/M metagenome (GOLD analysis project Ga0154899, IMG submission 105871) | Chloroflexi bacterium RBG_19FT_COMBO_50_10 | reverse complement strand
GTTGGGTGGCAATGATAAAGGAGCCGATCGGGATGATACGGCGCCGTAGTTGGGGTGTGGCTGCACCAGTGTAGCCACCGGTGGTCACCAGGACCTGACTTGCAGCCAGCTCGCCGCGTGAGGTCCTAAGCTTGTAACCCACAGAGATTTTCTCAACCTGGACCAGCCGGGCGCGTGGGTAAAGCAAAACTCCCGCCCTTTCAGCTGCTTTCGCCAAACCCACCACGTATTGTGCCGGATTCAACCCTGCACTGCTCTCATCCACCAGACCACCATAATATACATCCGAGCCGATTTCGTTATGGAGCTCACCCTTGGGGATGGGACGAGTTTCATGGTTGAAGTGTTGGGCATACCATTCGACTTCGCGTTGGAGGGCTGCATAGTGTGCGGGTTTATTTGCGACAAGTAAATGACCTGTGCGGGCGAATCCACAATCTATCTGCTCCTGAGTGACGATTTGCTCCACCGTGGTGAGGGCGGTAACAGAATCCTCGAATAACTGCTGGGTCAGCTCGCGCCCATACCTGGCTTCGACCACTTCAGCATCCAGTTTGAGACCCGTGAGCACCATGCCTCCGTTACGCGAGCTAGCTCCCCATCCGATCGTCTCCGCTTCCAGCACGGCGACGCTCATGCCCCGTTTTGCCAGCTGGCGGGCGGCAGACAACCCCGGGTTGCCCGCACCCACCACGACCATATCCACTTTCACTGGCAGTTCATTATGAATTTCGCCAGTTGGCATTTTTACGGTCTCATGCCAAAAAACCTTTTCTTTTACGGTCATCCAGGTTTCTCCTCAGGAAGAAATGCCTTTAAATTCTGAAATACATATAGTTCCATTGATGAAATATCATGAATGGTGAACGCTTGCGCTCATATTCTACTTGTGAATTATTGATATAACAAAATTAAATTATCTGCGCAGCTTCCCATAATTTATCCGCGTACCCTTTGATCACATCCCCCATCACCAGCTTCGACCGCCACTCAACCGGGATATTTTCCTCCCCATAATATGCCCCCGCAAGCTGACCATAAATGGCAGCCGTGGTGTCCGCATCGTCACCCAGATTGGCAGCCATCAAAACACCCTCTCGAAATGTGGTGGAATGATAAAAAGCCCATAAAGCGGCTTCCATCCCGCGCACCACGTATCCACTACCCTGGATATCGGGAGGTTGTTTATTCTTGAAGGAACCGTTGGCTACTTCTGCGACGTCAGGTGCCAGATCGACCAGCAACGCCTTCGTTTTGGAATCCAGGAATCCCCATTCGTTGAGTGGGGATAGCAATGCCTCTTTCGGTTGCCCATGTAAGGCACCCAACAACAAGGCAGCATAATAACGGCAGGCATCCACCGCCTTTGGATTGGCATGGGTCGTGCGGGAGGAATCCGCCGATTTTTCAATTGCCATCTGTGGCTGGTTTGCATAGAACATGGGTACGGGTGCCAGACGCATCAATGAACCGCTACCGGCTGTGTGGGGTGAGTCTGGACCGGGATAGGGCTCGTGCGTGCGCTCGAAGCGATGCAGCGAGTTGCAGGTAGTGATGCCAATATCAAAACAACGCCCATTGGAGGATAAATATCCGCTGCGATACCAGCGGTCATAGCGCTCCAGCTGGTCGACCGGGTCAAAAGCTCGCTTTTCGATCAGGCTCTCTGCCAGGCATAATGCCATGGAGGTGTCGTCGGTCCACTCACCGGGGGCAAGGTTGAACGTGCCTCCACCCACCATATCAGTCAGCGGGGTAAAACTGCCCGGCGGCATGAACTCAACTGTCGCTCCAATCGCATCTCCGACTGCTAAACCAAGCAAGCTGCCGCGAAAGCGGGATTGAGATAACGGAGAGTGTGGCGATTCAGACAAATATGATGCAACCTTTCAGGGATGGATGCGTTAATAATACAGTAGGTTTAAGGAGATAAATTATGTCACCCGAATCTAGAAAACTTTATCGCAGTCGAAATAACCGCATGATCGCAGGTGTGTGCGCAGGTCTCGGAGAATTCTTCGGGATCGATCCGACCGTTGTTCGTTTGTTGTTCGCCGCCGGCGCGTTGCTCGGATTTGGATCGTTCATCCTCATCTACTTGGTGATATTCATTGTGGTGCCAGAAGAGCCATTGGGATAATTCTTAGTTGTTCTTGCGCAGCATGCGCAACCCATTCAGCGTCACAAGCAGCGAAGCGCCCATATCTGCAAAGACCGCCATCCAGAGCGTCGCCCAACCAGGCAGGGTCAGCAACAAAAAAGCTGCCTTGAGCGCCAGGCTAAAGGCGATGTTCTGCGTAATGATCGTGCGCGTCTTGCGTGAGGAGCGCACGACTTCCGGTAAATGAGTCAGGTCATCTTGCATCAACACCACATCCGCGGTCTCCATAGCCTGGGCAGTCCCCGCCCCACCCATCGCGATGCCAACATTAGCAGCCGCCAAAGCCGGGGCATCATTCACCCCATCACCGACCATGACAACCAACCCATGTTGAGATTGCAGGTCACGCACCGCTTCCAGTTTATCTTCGGGCAGCAAACCTGCCCGCACCTCATCCATGTTACCGATGGCGGCAGATACTTTGTCCGCCACTGCGGGGTTATCCCCGGTGAGCATCACCGTATGTATATTCGGGTCGATGGCTTTCAACTGGCGTAGGGCTTCCATGCTTGTGGAGCGGAGGTCGTCTGATACGCTCACATAACCAAGCAGGTTGTTATCCTTACCAATCAGCATCACCGTTTGACCGGCGTCGATAGCTGATTGGATATCGGTGTGTAATTCCTTGTCCAGGGAATCGTCTCGGGTGTGGAACAGGTCATGACTACCCACCAGGATGCGACTACCATTGGAAAACCCTTGCACGCCCTGACCCGCCAGGGACTGGATTGCCTCAGCTGCCGGGTAGGTGTGGGTGAGCTGTCGAGCTTCAACCTCAGCCATGATGGCTTGCGCCAGGGGATGCTCTGAGCGGCGCTCCACACTAGCCGCCAGTGCGAGTAGATCGTCACAGGCGGCGCAGCGCTGGGTGTCGGGTAGGCAATCCACAGACCTTGCCTGGATAACCGAGGGGTGACCCAGAGTGAGAGTACCGGTTTTATCAAAGGCAAACAAGCGTGCCCGCGCCAGCACATCCAGGAAGGCGCCACCTTTGATGAGCACGCCGCGGCGTGCCAGGGAAGTGAGGGCGCTGACCAATGTAACGGGTGTGCTGATGACCAGAGCGCATGGGCAGGCAACGATGAGCAGCGCCAAGGAGCGATAAAGCCAACCGCGCGAACCGTCGGTATCCAAAAATGGGGCGTTAAACAGAAGGGGTGGTAGGATGGCGAGCATTGCCGCCAGCAACACTATTGCAGGGGTGTACCAGGCCGCGAACCTGTCGATGAAGCGTTCGATGGGAGCACGTTGGGCTTGAGCCTGCTCGACCAGACGCACGATGCGGCTGATGGTTGAATTGGTCGCTGGCTGGGAAACGGTGACCTCGAGCACTGAATCACCATTCAATGTGCCTGCATAGACCTTGTCGCCCGGGGATTTACGCACCGGGACTGATTCACCCGTCACGGGTGCCTGATTGACCAGCGAGAACCCTCTGTAGATGTGACCATCCACAGGGATGTGTTCGCCTGGTCGTACGATGACGCGTTCACCGACTGCCACCTGGTCAACAGGCAGGGTGGTTTCGTGCTCGCCACAGATGGGGCACGCGCCGCCGGAATAACCTTGCTGCCCCATATGCTCAGTGCAATCGATGCAAGGGCGCATCACGTGTGCTACTTCTGGCTTGAGTGCGAGTAGACTGCGCAGTGAGCTGCGTGCCCGCTCGGCAGTATAACCTTCCAGGGCTTCACCAATGCCGAACAGCATCACCACCGTGGCACCTTCGCCTGTTTCTCCGATAAGCAAGGCACCCAGTGTGGCAATGATCATCAACAGGTCAATCGTGATCTGCCTGCCAATGACGAGGGCGCGTATACCCCGGTTGGCGATCGGGAACCCGGTGATGACAGCTGCCAGCACATGCAAGGCAGTTTTAGCCCAGTAGGTCTGGGGGATATTTTGAATCAGGGAAAACGGGATGGAGATGAGGAGCAGCAATGCACCCAGCATCGCCAGGCGAGTTTGGGGTGCTGAATACAGGTAACCAAGAAACCCTGGCAACCGCAGGGATACCCCGGTGGTTGGGGATTCAGCTACATACCCGGTATCAGCGGATAAAGTGGGTGATATGGCACGGTAACCAAGGGCTTTAACCCGCTGGATCAGGTCTTGTGGGTTAAAATTACCACTGGCATCCATCAACCCGGTGGTGTAGTTGATCCTCACCTGTTCGACACCGTCGATTTGTGCCAGGCTGCGCTCAAGGCTGAGGGCACAATCAGCGCAGTCCATACCTTCGATGGAATATTGTACTTCTTGTGGATTAGATGACATCAATAATATACCTTCCAACCAGCAATTGTTACCATTAAAGCGCGTACCAACCAGGCATCTTCACGTGCCCGGCGGTATCCAATGATCTCAATATCGATCCCCAACGCGCAGGCTGCCTCTTCGAGCGTATAGGAGAGCAGGATACCACTGCGGGGATCCCGTTCGTTCTTGTAACGAGAAAACAGGTCCATCAGGCTAAAGAAATTATCATCGTCCAATACCCAGCGATTATGGTTATTTTGATAAGAATTCCTCAACGCCAACAACTCACTTGCAGGGTCGTAAACGCATACCCTCTTCCCAATCAGAAGGTCTTCCACCTTCGGCAGGACCTCCGACCATCTCGGGGCGAGGTCAACCATTTCGTCAGTGATGCCATGTACCTGCGTGGCATTTGGTCGAATATGGCGTTTGGGCTTTACCAGCTCATCCGCCAGTGGTGCGCCTGCGGTATCCAGGATAGCGATCTCCACCACTTCATCAAGCTCCACTGCACCGGTGGTCTTGCTATGCAAGAACAATGGTCGCAGCTGAAGCAGGTTTCGGGCTTCAAGTTGAGTTTCGAGTAGGCTCATGTGTTATTTGTTGTCAATGATCAGTAATTCGTAATCCGGTGTCAGCCATTTGGTGAAAATTTTTATCCTAAGGATGCACAAATATGCATTCGGATTTAAACACTCTCTGCCATATGATGTAACAATGCTCGTGTCAGCAAACAGTCGTCCACTGCACGATGCGCATTGGGCAGCCGGATCCCGCATTGCCTGCCAGCTTGCTCCAATGACTGGTAACGAAAAGAGCGGTGAAAGGAGTCCCAATCTCCATGAAACTGGGCATATAGTTTCATAATATCGAAGAAATTCCCTTCTGGTAGGGTCCAATTCAACCAGGAACGATTGTGCGACTGTTTGATAAGCCGCAAGTCGAACTCCACATTATACACCCCAACCTTTCTATCCATTAGTACAGCCTCTGCCTGAGGCCAGATCATTTCCCAGGTGGGAACATCCGTAAGCATCTCGAGGGTTATACCATGCACGCGGGCAGCAGCTGGGTCGATCTTGCCGCGTGGGCGAACAAGTGAATCGAACAGGATATTCGCTTCATCATCGATAATCCCGATCTCGATCACCTCCGCAGTGAGGTGCATCCCGGTAGTCTCGGTGTCCAGATATACCGGATGGTTTTGAAGCATTGCGATTGCTTCTTGAATGACGGTTTTACGACGGTTGGTGTCCATTGTGGGTTTTATCCATGCAAGGCAGTCTAGCCGATAACTAATGGTGGTTGAAGCACCTGCCCGGTTTTCTCGGCAAGCAACTTATTCAGGCGCGGGTGGTCCGTATAGATGCCGCGATACGGTTCAGGCAGCTCCGCAGCAATGCGGCACATGATCTCCTCTGTAAAACCAGCAAGCTGCACATCCCGTGTTTTATTCTCCAAGGGGGGTAAGGTGAAGGTTGGACCAACCCTGATTACAACCTGCAGGCGTTTGAAATGCTTCAAGCGTTCAACTACTTCATTGTCACTACTACCTGTGAGGCCCACTGGCAGGATGGGTAAGCCCACCTTGGCAGCAATGTAGCTGGCACCATCCCATCCCTGGATCAAAGAACTGGATGGGCTGCGGGTTCCCTCTGGAGCAAGCACAGCCACACCACCTTGTTTAATCCGGCGTAGCAATTCACGCATGGCGTTCAGGTCGGCTTTATAGCGGTCCACGAAAATGCCGTTGATCGCCTGTGCAATCAGGCGTGACCAGGTATGTTCTTTATATTTTTCAGCCACCAGCAGGATGATATCTTTGCGATCAAGCACATAATAGACGAAGGCTGGGTCCAGCCGACCGATGTGGTTGGCAACAACCACGTAGGTGGTAGTGCTGGACGGCAGGTATTCCATTCCGTATACAGTGATGCGAGCGATGAGGCGCAGGATCGCTCGCAGAAGGAATATGACCAGTGAATAAGCCATCGCCTAATTTTACCGCAATCTTTAGTTCAGCAATCAAACCTCACAGGTCTGTAAGGTGTGTTAGTCGACGTATTATGTGAAGCACAGGGTTAAAACCTTTATTACTTTCTTATATATCTGATTGGTGGATAAAGGGATACCACCGGATGGTTCACATTATACCAATTGCCTGCTGAATGAGCCTGGTGTATGATTATGTAGCATCTTACTGATATGGTCACTCAATGGAACCTGCCATGGAAAATAATAAGGGACAGAATAACTGGGACGAAGATACTTCCAAGCGTTATCTTAACTACGGGCGTTATTTTGTGCCCGCACGCGAGCAACAAATGCGTATCATGGTCGACCTGCTCAAGGGATTACCCCAACCCTTTGCCATATTGAAGCTGTGTTGCGGTGAGGGTTTGCTGGTGGAATTGATTCTCGGGGATATCCGTGGAGCGACCGTGATTGGATTGGATGGCTCACAGGTGATGCTTGAGAAGGCACACATAAGACTGAGGAGATTTACTGGGCGCTACCAGCTCGTTAAATTCGATTTGGCAGACCAATCCTGGCGCAAGCTCGAACAGCCTGTTCAGGCAGTGGTCTCCTCTCTAGCCGTTCATCACCTGGAGGGGGATGGGAAACAGGCGTTGTTCCGGGATGTATATGCCATGCTTTCGCCGGGAGGTGCGTTCATCATCGCAGATATGGTCGAGCCGGCAACCGTTTCCGGGAGGAATGTGGCTGCGGACGCCTGGGATGAGGTGGTACGCCAGCGTTCCCTGGAGCAGGATGCTTCTACAGCTGCAATGGATTTCTTCCAACAGGAGGGCTGGAATACCTATCGATACCTCGACCGGATGACATCGACCATCCCAGCAATTTGTTTGACCAGCTGAAGTGGTTGGAACGGGCGGGCTTTGTAGATATCGATGTGCACTTTATGCAGGCTGGGCATGCCTTGTTCAGCGGATGGAAAAAGGGATAATACCGATAATTCGGTTTCTCAGTCATCCAATATTTAGATTACAATCTCATCTACAATGAGTGTGCGTATAACCGAGATTGAATTATTGATTGAGTTATTGGATGACATCGTCCGTGACCTGAGACCTGAAATTCAACCTCTCACCGCAGCTCAGCTTGCCTGGTAGCCCGGCCCACAGGCCAATTCCATCGGTGTTACGGTGTTACGGTGTGGCACATTGCTCGTGGCTTAGACTTTCTTGCAACGCGTGTTTTCCTGCAAAAACCAGCCGAAGATGAGCTTTGGCATGCTAACGGCTGGTGTGAAAAAACCGGTTATGACCCACGCGGCATCGGCTATGCTGGCTGGGGAGTACTCACCGGCTACACCTGGGAGGAAGTCCTCGCGCTACCCAGGTTAACCGCCAGTGAATTGATGCAATACCTGGGAGATACGCGAACCGCATTGACTTCCCAGGTCCGGACTTTCACCTCAGATACGATACATCAGCCCGCAAAAGCCATCTTGGATGGGAAGCTCACCTACTTCCGCTGGGTTAAGGAATTTTATAAAGGCTTTCAAGCTCATATCGGAGAAATTGTAGCCATTAAGGCACTTATGAATGCTGCCTCGCACTTATCGGATCAAGCCTGATCTATATCAGGTATATTGTTAACCCCGCTCACCTTAATTTGAGCTCTTAAGTAGTCTCTCTCCGCGATTTTACGTCCCACCTTACTTCGTAGATCAGCTGCCATTTCGGTCAATAAGTCACGCCCCTGGTGCCATGCCAGCTAAACATCCAGGCTGAGCTTGACAATGGGCAGATTGCTCAGATGGGTGATCTGTTGGCGTACTTCCTTCCATTTGAGCTCGATTTGTTCCAGCTCGGTCAACGATTCATGCTGAGGAGAGGCAGGTTGGATGTGGGGCTGATGAATTTCCACGCTGTAAGGAATGCTCATCCCGGCGATTCTCATTAATGATGCCAAATCCCCCGCATTATATGATCGGTTGATCTCGGCCATTTGCTCGGTGGATTGGCAACGGTCTGCATCATTCCGTGCCAGGTCAGGGTGATGGCGGCGTGCCAATTTTCGATAAAGCGCTTTGATATCCGGGATATGCAGCTCTGGCGAGTTAGAGGGGTCAACAGCTGTCGTTTGGAATGCCTTGCGATGGAGTAATCCGGGTGGCGGCAGGTCGACCAGCTTGTATGAGCGAGCGGGTCGGGGTGCCCCGTCCAGGTAGTGTATCTGGTCCACCCCCTACAGACGTTGCTCCCGAATTTTCCGAAGCTTCTCGTCCAGAGCAATGGTTTCAACGTTCAATTCGCTCAGCTGGTCGAGCAGGTCCCCCAAGCGGGCATCCACAAGGGTCTCAAAAGTGCGTATCTGCTGCTTCAGCTCTTCCAACTCGGCTTTAGCTGATTGTAGTTGGTTCCTGGCTTGATTAAGTTCCTGGGAAGGTTGGTGGTACATGAATGAACTTATCCACCACGAGATATGTCAGCTTTCTGGATGATTAATAAGATCCTATCGACCTTCTTCAAGGTTGTATACCCCAAACTCTAATAATCCCTTTAAAATTGCTATTTGTCAGTAATATCCAGCCATCGGGGGTTAATTGAATTGAAGAACCAGTATTAGATGGTGCATAAGAAAAAGTCATGTGTTTATTCTCGATGTTCCAAAATATTACTTGACCGGTATTATAACTGGCAACCAAACTGTTCCCTTGAACAAGATTCTGTAAATCGATGGCAGCAGGTGGGTATCCGTAGGTAAAGGGTTTTACATAAAATGGATATTTAAGTTGAAATACCTTGCTTCCTATGGTGGTATCATATCCTATGATATCTCCATTTTCACCGCTTACAATAAGTAAATTTCCATCAAGACTAAAGGTACCACAGTTTTGAAAATTATATTGTCTGGCAATTGTCTGCACTGTATCTCCAGAGGGGAAATATCTTATATGAATTTCTCGATAAGTGATTACAGCAAATCTATCACCTGCTGGAGATATAACGATTACATCTGGATGGCTAATTTCATTAAAATCCAGCTGTAACTCCCCAGTGGAAACATCCCAGGATTTCACATTATCATCTCCCAACCCAGTGGAAATGAGAACTTGACTATCTTGGCTGAAAACCAGGTTATTAATTTCACCAGAATGCCCATATATTTTTTTATCGAGGGTTTGTCTATTCAGGTCCCATAAATAAATTGCACCATACGGGCATTGAAATTCGTAAGCATCACCACAGCCACCAGCAGCTAGGAAATGGTTATCGGGCGAAAAAGCCAGGCTATACACGGGTCCCGTTGGGAATTCAAAAATACTCACTAATTCGTAGGTGAATATATTCCATAGGTATATTTTATTCAAGTCACTCGATGCCACTTTGGTTCCATCTGGACTCACTAAGATGGATCCATTATCAATAAAACCATCAATACTACCCATAATCTTCCAATCATTGGTATCCCATAAGTGGATAAATCCGTCTTCACCTGCGGTTGCCACCAGGGCGCCATTCGGTTGGCAAGCGATGCTGATAACACTTCGCGCGTGGGCTGGTATGATCCTCTCCAGTGCACCATTTGAAGCTTTCCAAACTTGTATCGTACCATCATACTCCCCCATCATTAACCAACTGCTGTCTGTGCTAAATGTCATATCAGTCGCCCTGCCACCAACACTTCCAATGTATAGATTACTTGCTGTAGGTAAGCTCCTAACCACAATGTTAAAACCTGCACTTGCCAGGAGCAGATTATCAGGACTCATTGCCAAATGCTCAGGCGAGCCACTTACTGGACCGTTAATCGTTTTCTGGAGTGTTCCAGTATTTGCCTCCCAAACCTCTAATACACTGGGATTATAATATCCCGTTTCCCCTCCAATCATCACCTGATTGCCGTCCTGTGAAATGATCATGCTTTGTATCCACATTAATGTATCAAGCATACGAATATATTCCCCGGTTTCCGCATTCCAGAGTCTTACATGATTATCAGCATCTCCTGAAGCCACCACATTCGTTGTGGCACTATAGGAAAGAAAGTTAACACACTGGAATCCAAACTGAATGAGCGATTTTCCGGTTGATAGATCAAAGATGCGCAGAGATTTTTCCTGTGTATTGAGCGCAGCGATTATTGTATTGTCGTCTTTTCCAAATGTAAGCGCATTCACTCCGGGCGGGGTATCAATAAAAGATAGTTTAGTCAAAGGATTAATGGAATAGTTATAAATCCCTATTGAGGTACCTATGGCGAGATATTTTCCACTCGGCGACCATGCAATCTGCTGAATCACCCCCTTACCGATACGACCTACTTCCACCAGTTGAGTAGCATTGTCCAGTGAGATCACGCGTGAGACCGGTGTTGGTGTTACCGTGACCGTGTTCGTTGGATTAGGTGTGTTTTGTTGGGATGATTGTAGCGCTAGCAGGGAGGTGGGTTGGGAACTGGGTTTTAGCTAGTATCGCTTTTGTTACATGTGGTTCTGGCGTGGAAGTCTGGGTCCCTTGAGACATGGAACATGAAATTAAAGTTATACAAATTACAATTGGGTAGAAGAATGACCTTTTTATCACCAAACCGGTCTCCAGTTCTTATTATATATCCGCTTATCAATAATGTGCTGGCGCTTGTAAATTCCACATTTCTGAATATAATTCGGACATATTTAACCGCTGCCCAAACTAATTCGTCCAGGAGGAAGAGCAATGCAGACAATTCGCAAGATCTTGAGTGAAAAAGGGAGTGAGATCTGGAGCACTTCACCAGGGGCAACTGTTTATGATGCCCTGCAGATCATGGCGGACAAAGACGTGGGCGCGTTACCCGTACTGGACCACGAAAAGCTCGTGGGGATCTTCTCTGAACGAGACTATGCACGCAAAGTTATCTTGTTGGGGAAATCTTCCAAAAAAACATTGGTAAAAGAGATCATGACTCCGCATGTGATCTATTCTACACCTGATATGACCAACGAGCAGGGATTAACTCTCATGACCGCCAAGCACATCCGTCACCTGCCGGTCATTGAAAGAGATGCACTGGCGGGTATGATTTCCATCGGTGACCTGGTGCGTTCGATCATTTCAGAGCAAAAGGAAATGATCACCCAGCTTGAGCAGTATATCCTGCATTACACCAGCATCACATAAACCCCTACCTCATTCCCCATTATTATCAAGCGAAAATGATGGAAGGGTTATTACAGGATCGATATTCATGAGATGATTTCCCATTACTCTGGATACTTGTGATTTTCGGGATATTAAGGGAATAATCAGATCTCAATTGCACAACAAAAAGATCAGCCTCCCGGTGTTTCCAAACCACGGGAGGCTGTTGATTTTTGGTATATGCTATATTGTTGAGTGACTGTAAATCTTACATCTCTATAAGTCACTCCGATATTTGATCACTTGCCAATGATATCTCCGTCTGGGTCGATCACATACCATACACTCCCGACCCCTTGACCAGTTGTATCACCCGGTTTGGTGTCTTTTATCCAGTAATAGAGTGGCATATGATTGTAGGTAACGATCATGCTACCATCTGCTAATTGAGCAGATCCGACTTTCGAGTCATCCACACCTGGACCTAATATCGGACTTCCCTGGGTTAGCAGGGGTGGCCAATTTACCAGACAGTCGCCAGTGCAATTGCTTGTGTCGGGTAAATCCCTGGTGAAGATATATAACGTCATTCCTTTGCCGTCCACCAGGATCTGACCCAGTGTGGGATCTGAGGCGACGTTGAGGGTTGGTTCCTCAAGGGATGCTCCAGTTACGGGGGTGGGATCCGCAACAACTTCGGGTGAATCATCGATTTCTTTACCAGAGGGCGAAATCACATACCAGACACTGCCGACACCTTGGCCTGTTGTATCGCCAGGTTTGGTATCTTTGATCCAATAGTACAGTGGCCGATGGTCGTAGGTGACGATCTTGGTGCCATCAGCCAGCAGTGCAGTACCGACCTGTGAGGCGTCAACCCCTGAACCCAGGGTCGGGTTGCCTTGGGTCAGGAGAGGTGGCCATTTTGCCAGACAAGCAGCATCACAGTTGCTTTGGTCACGTCCATCTTTTGTAAAAATGTACAAAGTCATTCCCTTACCATCCACCAGGATATCACCTAATGTCGGATCGGTGGCTACATTGATCGTGGGCTCACTAGCTGAGGCTACAGGGGCAGTTGTCGGCGGAGTCGTGCTGGCTAATCCGACAGGTTGACCAGCTGGAGCAATAACGTACCATACGCTACCAACGCCCTGTCCAGTTGTTTCACCGGATTTGGAATCGTTGATAAAGTAGTATAACGGCATATGGTTGTAGGTGACGATCTTGGTCCCATCAGCCAATGCAGCTGATCCGACCATTGATGCATCAACCCCTGAGCCGAGTGTCGGGTTACCCTGTGTCAGGAGAGGCGGCCATTTTGCCAGGCAAGCAGCATTACAATTGCTTTTATCAGCCTCGTCTTTGGTGAACATATACAAGGTCATACCCTCACCATCCACCAGAATCTGTCCCAAGGTGGGGTCGGTAGTCACATTAATAACAGCTTCCGCGGCTGCTGCAACGGGCTGGGTAGTCTGTGGAACGGAAACTTCCGGAGTCTGGTTAGCCTGGACAGTAGGTGTACAGGCTGCCAGGATCATGGATATGGATGCCACCACGCCGATCAGTGTGGCTGGTTTCATTATGGATTTCAAGTTAAATCTCGTGTTCATTACTTAGTTCCTCCTATTGGAATTCAAACATCTAGCTAAATATACGTAATAAGATATAAATTGGATTTATTTCACATAAAAAAAAAGCGGAGGAATAACCTCCGCATCAGATTTTCTTCGCAGTATTTAGTGGGGAATTTCACTCCCCAAGACTTTGGCACCCGTCGGACCAGGGCTGCCTCCCATCGGTTCAATTGTAATACCGATCGTATCATATTGGATAAGTGGTAGGGGTGCCAGTAGCTCCAGGGAAGCATACCCCTCATAATTGACTGAAAACAAACCAGCACTGATACGTACACCATCACGGTTTAACCAAACCTGGTACTGGTGCTCAAAATCTAGTTCTGCCAGATGATCCACGACCAGCGTGCCATAATGGCCATTCTGATCCATGATCATTGTCCCAACGGCTTGAGGAGAATCTTTTGTGCTCGCCAGGGCGATCACTCGCATGGGTGTATTCACCTGGAGGTTCGAGGAGCTTAGTTGGCGCCAGAGGAGTATATTTCCCAATGCCAGCACGAGGATAAGGGCCAGTCCCAAAGCAGGGAGGCGCATTCGTAAAACACTGGTTAGTTTCTCCAATAATGTTGGCTGGCTGGAGGGGGTGGCTTTTGGATAAAGCGCATGGATGGCGCCGATCAAATTTTCTTTTACCCTGGGTGGTGGATAGCTTTGCACCAGAGCCAAAGGTAAGTCGTCCGCAACCAGCTGCAGGCGTTGATATTCCGCCTGGCAAATTGGGCAATCCGCCAGATGCTCAGCTACCTGGCCCATTTCCGTCTCCGCTAAGATATCCAGCACATAGCCTGGCAGCATATCTATGACGTGATTTTCAACTTCCATCGCCATGATCCAATACTCCTAAGAAACAATACGCAAAAAACATACCATTAGATTTCTATTAATGCTGCTCATCCTGTAAAAGTGTGCGCAATTTTTGCATACCCAGGCGGATGCGTGTCTTCACCGTACCAAGAGGTTCACCCAAAGTGGTGGCGATTTCGGGATGCGAGAGCCCCTGGAAGAACGCCATACCGAGCGCCTGTTTCTGTTCTGAAGGGAGTTGTGCCACTGCAACCCGAATACGTTGTTGGCGCTGCATAAGGTCCACCCCCCATTCGACGTTTTGCCCGTCAGGCAAGTCGATCGCTTCTGCTTCCTGCCAGGTAACCTGCAAGTCTTCATGGTGGGTAATGGTCTTCCTGTAGAGATCAATGGAACGGTGGCGGGCAATACTGGTCAGCCACGTGACCACACGACCTTGCTCGGCACTGTAAGTACGGGCTTTCCCCCACACTCGTACGAACACATCCTGGGTTACTTCCTCGGCGCGGTCAGGATCTGACAGCGCATTGAATGACACACTGTAAACCAGCCGGCTGTAACGGTCATACAGCTCACTCAGAGCGGTTTCATCAGAGTGGGCG
>Ga0154899_1059_pt1 | contig 15223 bp, 14 predicted proteins | sample Rifle2008BG19ft_FD_105871 | JGI IMG/M metagenome (GOLD analysis project Ga0154899, IMG submission 105871) | Chloroflexi bacterium RBG_19FT_COMBO_50_10 | reverse complement strand
AAGAGATTGCCCAGCTAAATTCAGAGCTTGACCAGGCATTGGCTAAAGCCAATGAATACCTGGGGGGCTGGCAACGTGAAAGGGCTGAATTCTACAACTATAAGAAACGTATGGAACGCGAGCAATCCCTGGGTGGTCAAAATGCGTTCGGGAATGCCATCCGGCGCTATTTGGATATCGCCGATGACCTGGCTAGAGCCCTGAAGAACAAGAATCGCCCAACCGAGGGGGATGGTGCCGTCTGGGCGGACGGTATTGACCTTATCTATCGAAAATTTCTCGGCGCTTTTGAAGCCGATGGAGTAATTACCATCGATACAGATGGTAAATATTTTGACCCGAACCTGCATGAAGCCATCTCAAACGAAGATAGCCCTGACCATGAGAGCGGGCAGATCATTGAGGTCGTGCAGCCGGGATACACCCTGGGCGAGCGGGTAATCCGCCCGGCACGTGTCCGGGTAGCCAGGTAATTATATTTAATAGAGCTATTTAAAATTATTCACATCTAATCATTGACAAGGAGATTAACAGAATGGGAAAAATAATTGGTATCGATCTGGGTACTACCAACTCGGTAGTGGCAGTGATGGAAGGCGGAGAGCCTACCGTCATATCGAGCGCTGAAGGTGAACGACTGGTGCCGTCAGTGGTTGCGGTGAACAAGAACCACGAGCGTCTGGTCGGGCGGGTGGCACGCAACCAGGCAGTGGTCAACCCTGAAAATACTATCTTTTCAATCAAACGCTTCATGGGTCGAAAGTTTGATGACCCCGAGGTGAAGAAAGCACTGAGCCGTGTTCCCTATAAGGTTGCCAAAGCCCCCAATGGGGATATCCGGGTGAATTTGGACGGACGGGAATATTCCCCTCCTGAAGTCTCAGCCATGATCCTGGCTAAGTTAAAAACCGATGCAGAAGCATACCTGGGTGAGACGGTGACTCAGGCAGTTATCACTGTGCCGGCTTATTTTAATGATGCCCAGCGTAATGCCACCAAGGATGCCGGCAAGATCGCCGGATTGGAAGTGTTGCGCATCATCAACGAGCCAACCGCATCCTCCCTGGCTTACGGGTTGGATAAGAAGAAAGATGAAATCATTGCAGTCTATGACCTGGGTGGAGGTACTTTCGATATTTCCATCCTGGATGTCGGCGATGGGGTCTTTCAGGTGCGTTCCACCAGTGGAGATACCTTCCTGGGTGGTGATGATTTTGACATGCGTTTGATCGATTATTTTGCGGATGAATTCAAGAGCTCCAACGGGATTGATCTACGCCAGGACCGCCAATCATTGCAGCGGTTGAAGGAAGCCGCGGAGAAAGCCAAAATAGAGCTATCCAGCATGATGCAGACAGAAATCAACCTGCCCTACATCACGGCGGATGCTTCAGGTCCGAAACACCTGGTGATGAACCTGACACGCTCTAAATTGGAGCAACTGACTGGTGATCTGATTGAGCGCTCTTTGGGTCCGGTTAAAACCGCGATACACGATGCAGACCTGGATACCTCGAAAATTAATGAAGTCGTGCTGGTGGGTGGCATGACCCGCATGCCGGCGGTACAGGAAGCGGTACGGAAGCTGTTCAACAAGGAACCTCATAAGGGTGTCAACCCGGATGAGGTGGTGGCGATCGGTGCTGCGATCCAGGCGGGTGTGTTGGGTGGCGACGTGAAGGATATCCTCCTGCTGGACGTCACACCACTGACCCTATCGGTGGAAACGTTGGGAGGTGTGGCGACGCCATTAATTGAACGCAATACGACCATCCCAACCCGCAAGAGCCAGATCTTTTCCACGGCTTCGGATAGCCAACCCCAGGTTGAGATCCATGTGCTTCAAGGCGAGCGACCCATGGCGACTGACAACAAGAGCCTGGGCAAGTTCATCCTGGATGGCATCCCTCCTGCGCCACGCGGCCTGCCACAAATCGAAGTTACTTTTGATATTGATGCCAACGGGATCATCAAGGTAACTGCGCTTGATAAAGCTACTCAGCGCAGCCAGCATATCACCATCACTGCCTCTTCTGGCTTGAATGAGGCTGAAGTTGAGCGTATGCGCCGTGAAGCGGAGCTGCATGCCGATGAAGATAAGAAACGCAAGGAAATGATCGAAGCCCGCAATACCGCAGATAATGCGATTTACACAGCCGAGAAGGCATTGCGTGACTTTGGAGATAAAGTGCCCGCGGATATCAAGAGCAAGGTGGAAGCAGAGGTTGCCAATGTAAAAAAGACCCTGGAAAGCGATGACGCTGCTGCAATCAAGAGTGCCACGGAACAGTTATTCCAGGTCGTTCAACAGATTGGTGCAAATGTCTACCAGGAAGGTGGCCCGGAAGCCGGTCCGTCGGCGGGTGGTGAGGCGCCTGGTCCTGATGCTGATCAGAAACCAGGTGGAGATGATGATGTAGTGGATGGTGAATTCAGAAATGAATAAGCGTTTGATGGTTTAAACGTTTGAACGTTAGAACGTTGTTGGAACAGGATGACGACCATCGTTCGTTTTGAGGATATCGGATATTTGAATCAATCAGAATTCTCACGTATATTTGAGCTGTGTGATAAATGCAGTCGCCAAATTGCATGTTTTATGCAATATCTGGCACAACGGCCAAAAGCACTCCAAAAAGAAGGGATAAACTATAACGTTTAAACGTTATAACCTGATAACGCAAAGAAATGCCTCAACGTGATTACTACGAAGTTTTGGGTGTGCCACGTGATGCTTCGCCAGAAGATATAAAGTCTGAGTTTCGAAAGCTTGCGCGGCAATATCATCCTGATGTGAGCCAGGAACCGAATGCGGAAGAGCGCTTTAAGGAAATCAACGAGGCTTACGCGGTCTTGTCTGAGCCGGATAAGCGCGCCGCATATGACCGGTTTGGTCACGCAGGAGTGCAAAACATGGGTGGCGTGCCCGATTTCACGGTCGACTTCTCAGACCTGTTCGAGGAATTTTTTGGCGGGTTTGGAGGTTTTGGACGCACTGCCAGCCGAAGAGCGCGCAATGCCCCGCGGCGTGGCGGTGATCTTCAATATAACGTCGACATGAGCTTTGAAGAATCGGTTTTCGGGATCGATAAAGAGATAGAGATCACCCGGGATGAAGTTTGTGAGACTTGTGGCGGCAAGGGTGCAGAACCTGGCACGAGCCGGGTGCGTTGCACCAGCTGTAACGGGACGGGTGAAGTTCGACAGGTGCGACAGACGCTGCTTGGCTCGATGGTCCAGGTCTCCACATGCCCCGTTTGCAACGGTCAGGGTGAAACAATCACCACGCCATGCCATACCTGTAGTGGGCGTGGGTTGGTGCGAAAAACTCGCAAGAAGGTTGTATCCATCCCAGGCGGGGTGGACAATGGCAACCAGATCCGTCTGGCAGGTGAGGGACAGCCAGGTGAAAATGGCGGTCCGAATGGAAACCTGTATCTCGTTATCCGGGTCTTATCCCATAAATATTTCCGACGGCGTGAGAACGACATTTTATTGGACCTGAACATCAATATTGCCCAGGCTTCGCTTGGAGCCGAGGTGGAAGTACCCACTGTGGATGGACTTGCCAAACTAAAGATCCCGGCAGGAATTCAGCCCGGCAAAGTATTACGCATGCGGGGGAAAGGTGTGCCCCATATCCGTGGAAATGGTCGGGGCGACCAGATGGTGGTGGTCAATATTGAGGTGCCCAAGATCCTGACGAGCGAGCAACGCAAGCTGATGGAGCAGCTGGCAGAAAGCCTTGGAAGCGAGGTCAGCCCGGCAGAGCGCGGCTTTCTGGATTGGTTAAAGGATACCCTCGCAGGGTAACCAAACCCTGCCTTCGGTCTATCTGAGTTGTGATTTTTCCCAGGATGATTATATAAACATGGCTGATAAGTACTGGCATGAAGTAAGCCTTACTGTGGATGGTGAGCTGGCTGAAGCCGTGGCAGAAGTGTTGAGGCGTTACATCCCGGACGGCGTGGTGATCGAATCGACCGCGGTGATGGCTGGTCCAGCTGATGAGAATGGACAGGCGGTCGGACCGCTTAGGGTATGCGGATATATCCCCGTGGATGATCATCTGGAAGAAACCCGTCACAGGATTGAAGAGGGGTTATGGTATCTGGGGCGAATCTCCCCATTACCGGCACCTGAATTTAAGCAGATCCAGGAAGTCAATTGGATGGAAGCCTGGAAGGAACACTACCACCCGATCCCCATAGGCCGTAAACTGCTCATCCTTCCAGCCTGGATCGATCCGACGGAACATGAGCGCATCCCCATCCGGATTGAATTGGGAATGGCGTTCGGCACCGGCACGCACCCGACCACCCAGCTTTGTCTGGCACTGGCGGAAGATTTTTTTACATCCCTGGATCGTAGTGATGGTATACGGGTAATCGATATCGGCTGTGGGTCGGGAATCCTTTCCGTCGCCGGGATAAAGCTCGGGGCGGAGGTAGCATTGGGGGTGGATATTGACCCGGAAGCAGTTCGAGCATCGGGAGAGAATGCATCCCTCAATGGGGTGAGCCTCCAGCTGGAGCTGGGGATTGGGTCAGTGAGAGAAGTGCTTGCGGGAAATTTCAGCTTTCAAAAAGCCCAGCTGGTGTTTGCGAACATCCTGGCACCTGTGCTTGTGCAATTGCTTGACCAGGGTTTGGGTGAGCTGGTGACGCCAGATGGATGGTTGATTCTATCCGGCATCCTGGCAGAGCAAAGCCACGTGGTGGAAGCTGCATTGGCTGCGCATGGATTCAGTCAGGTTGATCGAAGCCAAATGGGGGATTGGGTGGCGCTGGCTGCCCGACGATAACTCGTGTATCAGTAGAATAGCTTGATAAAAGAGAATTGACCGGAAGAACACCCGGGTTATTTTAACATGGGCATTTTAATGCCGTGACGCCTGGCTGCATCGATGGCAATCTGATAACCTGCATCTGCGTGACGGACGATTCCCATGCCAGGGTCATTGGTTAAAACCCGTTCGAGGCGCCGTGCGGCTTCGGGTGTGCCATCTGCCACGATCACCTGCCCGGCATGCTGGCTGAAACCGATCCCAACCCCACCGCCATGATGAAATGATACCCAGGTTGCACCTCCAACAGCGTTGATAAGCGCATTCAGGATAGGCCAATCACTGACGGCATCAGTACCATCCAGCATACCCTCCGTCTCCCGGTTGGGAGAGGCGACTGAGCCTGCATCCAGGTGATCCCGCCCGATCACAATCGGGGCTTTCACGATTCCCTCAGCTACCAGGTTATTGAATAAACGACCGGCATCCGCACGTGCTCCATAACCGAGCCAACAAATCCTAGATGGAAGCCCCTGGAAGTGAACTTTCTCCCGCGCCAATCTCAGCCAACGGTGGAGGTGGGCATCCAGAGGAAATAGCTCCATGATGGCTTCATCGGTACGATAAATATCCTGCGGGTCTCCGGATAGAGCCACCCAGCGGAAAGGACCTTTGCCTTCACAGAATAAGGGGCGGATATAAGCCGGGACGAAACCTGGGAACTCGAAGGCATCCTTTACGCCTGCATCAAATGCCCGCTGGCGCAGGTTATTTCCGTAATCGAAGACCTCAGCACCGCGGCGCTTGAATTCCAGCATTGCCTGCACATGCTGAGCCATGGATTGCATTGAACGGTGATGGTATTCCTGAGGCTGGTTGATCCGCAAGGTGTCAGCCTGAGTCACATCCATACCGGCGGGCACGTACATGAGCACATCATGGGCGGGGGTCTGGTCGGTGACCACATCCGGGACAACACCACGCATGGCAAGCTCGGGGTAAATCTCGGCTGCATTCCCTATCAACCCAATGGATTTGGGCAATTCTTTCTTTTGGAATTCCTCAACCAGGGTCATGGCTTCTTCCAGGGTGTCCACGACCATATCCACATAGCCCATCTCCAGGCGACGCTGGGCGCGGGTGGGGTCTACCTCGACGATGAGCCCGACGCCTTCATTCATTGTGATCGCCAGTGGTTGAGCTCCACCCATTCCGCCCAACCCAGCCGTGAGCACAAACTTTCCTTTTAAGGAATCCCAACCGCGCTGGCGGGCAAGTGAGCCAAGGGTTTCATAGGTGCCCTGCAGGATGCCCTGGGTGCCGATGTAGATCCATGAACCAGCGGTCATCTGACCGAACATCATTAAGCCACGCGAAACCAGCTCGTCAAAATGCTCCTGGGTGGCCCAATGGGGCACCAGGTTGGAATTGGCAATCAATACCCTGGGAGCATCTGGATGAGTCTTAAAAACCGCCACCGGCTTGCCGGATTGCACCAGGAGGGTCTCATCCAGCTCAAGCTCTTTGAGCGAAGCCAGGATGGCATCAAAACATTCCCAATTCCGGGCAGCCTGTCCACGCCCACCATAAACAACCAAATCTTGCGGGCGTTCAGCCACCTCAGGGTCCAGATTGTTCTGGATCATGCGGAAGGGTGCCTCGGTCAACCAGGATTTGCAGGTAAGTTGTGTGCCACGCGGTGCGTGGACTACGCGGGGAGTTGACATAAATCCTCCGGGAATGAGTTAATGGATATGGGGTAATGTGTCTAGGGGGCTTAGGTTTATGTAATTAAACCAAACTACCCTCCAGGCTGATTATACGCCAGGAGGGGCTTGATGAGCAAATACCATGCAATTGACTTAAAAAGGCAGGTTCTATCCCAGCGCAGCTACCTGGACGAACTGGGCAAAATTGGCTTTGGAGAGCTGATCCACCAACGATTTCTGGGCTTCGCACCATACCGGTTTTAGAGGGCAGTTATCATCCAGGATGCAGGTTGACGTTTCCCCTACGCAGTCGTTCAACAGGATAGGTCCATCGATAGCTTCAACGACATCCAGCAAGCTGATCTCTTCGGGATGTTTTGCCAGCGAGACACCTCCTCGCGCTCCTCGCGAGGTCTGTAATAAACCGGCGACGGATAATTGCGAAACGATCTTCGCCAGGAAGGAGGGTGGGATGCTCTTTTCCTTAGCAATTTGACCTGTGGCTGCCCGCTGGTCCTGACCTAATTGTGCAAGATAAACCATGGCTCGAACTGCGTAATCTGCTTGACGTGTAATTTGCATTCTAAACTCCCATATTTTGGTATTAATACTATGAATAATTTTATATATTTTAGACTATATTTGACCAATTTACAAGTGACAGAGGTCACACACTAACTATGATGGTCATCATCCTTTGTAATGAATCTGACCGTACCAGCCACAGAAGGGTAAAACTTACCAATTCAACTCACTTGTGATAAGATAGTCAATTGATCTGGAAACCTGGAGGAGACTCGATGAAGCAAATCTGTGTCGTGGGAGTTGGCTATGTAGGTCTGGTAACAGCAGCCTGCTTTGCTGATCTTGGTAACCGTGTCATTGCCCTGGATATCATTGAGGAAAAAATCAATGGCTTAAAGCAGGGAAAGCTCCCCATTTATGAGCCTGGCTTAAAAGAGCTGGTGGACCGTAATGTCCAGGCAAAGCGACTGACCTTTACCACTTCCTACGCAGAATCGTTGGAAGGGACTGAGTTTGCGTTCATCGCGGTAGGAACTCCCATGGGGATGGATGGCGAAGCAGACTTGCATTACGTGGAAGCCGCAGCACGCGAGATTGCTGAGAATATGACCGGTCCACTGATCATCATCAACAAGTCAACCGTCCCGGTGGGGACGGGGGATTGGGTGGCAGATATTATACGCAATTATCAAAAGAGCCCCATCCCATTTTCGGTGGTATCGTGTCCTGAGTTTTTACGGGAAGGCGCCGCGATCGGGGATTTTATGCAACCTCACCGGACCGTCTTGGGGTCGTTGGATCTTGAAGCAGCAGAAAAAGTAGCTCAATTACACTTACCTTTGCGGGCACCTATTGTCATCACTGATCTACGGACGGCAGAAATGATTAAATATGCCTCTAACGCATTTCTGGCTACCAAGATTTCATTCATCAATGAAATCGCGAATATCTGTGAAGCTCTTGGGGCAGATGTGAAAGAGGTTGCCATTGGAATGGGTTATGATGCGCGCATTGGAAAGCAATTCCTGGATGCGGGAGTGGGGTATGGTGGCTCGTGCTTTCCAAAGGACGTCAAGGCATTGGCATACATGGCAGCTGAGCAAGGGCGTCACCCGCAATTGCTCTATACAGTGATGGATATCAATGACGACCGCCGTGAAATGGCAGTTGCTCATATTAAAGAGATGGTTGGCACCTTGAAGGACAAGGTGATTGGACTGCTCGGGCTTTCATTCAAACCCAATACCGATGATATGCGTGATGCCCCATCCATCACCATTATCCAAAAATTGCAGGCAGAAGGGGCAATCATCAAAGCCTATGATCCCGTGGCAATGGCAGTTGCGCAGCCCTTGCTCCCCGGTGTGCAAATGATGCCCGACCCTTATACATTGGCTGAGGGATGCGATGCACTGGTGGTGGTTACGGAATGGAATGAGTTCAAGCAGCTGGATCGGGCGCGGTTGCGTGATTTAATGCGCCAGCCTGTACTGTATGATGGGCGTAATATCTACGAACCGGATGATATGGTGCGGTCCGGTTTCATTTATCGCGGGGTCGGCAGGGGTTACAATGGCATGAACCTGGAAAAGGCGGGGCATAGCATTTTACCGCCTGTAGAATAACAATGCGGGTTTTCATCCATCACCACAGCCTGACCACCCATGGAATAGAATTTACGGATATATCCGAGCGCATGTGACACAGTCCCAACCCCCGATTTGCGATTATGAAGGCTCTGATTACCAAAGTAGTTTTTGGGAACAGGGTGGGCGCCAGTATGAGGACCAGGTGGAAGGTATTGCGCTCAAACGATTGATGCCTGCCCAGGGTGATCTGTTATTGGAGCTGGGTGCCGGGGCGGGGCGCAATACACCCAGGTACGTTGGGTACAAGCAGGTGGTCTTACTGGATTATTCGCTTACCCAGCTCAAGCAAGCAGTGCAGCGATTAGGAAGGAACCAGCACTACATCTATGTGGCAGCCGATATTTACAAATTGCCATTCGTGGATGGTTTGTTCGATACGGCAACCATGATCCGTACTTTACATCATATGGCAGACCCGCAAGCTGCGTTACACCAGGTATGGCGGACTTTGCAGCCAGGGGCAATTTTTATCCTGGAGTATGCAAACAAACAGAACCTGAAATCCATTCTGCGTTATATACTTGGTCGACAAACCTGGTCTCCATTTTCATTGCAGAGTGTGGAATTCGAGAAGCTGAACTATGACTTTCACCCCAAAATGGTACGTCGCTGGCTGAAGGAGACCGGTTTCAGCCTCGAACGCCAGCTGGCGGTCTCTTATTTCAGGGTGGGGGTGCTTAAAAAAATCATGCCTATCAGCCTGCTTACCCGTATGGATGCGCTAATGCAGCGTACAGGGAAATGGTGGCAGCTTTCTCCGAGTGTGTTCACCCGCAACCATGCCGTAAAGTCCACGGGAAAAGCCCGAGCTGGAAATTTCTTCAGGTGCCCGGCTTGCGAGTCCGATTCCCTTAAACCACACGGTGCCCAGGTAATCTGCCTCGGTTGTTCGCGGAAATGGCCCATCCAGGACGGGATCTTTGATTTCCGGATGGATGCTGCTTAATTCAATAATTTTGTCAATTCTTTTGGATCACCCAAAAATGTGATAAGCCGAATACTTTTAGCGGGGTCCGCTCCAGCCATTGGAGCAGGCTGCGTAATAAATGCCCGGCAGCGGGGAAACGAGAAATGATATTGTCGTACGCTCCGAAAATGAATTGCTTTTGAAGCACGCTTACAGGCAGTTTGCTGAAAAGTCTTTCCAGGTCGCCAGCTGAATAAGCTCGAACATGGGGAGCCAATTTATTTCGCCATCGGGAAGGCAGATAGTTGACCAGGGGAATATTGCCAAAATGATAGCGGCCGCGCCAATAAATACCATGTGTCTCGAACGGGTATCCGCGATTAGGGACAAAAAGCAGGATCACGCCACCCGGATTGAGCACGCGTAACATTTCAACGACGGAGCAACGATCATCCCGGACATGCTCAAGTACTTCGTGACTTAGAATGGCATCAAAGGTTAGCAACCCAAAGGGTAACTCCTCCCCGGCGGCAATCACCATAAAGGGTGACCGTTTGTAAGCCTGCTGTGCACGTTCCGGGTCATATTCCAACCCAACCATGGAACCAACATGGGGGAGCAGGTGTTCCAGATACATTCCAACACCACAGCCATTTTCCAACACACGACCTGTGATGTGACTCCCTGCAGCAGACAGGATCAGACGCAAACGGCGTTCCTGTCCTGACCTCCATACATATGAAGGTTCACCACGCAGAGCAGCCTTATCGAGGTCACGACCGGTCATTGATTCACCCAACGGATTGACCCTGCCATTCCTGGTAGAGGTCATTTTTGATCCCCAAGCGTGCCAGGATACGACCAATGGTATGATTGATCATCCCGTCTATTGATCGCGGCTGAATGTAAAATGCCGGAGTGGGTGGAAAAATAACTGCACCCGCGGCGGCTGCCTCGCTCATCAAGCGCAGATGACCAGGATGGAATGGCGTTTCGCGCACGACCAACACCAGTGGTCGACCTTCTTTGAGTGTGACATCTGCGGCGCGGGAGATGAGGTCATCCGTGTAGGAATTGGCAACTGCAGAGAGAGTTTTGATCGAGCAGGGAATGATCACCATCCCCATGGTAGCAAACGAACCCGAAGCAATGGTTGCACCAACGTCATGGAAATCGTAGCAGACATCTGCCAGGGAAAGCACATGTTCCACTTGCCGGTCCGTTTCCTGCAGGACGGTGAGGCGTGCCGATTCAGAAAGCACCAGATGAGTTTCGATTGGGGTTGGATTGAGTGTCTCCAATAAGCGAATCCCCAGGATGGCGCCTGAGGCTCCCGTTATACCGACGACCAATCGGCGAGGAATGGGATGATGCAGGTGAGGCAGATTAATGTTTTGACTTTCCATGATGGCAATGCTCATTTCCCTGTGAGTATGGATGGGCAAGGGATGGTTATATGGATGAAGTCATGTGGATACCCAGTCGATTATAACAGGTGATATTAAGGCCTTCATCATTAAGGGAATTATTATCTATCAATGAGCCTTAATCCCAATATTAAGCGATATAATGTAAATAGTATATATAAGCGAGCTACCATGTATATTTGACCCTCATCAGGTCAGTCACCTATAGCACTCATTGTTTTTATATTGGTTATTTGCAGCAACGGTGAGGGGAAATAGAGTAATTATTCAGACTTTGCATCAAAGTCAGAATCGAATTTAATTACTGTAGTACATGGAAACTCTCGCTCCTAGAATCGCAAAAACAGGAGGCTGCTATGAGTGTTGAATTTATGATCCGGATAATCGGTATGATTGTATTTGCAATTACCGGGGCATTTTTGGGTGACTATTTAGGAAATGCCATCGGTGAATCGCCTGTTCTTACATCAATCCTTATCGGTCTGGTTGGAATGCTTTTCGGGTTGATCCTGACACCCTACTTTACCACACGCCCAATCCGTTTGATCCGTAGGACTTTGCTGAGCGTTTCCACACAAACATTAACATCAGGATTGACCGGGCTGGTGGTCGGGTTGGTCATCGCAGCGCTGCTCACTTTTCCGCTCTCGCTCCTGCCCGTTCCTTTTGGCAAGATCCTGCCATTTGTTGGCGTCCTTGTGTTTGCTTATTTTGGTATCGCCATTTTCGTCATGCGCCAGACGGACCTTTCTTCGTTCGTAAGGCTGCCCCCAGGGCGTTCCGGGGAGGAAACCTCTACCTCCACACAGCCCACTTATCGGACCGTATTATTGGATACCAGTGTAATCATCGACGGGCGGATTGCGGATATTGCGCGCACAGGCTTCCTGGTGGGTACCTTACTCATCCCGAGGTTTGTGCTCAATGAACTGCAGTTTATCGCTGATTCATCCGATAATCTCCGCCGGCAACGGGGAAGGCGCGGAATTGAAGTGATCTCCCAATTGCAGAAAGACACCAGCACCCCTCTGCGTATCAGCGATATGGATGTTGAGGGCGTGCGCGAGGTGGATGATAAACTGGTCGTTTTAGCGCGGCAGTTAAAATGCCCTATTTTAACCAATGATTACAATCTGAACAGGATCGCTGAACTTCAAGGTGTGAGCGTACTCAATGTCAACGAGCTGGCCAACGCTGTCAAGCTGGTCTTCCTGCCAGGTGAATCGATTGAGGTTAATGTCATCCAGGAGGGCAAGGAATCGGGTCAGGGTGTGGGATACCTGGACGATGGGACGATGGTCGTGGTTGAAGATGGGCGGAATTATCTGAGTAAAAAAGTGAATGTAACCGTTACAAAAGTATTGCAAACTGCTGCCGGGCGAATGATCTTTGCCCGGATGGAAAAAGCAGAATAAGATAAAGGTGTAATGATGGCTCTACGGATCTATAACACACTCACACGACGAAAAGAAGATATTCAAACTCTTCAACCCGGCAAATTAACCATGTATGTGTGTGGCCCAACTGTGTATGACAAAGCACATGTGGGACATGCCATGTCTGCGCTGGTCTTTGATATCATCCGCCGTTACCTGGAATATCGCGGTTATGAAGTCCGCCATGCCATGAATTACACCGATGTGGATGACAAGATCATCAACCGGGCAAACCAGATTGGGATGGATCCCATTCAGCTGGCAGAGCAATACATCAACGAGTTCGGCAGGCACCTGGTCGAGCTGAATATCCTGCCAGCTACAGTTTATCCCCGCGCCACACACGAGATCCCTTATATCATCAAGCTGATCACTCAACTTGGCGAGGAGGGTTATGCATATGAGGTGGATGGGGATGTTTATTTCCGGGTCAGCCACGATGAGGATTACGGGAAGCTTTCCTCCCGCCAGCTGGACGAAATGCAGGCAGGTGCGCGGGTCAACGTGGATGAACGCAAAGAAAACCCCATGGATTTTGCGCTTTGGAAATCTTCCAAACCGGGAGAACCAGCCTGGGAAAGCCCCTGGGGGATGGGTCGTCCGGGATGGCATATTGAATGCTCCGCCATGAGCATGCACCACCTGGGCGAACAGATAGATATCCACGGCGGTGGGAATGATCTGATTTTCCCGCACCATGAAAATGAAATCGCCCAGACTGAGTCTGCCACTGGCAAGCCTTTTGCCCGTTATTGGGTGCACAACGGCATGATGCAGCTGGCAGGCGAAAAGATGTCCAAATCACTGGGTAATTTAGTGACGATCGAAAACTTCCTTGCCGGGCATGAAGGTGATGTGTTGCGAATGATGGTGTTGAATTCCAGCTATCATAACCCGCTTTCCTTTGGTGATGAGATTATCTCTCAGGCTGAGAAAGCACTGGAACGATTACGCCTGACATTACGCCCCGCGGTTGGTGGAGAAAGGGAAGAAGGCGATGCGGTGGAGAGCCTGCACAAGCAGGTGGATGGCACTCGCAATGGCTTTCTCGAGTGTATGGATGACGATTTCAATAGTGCAGGTGCTTTGGGTCATCTATTTGAGCTCGTGCGCGCCATCAACCAGGCGAAAGATGCAGGCGTATCTGCCGGGATCGTTGCTGCAGGGCAGAGCGTGTTGCGAGAGTTAATGACTATATTTGGCTTGCACATTGAGCGCCCTGAGGCAGGTGGTCAGGCTACGCCTTTCATTGAATTACTGATCAATCTCCGCCGCGAGCTGCGCCAGCAAAAACTATGGGCACTGGCTGACACGGTTCGAACCAACCTGGCAGAGCTTGGGGTGTTGCTGGAAGACAGTAAGGGTGGCACAACCTGGCGTTGGAAATAAAAAATCCTTTCCCGGAGTATAGCAGCCTCCGGGATTATTTTGGTGACATATGAAGGAATGGTTATATGGACGGAATGCAGTATACGAGAGCTTGCTGGCGAGACGGCGCCAATTTTTCCGGTTAAGATTAGCCCAGGGGGCGGAGGAAAAAGGTCACCTGGCGGAAATCATCCGCATGGCAACCGACTTGAAGCTGCCAATCGACAGGGTGCCACGCGCAAGCCTGGACGCTCTCGCGAAAGGTCACCAGGGAGTGATCCTGGAAGCCAGCAGTTACCCGTATTTAGACCTGACGGATATCCTGGCTGTGGCTGCCAGGAGAAATGAGCCTGCATTTCTCTTAATCCTGGACGTGATACAAGACCCACAAAACCTGGGGACCCTGATCCGAACTGCTGAAGGTGTGGGTGTGCACGGGATCCTGCTGCCTTTCCGGCACACTGCCTCGGTCACTCCAGCGGTGGTGAATGCCTCCTCCGGTGCGTGTGAACACCTGCTGGTGACACAGGTAAACCTTGCCCAGGCAATCCAGCAGCTTAAAGAGGAAAACATTTGGATCGTTGGACTGGAAACTAGTGTTGAAGCCCAACCATTACAGGAAGTCCGCCTGGATGGGCCTCTGGCACTGGTAATCGGTGGGGAAGGCGGCGGGATGCGGACACTGGTGCGAGAATCCTGCGACATATTGATGCGCCTCCCCATGCGAGGCAGAGTGGAATCGCTTAATGCAGCCGTGGCTGGATCAGTGGCACTCTATTTTGCCTGGCAGAAGCGTGGTTTTGGTACCCAATCCATTGACGATTTAACCAATCCCTGATAAACTCGCTTGCTGAAAATTGGATTGGACCTCGTTTTTGGACAGAATACCGGGCTCTTTAGTCTTGCTGCAAATATACGCGTCTGTTATAATGCAGTCCGCTTTTAGACCAGTACTTTAACATTTTAACCCGCCGACGTAGCTCAATCGGCAGAGCAACCGCCTTGTAAGTGGTAGGTTATGGGTTCGATTCCCATCGTCGGCTTCAGGCACAGACATTTCGTTATAAGTTAATTAGTCAATTAGCCTCGTTGTTCTCAGGATCATCTTTCGCAAGGAGACTAATTGACAAATTCTCAGTGTAACGAGATGCCGCACGGGCGGTTACCCAAGTGGCCAAAGGGGACTGACTGTAAATCAGTTGGCAGACGCCTTCGGAGGTTCGAATCCTTCACCGCCCACTTTTGCTGCCCTCATAGCTCAGACGGTAGAGCACATTCTTGGTAAGAATGGGGTCATGGGTTCAAATCCCATTGAGGGCTCTTGTTACAGGAATATTTAATCGGATAAACCGTTAAAAGGAGTAGGGAACAGATGGGAAAGCAAAAATTTGAGCGAAACAAGCCGCACATGAACGT
>Ga0154899_1014_pt4 | contig 16664 bp, 18 predicted proteins | sample Rifle2008BG19ft_FD_105871 | JGI IMG/M metagenome (GOLD analysis project Ga0154899, IMG submission 105871) | Chloroflexi bacterium RBG_19FT_COMBO_50_10 | reverse complement strand
GTGACTCTTATGTCTGGCAGTCACTGCACAGCCCGAGCACCGAGATATGTTGCAGGTCAGCCGCGAATTGGTAGCCAGAATTGAGTTGATCATTCAAAGTGAGCAGAAGGTTTGGGTCAGCGTCGATCACCTGACCGCACTGCCGGCATACCAGGTGAATATGAGGACCATGCTGGTGCGTGGCGTAGATCACGCGATCTTTTCCCAGGTCGATTCGACTGGCGAGTCCTTGCTGAACCAATAGCTCCAGGGTACGATACACCGTGGTGATATTCACGCTATGAGTCCGCTTCTGAATCTGAGCAAAAACCTGCTCGGCGCTGATATGCTCACCGCTATGGGCGATGGCTTCGATGATCATTTCACGCTGGGGGGTGATGCGGAAGCCCTGTGAGCGTAAAGCTTCGATAAAAGTTTGGCAAGGAGACATAAGTTTTATCCTTAAGTGCTGGTAATCTCACATCTTATTGCAGATATTTGTAGTTGCAATCATTCGCAATAAGATTATACCTCATGTTAGGAAGGGGAATGAGAGAAAAAAACAAAGCAGGCTTCAAGCCTGCCTCGATGATGGGTGGACGAGGATGGGTTAAATGTACGCCTCAAATTTTGAGACAATGCGGTCCTTGGGCTGGTATCCGCTCAGCCTCTGCACCGGGTTCCCGTTGACAAACAAGATCAAGGTCGGCACCCCCATGACCCCATACTGCATGGCGAGATTGGTGTTTTCGTCCACGTCGAGCTTGACGACTTTCACCTTGCCGTCCCAATCCTGGGAGAGCTGAGTGATCAAAGGATCCAGCATCTTGCACGGACCGCACCAGACCGCGGTAAATTCGACCATCACAGGTAATGTGGATTTGAGCACTTCAGATTCAAACGTTGCTTCATTTGACTTGGAGATATCCGCCATCGCAAACTCCTCAACTTCACTGGTACTTCCTTGGATAGTAACAAGAGCAATGAGAAAAGTCAAGACTTGTACAAGCTGTCCGCGCGTGATAGAATATTTTTCGCAATTCCGGGCGTGTAGCTCAATGGTAGAGCAGTGGCCTTTTAAGCCATTGGTTAAGGGTTCGAGCCCCTTCACGCTCACTTGATTTGCAACAATAGGGCTAAAAACCCCTAAAATAGGCATTTTTCTCCCACCCAGACCTGCTTAACAGCAGGTTTTTGCGTTTAATCCCCCACTTTAGCCTTTTTTGATATAGCAGAAACCAGTAAATAAATTGGGAATTACAATGTATTTTTTAAACTCACTTTCTGGTTAGTCAACAACAGTCAACAACAATCAACCAAATATTTAGATCAGTAGTGAATAGAATATCGGTCTAACTAAGGTGGTTAGATCGGACCTTTAAAGGTACTGATGTCTGAACAAAAATGTGCTATGACAAATAGAGAATGAGAATCTTCTCTCTACAGCTAATGCATGCAATCGAAATCGAATGCTCCATAATAAGCAACCTGACTGTGATAAAGGGGTAAATATGAAAAAAACTGATGGAACAGCCTGCGAACAAAAATCATCGCCTGGTCTTTCGTGTCGACGGTGATCATCCTTTCAGCGGTGGCCTGGTTCACTTTTTATTCCTACCAAAAGGTACTTGTTGATCTGGTCATCAAGCAGGATTGGGCGATTGCCTAATCGAAAGCAGTGGAGGCTTACAGTTCGACAGCCAACCGGTGAATCTCGCCACACGCCCGATTATCCTGAATATTGACGTTAATGAAGAATCCCTGGAAGTCCGTGCTGAGAAAATCCTCAACCAGGCACGGAGCTCAGATACCTATGAAGGGTGAATATATTTTCTAGATCAACAGGGCTAGGTATTTAAAACATGACCTACCAGTCTGGGCTATTTGGTAAGGGTGTTCTCTCTCATAAATCTTTTTTATTGAGGGAAATAATCTTGATATTCATATCACGGATATATGCGAATTTCGTGACCGTTGGGATTTAATTGAGGAAAAACTGAAAGACTAATAGTGAAGGCAACGGTAATTGGCTCAAACCGCAAAAATTGTTCTTTTTATACTTGCTTGCTGATTAGAAGGGAGGAATATTGTGAGCAATCTTGATGATATTAAAAATATGATTTTACGAGGGGATAAAGAAGAAGCGATTAATTTGCTTATATCTACGTTGAAGTTAAACAGCAAAGATATTGATGCATGGTTATTGTTAGGTGAAGTTATTGACGACCCAGCGAAAAAAAGAGATGGTTATAACCAAGTTCTAAAATTATCCCCAAACAATTCACTTGCAATGAATGGATTGTTAAACTTGGATGCATCATGGAGTATACCAATGGGAAACTCTGCTACTAGTCCTCTAGATGCACAGCCAATCCATTACCAAAAAACCAACTCGACAGCAACAATGGGAGGGATTCAAGATTTACAAGCGAATTACCAATATAGACCTGATAGTGTTCCTGCCGAGTCATCCTCTACACTAGACAACTTGAAAGCTGCAATAGGTATAATTATTATAATCGCTGCAGCAGTAATAGTTATTTATGTCGTAGGGGTAATAATGACACCCAGTGATGCTGTTGGTGATAGCAGTCCTTTTTATACAGGATTGTTTTTTATAGTGCTTATTGTAGGGATATGGTTTTGGCGTGAATCTAATAAGAGTACGAGAAGTACTATACAGGGTGCAATTCAGAAACAGAAACAAACCTCTACTTACTCTTTAAGTGCTTATTCTTCTGTTCCTCAAAGTAATACTGTTACATGTAGAACTTGCCAACATTCTGTATCCAGGACTGCTCCATCATGTCCGAATTGTGGTGAATTATATCCAGGATTGATTTCTGGATGTCCACATTGTGGCTCAAAAAATATTCGTATTACTCCAAAGGGCTTTAGCTTAGGAAAGGCTACAGCTGGTGCGGTGGTGGTTGGTCCTATTGGTGTGGCTGGTGGATTGCTTGGGAGAAAAGATTTGGATGTTAGATGTTTAGATTGTCCTCACATATTTACAATCAAGTATGATGAAATAAAGTAATTAATAATAAAATAGACATAGTTCGGCGAGTCACAAACGCATGACTTTGGTTTATGGTTTATATTCCATTATCCACAGGGCTTCCTATCCTGTGTGCCTGGGCAATCTCTTTAATCATAACTTGTGATTTTCTAATATAATAAATAAGTGGATTAAAAAGGATAGCGTCATGTAGGCGTAAAATAGGCAGGGGATATGTCTAATATAAAGAAGGAAATGAAAGAAGCCGCCGATTATGCAATTAAAGCAGGGAGAGAAAGATTTGGACAAGAACTAGATTTTTCTGAACAAAGCATAGATAAGTTAGACAATCTATTAGAGCAGGCTTATCAGAGTTTTTTCAATCTCCCTAAGAATAAAAAGACGAGTAAAGCACTTACCCTAACAGCAAATATATGGGGTAGTTACTTGGGAGAGTTCATGCGCCTGAAGTGGGGTGGCACGTGGATACATAACGGTTCAGAGCGGTTCGTTTTAATAAAAAGAAATAGGTTTTCTCCTATTAAGTTTGTTTATCAGAAGATTTCAAGTCATCCAGAGTACAGTGTGAGATATTATCTTTTTAGGGCGGAAAGAATATTAAAATGGTGGTTTTGAAGCCGAAATATTTGTCGAATGTGGTAGTGCGGTATTAGAGCTTGTGATTATCCACAGGACTTCCAATCCTGTGTGCATGAGCAATATCATCTAAAGACTGAGCAAGGTATCTATGTAACACTTGAAGGTCTGCATGTCCCATTAGCTTCTGAAGGCTGAAAACATCAACCCCAGCACGTAACATATTGATAGCAAAAGCACGTCGGAAGGAGTGAAGTGAGGGCGTTTTGATTTTTGCCCTCTTTGCCCTACGTCTAACGATTTCACGTAATCCAAAGTAAGTAAGTTGTTCCCCACCACCAGTTATCCACAATGCATCACAAAAATCTGTGCAACTATTTATATATGCTCGTACAGCTCGGCGTGTTATTTTCCCAAAGAATATAGTTCTGGACTTTCCCCCCTTACCATGGCGGATAAGAATCTCACCAGTAAACTGGTTATAGTCATATAGCTTTATCCCTAAAAACTCTTTTGCTCTTGAACCAGAATCAAGTAATCCAAGCAAAACTGCCTTATCCCTTAATCCGTAGAATGTCTTATCGCATGTCTCAATCATTGCTTTTATATTCTCTAAACTGGCAGGCTCTAACGGTTCAATAGAGAGTTTGGGAGGCTTGACTTTACGTATAGGGTTTGACCAGCCTTGAGGTTCAACTTCTTGCTCCTACCAATAAAGGAATGTCTTAATCACCCTGTACCCCTGGTGTCTACCACCTGGGTTATGACCTGCTTCCTCCATGCGAAGCATATACTCTCTTAAGTCAGAAGTGGTTATTTGTGTAATTTGTGTGATTAATTTGGATGCACAGAAATCAGCAAACTTTGATAGTCTTATTTTATAGAATCGCATAGTTCCTGGAGCAAAACCCTGAGCCTTTCTGTCATTCAGGAAGGCTTCAAGCCAGGTTAATAAATAATCGCACTGTTTATATTTAAGATTAAACGCTTGGTTTTTTGTAGTGGTAGCCATTTTACATTTTCTCCTTTTAAGCCAAAGGTTCTCGCGTTCGAGCTTCTTCACGCTTACCGATAAGCTTAGAATTAAGCAGGTTGTCGAAATTAATATACATCACCATGAATCAGCGTCCAGGGATACAATTGTTGTCTATTGTTGGCTTGACAGCTTCTTCCTTCTGTGCAATCTATACACGGAATTCCTTTTAAAGTTGACTCTTATGGATTTGAGGTAAATTTATTATGAGCGAATCGGTGCGTGCAGTGGAACGGGCTTTGGGTGTCCTCTTGTGCTTCACCCCCGAGACTCCTGAATTGACAATGACCCAAATTGCAGAGCAAGTGGGGATTCATAAGAGCACAACCCACAGATTATTAGCCACTTTGGAGAAACAGCGCTTCGTGCAGCGAGATCCAGACACAGGCATATACCGGCTTGGTATCCGCCTGCTTCAAATGGCATATTTGACATTGGAACATATCGATCTGCGTCGGTTGGCGGCACCTATATTTGATTTCAATTGTCTACCAATGGCATCGAATGCAGTTGCCAGTCCAGCGCATCGTCTTACTCGTGAACGAATGATGGAAATTGGCCCAGGGGTGGTTACCACAACCAGGGAGATCAGCCAGGAATTCACGATGTCAGCCTGCTCTGGTGCACATTCTACTGCTGATGTTCCAGCCGCATCAGGAAATAATCTGTAGTATTATTACCCTGATTTTTACTTATTTCTATTGCCCTGGAAAAACAAGCATACCAATCTCTGGTGGAGAAGCAGCATGGCATATAAAAATGTTATTGTCCCTGCACATGGGTCGAAAATTACCGTCAAAAATGGCAAATTGACTGTTCCTGATAACCCGATCATCCCATTCGTTGAAGGTGATGGCACGGGGCGAGATATCTGGCGGGCTTCAATCAGAGTGTTCGATGCAGCGGTTGAGAAAGCGTATAAAGGCAAACGGAAGCTTGAATGGATGGAAGTTTATGCTGGGGAGAAAGCCTACAATATGCTCCAGAGCTGGTTACCGGATGAGACCTCAAAAGCCTTTAGAGAATTTTTGGTAGGTATTAAAGGTCCACTAACAACTCCCATCGGGGGAGGTATCCGTTCATTAAATGTCGCCTTACGCCAGTTGCTTGATTTGTATGTTTGCCTACGTCCGGTACGCTACTATAATGGTGTGCCTACCCCCATGAAACGACCGCAAGATGTGGATATTGTAATCTTTCGTGAAAACACCGAAGATATTTATACCGGTATTGAATTCGAGTATGGTGCGGAAGACCACAAGAAGTTCATGGAATTATTCAAGAAGGCCTTCAATTCCGAATATGGTATGATGCGCTTCCCCGAAACATCGGGGTTGAGCATTAAGCCAATTTCGATTGAGGGCACTGAACGTCTCGTGCGGGCGGCGATCCAGTGGGCACTGGGCTACAAACATAAGAGTGTGACCCTTGTTCACAAAGGTAATATCATGCCATATACCGAAGGTGCCTTTGTGGATTGGGGCTATGCCCTTGCCAGGCGCGAGTTCCGCAACCAGATTGTAACGGAGCGCGAAACACGTATTCTCGAAAACAAGGAAACTGATCCAGAATTATCGGTCGAAGATAATGCCAGGATGTTAAATTACGGTTTCTCATTGATGTCGGAAGACCAAAAGAATGATGTCAAGCATGAAGTCGAAGAGGCTTTGAAATTGTGGGATACGCATGGAAATGGGCAGTGGAAAAACAAGCTGCTTATTAAGGACACTCTCGCCGATGTGGCTATCAATTCCGTGCTTACCCGCCCATTAGACTTCGATGTTATTGCTACCATGAATCTGAACGGTGATTATATCTCTGATTATATTGCAGCTATGGTGGGCGGGATTGGTATTGCGCCGGGTGCCAATATTAACTATGAGACTGGGCATGCAATCTTTGAAGCCACACACGGTACAGCCCCTAAATACGCCGACTTAGATAAGGTCAATCCTGGCTCAGTCATTCTCTCCGGTGAGATGATGTTCCGTTATATGGGATGGATTGAGGCTGCTGACCTGATTGTCAAGGGAATGGAGGGTGCCATCGGTGTGAAGACTGTCACTTATGACTTTGAACGCCAGATGGAGGGTGCGACACTGCTCAGCTGCTCACAGTTTGGCGATGCGATCATTAAGCATATGGATGATTAGGTGGTTGTAATTATATCTGCAATTCATGCAACCCCTCTTTTGCATCCAAAAGAGGGGTTTTTATAGCCTTTATTCGAGCTTCTGGAGGGTGTGACTTGACTTAAAAGATTGGAACCTGGGAAGACAAGAATCAGGTCATTTCTCCTGATATATAAACAACTTACAGAAATTTGAAGTACTTTGTATTCTGATGGCAGCCCTTTTGTCCTTTTTTAGGTACAATCGGCCGATCGGAATACCTGTTTTGATCACGTTCGGAATGCCAAAAGAGAAAAGTTGATCACCTGGCGATTATTTCGGGCTATATATTTACCTCATCAAAACACCCATTATTCAGGAATGTATTCAGCAATATAATCGGGTATAATTGATATAATTAACCTTATATGTAGATTATAAAACCCCTTTTTTATTTATTTTATTGTTATTGACGTGGAAGAAATACTTAATCACACGAATCGACCCGTCATCATCCGCACACCAGATTATCGGTTGCGTGTTTTCGTGAGTTCTTCCCTGAAAGAGCTGGTTGAGGAACGTGAGGCAGTGCGTCAGGCGATCCTTGAGCTTCACCTGACCCCAGTCATGTTCGAATCAGGTGCACGTCCACATCCGGCGGATGAGTTGTACCGGGCGTATCTTTCCCAAAGTCACATCTTTTTAGGAATATACTGGCAGAGTTATGGTTGGATCGCCCCAGGTTTCCAGGTTTCTGGTCTGGAAGACGAATACAACCTATCGGCTGACAAGCCCAGGTTGATCTATATCAAAGATCCGGCTTCAAATCGGGAACCGGCTCTGGCTGGCATGTTGGATAAGATCAGGAATGAGAACACCAGTTCCTATAAACACTTTTCCACTCCAGAGGAGCTAAGAGTACAGGTGGCGAATGATCTTGTTCTCTTGCTAACCGAGTACTTTGAAATGGCACACAGCAAGGGACAAGTTTCGATTGAACCTTCCAGGCATCCTTCAACCAATGTACCCAGGCCGCGCAATCCTCTGATAGGTCGCGCCCAGGACCTGGAAAAAAAACAGAATCTGATCCTTCGTGAGGATGTTGCCCTGGTTACTTTGACGGGACCGGGCGGTACGGGTACAATCGCGCCTGGGTATACAGATCGCATTAAACCTACGCGACCATTTCAAGGATGGTGTATATTTTATTGGCCTGGAATCAATTCTAGATTCATATTTTGTGATTCCGGCTATTGCTGAGACGTTGGGAATCCAAGATGCCAAAGGGGGGCAACCGATAATCGCGAAACTCAAAGAATATCTGGCCGATAAGCAAATGCTGCTTTTTCTTGATAACTTTGAGCATCTCCTGCCAGCTGCCCCGCTGATTGCGGAACTGCTGGAAGCCGGTCCATTGATGAAGGTCTTGGTTACCAGTCGCGCACCATTGCATTTACGTCTCGAAAAGGAATTCCCCGTTTTGCCATTGTTGATTCCCCAGCTGCAGGAAGTGAGCGATCTACAAAGCCTGTCCCAAAACAATGCTGTGGAATTGTTTGTCCAGCGCGCTCAGGCGATCAAGCCAGATTTCCGGTTGTCGAACAAGAATGCACCTGTTGTGGTAGAAATCTGTCGCCACCTGGACGGGCTGCCACTTGCCATCGAACTTGCCGCAGCACGCATTAGAATTCTAACTCCCCAGGATTTGTTACTTCGTCTGGCAAAATCTTTAGATATTCTTAGTAATGGGACACAGGATTTACCGGTCCGTCAGCAGACACTGTTCAGTGCGATTGATTGGAGCTACAACTTGCTGAACGAGGATGAAAAACGCCTGTTTCGGCGTCTTTCTGTGTTTGTAGGTGGCTGGAATTTTAAAACTGCCGAGATGGTCTGCAATTTAAAAGGTGAACAACGGATTGATGTCTTTGGCGGATTGGAAAAATTCATTGATAACAACCTTGTCAAACCGCCTGTGGAGTTGGAAAGCGAACCTCGTTTCACGATGTTGGAAACGATCCGGGAGTATGCCGATTATAGACTCTCTGAGTCAGATGAAAAATCCAAAGTTCATGCCAATTACATTCAATACTTTCTCCACCTGGCAGAGGAAGCTGAAGTGGAATTGGAAGGCCCAAAGCAATTGCAATGGATTAACATGCTTGAAGCTGAACATGATAATCTGCGTATCGCTATCGAATATTCTCTGGCATCGGTCGAGGACAATAGTCAAACAGGGACTGATTGCCCTGGCGGTATCACCGCCCTGCGTCTTTCTGCAGCTTTGTACCTGTTTTGGTTTGTACGCGGATATTGGGATGAAGGTCGAAAATGGTTTAGGAAGGCCATGAGCATTTGCGTCGAGGCACCACCAGAGATCCACGCAAAAGTTTTGAACGCGGCCGGCCTGCTTGCGTGGCACCAGGGCACCACCGCAATTGCTCGTTCGCTGCTTACAGAAAGCATGGAGTTGTGTCGGAAATCTGGTGACAAAAGCAACCTTGCATATGCATTGACTTATCTTGGTATTATAGGGTTTTGGAATGAAAGTTCTGCCGATGCGCGCGCCATGGAAACCGAAAGCGCGGCATTATTCATTGAATTGGCTGATAAATGGGGACTGGCATACGTACGATTCTCACAAGGACGGACAGCTTTGTGGCAGGGTGATTATTTTATGTCGCGGTCTTTTTTTGAGCAGAGTATCGCACTTTTCCTGGAACTGGGTGACCGTTGGCATGCCAGCGAGCCAATCCGCCGATTGGGTTTTCTCGCTCTGCGTGAGGGTAATCATATCCAGGCAGATGAGTTTTATAAGCAGAGCCTGGATATATCGCATGATATCAACGACAAACCGGGGCTTGCATCAGGGCTTATTTCTTTGGGTGATGTCGCACTGTTTCGTCATGATTACAACCAGGCAATTGCCTACTACCAGGATAGTTTGGAGATCCTTATAAAGTTGGAAGATAAATTAAGTATCGCCCTTGCAAATTACGGGCTAAGCAAGGCAATTGATGATCAGGGTCGCTATGCAGACGCTGAGATACTTCTCGATGAGAGTCTGGCACTTATGCGAGGACTGGGCGATAAGAGTGGAACTGCCTGGTTGATCCAGGAATATGGTCACATGAAAATACGCCATTATACACACGCCAGGGATGAATTATCATGTGAACAATTACTAGACGACTATAAACGGTTGGTCAGGCTTTTGTGCGAAGGTTTGGCGCTTACTCAGGAACTTGGTCACATCTTAACGGCCTCGTTTTGCACCTTGGGGCTTGCTGGACTAACCGGTTTGGCAGGCCAACCCGAACGGGCTGCACGGTTGTTGGGTGCCGCAGAGGTGCTGAGGTTGGAAAGCCAGGGATTTATGTCAGCCAATGATAAACTCATTTATGCTGAGGATGAGGATAATATCCGGAGTATATTTGATCCTGCTATGTATCGGTCAGCTTATGACGAAGGCCGTGCGATGACGCGGCAACAGGTAGAAACCTATGCACTGGAGGAGCAGGAGCGTTTTTGTAAATAACCTGCCCTGGACACACCTGCTTCCCAAACTTCTCGTTTGCTGAATAGCCTATCCTTCATCCGCTCTCAACCAGCCTGGCGAGTTCTACGCGCGGATCTATATCCCACGCGGCGCGGAAGCGTCCGCACACGATTTTGTAGAACCATTTCATGATTGTTTGCCCCACGCCAGTTGAGGCTCGTCCGAAGACATTAAGTCTTTGCCAGACCGATAATAGCGATAATCCCATTGATGAGTGTGAGAACTTCATAGGTCACATAGTGCGCATTGGGGATGGGGTTTCCGCCGCGCGCCGGCAGAAATTTGTACGTGTTGCTGAACAGCCGCGTATAGGCTTCCATATGTGTTTGAGAAGCCCCCCAAAAATAGGGTACCCACCACCAGGCAAAATGCACACCTAACAAAGCGAGAAGAGTACCGATCCCCAGGAGCTTGAGCCAAAACAGGTCAAGCAAAAATCCTGCAATGACTAGCCCAAACGGTACTGTATTGATGAGTGTTCCCGATAACTTCTGGCTGGGGGTGGATGTGGATACGTCATTCCATGGCGATAGATTTACCCATTCGGTGATGATCATGTAAAGATAAGCGGCGATGGATGAACCAATCACGATAGTTTTCCAGTTCATAGATTGCTTCCTTTGAATGTTTTATGTCCTTTCGCTTCTTACATTTCGATGGAGTGTGGTAGTTTATTATTCAACGGAAAGCAAAAGGTGGTTTATGGGTCGTTTTCAACCACAAGGCCTATGAATGCAGGCTCGTCTGTCTGAGTTCAACCACCGAATACGCAAAATCCATACAGGATATATCTAATCCATGTTGGGCTAGAAAGACGCAGTTGCTAGCCGTGCCTTAGCCGAGATCAATGGTACGGCAGAGTTTGATGCGTCCGCTCTCGACCAGCATGACGAGTTCTTCGCGCGGGCCAATATCTCATGGCATGCGGAAATAACGATAGCCGAAAGAGCCGATAAGTTTAACGATCCATTTACCGGTACTCATTTCTCATGAATTTCCTTCCATTATTTGCTTGTCACCTGATGCAGGTAAAGGTACAGGGCTTCCAACTCCACTTCATCCAATCTGGAAATAACCTTCCATGGCATAACATCGCCTGGCTGGGAAGATAGAGCGAAGGCATGAACCACATTAAAGAAATCTTCTTTCGACACCTGAGAAAAATAATTTCTGATATCGGGCGCAGGTGGGAACGGCGGAGGCACGACACCATCTAGATTCTCGCCGTGACAACTCATGCAGTCCATATAGGTTAGCACATATTTACCATACTCAGCGGTCGCGGTCTTGGGTGGCGCAGATATAGTATTTACCGTTGATGGCACATCTTTAAGGACCAGACCTGCTCCTGCAAATATCCCCATCAGGATAGTTGGTTTAAATTCTGGCGTCTCATTCTCGACCGTTGGCGATTGGCGTAGATATGCAATTACAGCCAGTGTGTCCTCGTCACTTAAAGCCTGAGTTCCAACTATTGACGCCATTGCGGTGGCACGGCCCTCGTCATCCACTCCCGTGCGGATGACACGAAAGAGATCAGAGTCCGACCAGTCTTTGATATCTGTGGCAGGAGTAAGGTTTGGTGCATAAATATCACCAAGCGGGAGACCTGCATCCTCACTTAGATTCTTTCCACCGCTCAGAGGCAAATCACCGTTGAGAGAATGACATCCCGCACACAACACCTGTGCAAGATGATCTCCACGCGATATTTGATCAGGTGTGGCAGCAACGGTCATCTCTGACACGGAAACTGTGTAAGCACGAAAGATTTTATAAGTACCCAGCACGCCGATGACAGTTAGCAAGGCAAAGCTGATTGTGAATAACCCTGCCAGCAAGACGCTGAGCCATTTGACCCATGCACGATGCGCTCTCCAGCCTTTAAGCGTCAGCCAGCCGAAGAGAACAGTGAGAGCAAGTAGAATGATAATACCGATGATAGACTCAGACATGTTTTTTCCCTTTCTATATTTTGAAGATATTTTTCCACTTTATTCTGTGCATGGATATGGATTAACGTCTCACGAACGTCTACGACGAAGAGAGCCAAGCAATGGTTCCCGAGGAAACGATACTTCAAACAACCACTTTATAATTGAAGATTGATAACGAAGGAGTATTAAAGTCGTTGTCCGCATGATGAATTCTAAAGAAATGGGCTCCTCACCTCCTCTTTGGTTCATTTCTCCAAGTGCTCTTTCAATTTCTTCAAATCTTTCTATGTCTGTCCTTGTATTAGTAATCAAAACCGGTCCGGCTAATTTAAAGAAGGCGTCCGGTTCTGCTTGTATTGTATCTATGACATGAGTTCCTTCCTCTGCCGATTCCAAAGTTGTTGAGCCGGTCATTGGGAACGGTTCTGATGTTGACCTCCACGCGAAACTCTCTAGTGGAACTTGGGTCTTAGGTTCGTCGGTCATCTCCAGTTTTCTACCCAACAATTCGACTTCATATTTGTAAGTCATGCCAACGCCAACTGGACCGGGTGACTTGAATGCCGCTCCACCAATGTCGTCGATCTAACATTGGACATTATTGCTGATGTCCTCTTGCGCCTCTGAATGCTCAAGCCCAACTTGCCGTTTGCTATCAGCGCATAAGCCATACAAAAAATAAAAACAGAACTGAAGATAGATTATTAAATTGCTATCGGCGCTACTTGCCGAACGTGCCTGTATAAGTCAACACCTCCCACATTTGCTCAACCGAAAGCGTATCTTTCCAACCGGGCATTCCACCCCGTCCCTCGGCTACAATGCACAGGAATTCACCACTCGTGGTCCGTAATTCGTCCTGAAACTCAGCAGTAGTGAAGTCAGGAGCCCCTGGCAGGGCGCCGGATCCATCCGCGCTATGACATATAACACAGGATTGGCTGTAGATCGTGTTCCCTGCACTGATGGCGGTCGCATCGTCCCAGGTGAATTGGTTGGATTGAGAGAGGTAGGTGGATGAGCAGGCAACTTCAGCGGTGGTGGGCTGCGCTTGAGGCTCTGTAGCAGTCTCTCCTTCTAAGGTCGCGTCATATGAGAACGTGCGTAGATAGTCAATGACTGCCCACCGTTCATCCTGCGATAGACGACCCTGCCAGGCTGGCATGGAACCTTTTCCCTGCGTGACAGTCAGATAAAAATCTCGAGGCGCACGGTCATCCACAAAGCGTAGGTCGGTGAAATCAGCCGCGCCCAAGACTTTACCCACACCATCATCCCCGTGGCAAGCAGCGCAGTTTGCCACGTAGAGGTCCTTACCAAGAGCTAGGGTTTCGGCACTGGTGGAAAAGCGCCACATATAGAACACGACATCCCAACGTTCATCTGAGGTCAACACATCCAGAAATGATGGCATTTCGCCGCGCCCCTCGGTAACCGCTGCGTAAAATGAGGCTGGGGTCTCCCCACGCATGTAGTCCAGGTCATTAAAATTGCGCGCCCCAGGCACCACACCTTCACCGTCTTCGCCATGGCATGTTGCGCATTGAGATTGGTAGAGCAGCTGACCAAGAGCAGACGAGGGAGGGCGCGCGGGATAACTCAGGATGGTGAACGACGGCGTTGCTTCAGTGCCGGGGAGGTTGATAGATTCGGTCACCGGGAAAAGAGTCGGGATCGATGTAGGGCCAACCGGCAGGTTGCGCGGCGCGGCGCAGGCTCCCAGCAGCAGCGTAAAGGTGATAAGGAAAAAAAGATGCATTCGGAGTCTCATGAAATACCTCTTATCGTGGTGGCAAGGTTCGCACATAATTAATGACATCCCAGCGCTCGTGTAAAGTCAGGTTTTCAGCTAGTGAGGGCATCTGGCCAAAACCCTGAAGGATGGTAAGGTAGACCGACCCATCGAACTCGCTGGTGATCTTGGTGGTGGTCAGGTTCTGAGGGGTTCGGTCGAAGTAGCTGCTTAATGGTCCATCGCCGTTCCCTTGTGCGCCATGACAGACCTGGCAGTGGATGCCATAAAGGATAGCCCCACGTTGGAGCGAAATCTCGTCGGACGGCACAGGGTTCACCGGAAACTCTTCGGGGATAACGGACAGCCCTTGAACCGGTACTGCTCCTTCAGGAGGCAGTTTACGGGGACTTTCCTGGTAATCTGCGGAGGGTTGGTCAGCCATGTCCGTCGGGAACCGAATCTTAATGATCTCGTAGGTGAACAACATGCCGATAATGAATGGCGCCAGGACTAACATGATAATTACCAGACCGCGACGCAGGCGAGGGTTCATAGGGTCATCCATTCCGGCTCACCGATTTGGTGCGCATGATGAGTTTCCAGCGTTTGCCTCACCTTGTCTTCCAGTAACGTTGGGATATCCATTACGACAGCCAGATAGCCGTCTGTAACCAGTTTGTGATAGGCCGCTGGCCCAAAACGGGGAAAGTCCATCTCCCATAATACTCCCAAAAAAGTTGAGACAATGGTAGCCATCATGGTGAATACGAAGACAATCACCGCCGCCGGTGGGAAGCCCACTGGTGGATGGCCACCCACATCCAGGCGATAGAGGTGCGGTGTGATAACGGCTAAGAACAGTCCAATTAGCAATCCCGCTACGGCTCCAGCCAATACAATATAGGGAAGAGTCAGCCACTCTCGATTCCGACCCAGGGCGCCCTCAGGGTACGGCACACCCGTGATAACCACGATCTTATTATCCGGAATGCCCAGGGTATGCAATTCGTCAATTACCTCAGCCGTATTGGCGCTCTCTTGAAAGAGGGCAATCAGTGTCATTGAGTCAGTCATCTGTCATCTATTATCAGCAATCAGTAGTCTCATGATAGCAATCCGTAAATATTTAATCTATTTCTGCTGCCGTTGGCACCAGCAGGCGGCCAATCCGCCTCATGGTGTACCGCAATCGCCCTTCCTTAATCTCCCATACCGGGACGAATGGGATGATGCGGGAAAACAGAGTGTACAACAAGGCGAAGCCGGCAAAGGTCATGGCAATGATACTGATCTCCACCCACGTCGGGCGGTAGGTGCCCCAATTGAAGGGCAGATCGTTGCGCTGCAGGCTGCCGATGACGATAAGGGCGCGCTCGGTAAACATGCCGACATTGACCAGCAGCGTGGTCGCCAGTAACAACGCCGGAGTGGTACGGACGCGTTTGAAGACCAATAGCACAATAGGAATGATGGTGGCGCTCATTTGCAAGTAGAAGAATGGTGACAGATGGCCCGCCACTTCTTCCTGGATCAGTTCGCGCACAACCGGCTCGTTGCCATACCACTCGACGATAAACCCGGCAAACCAGAAGTAGAACCAGGCTATGCCAGCTACCATCACCAATTTACCGAGGGCGTTAAAGTGTTCGGCACGTAGAAATTCGTGTAAGCGCATGCCGCGCCGTACGATCACCAGGATGGTAGCCAGTGCCGAGAGGCCAGAATAGACCGCGCCAATGACAAAATAAGGTGCAAAGATTGTGCTGTGCCAGCGCGGTTGGATGGTCACGGCAAAATCCCATGACACAATCGAATGGACCGAAAGAAAGATCGGTATGATGGCAACCGAGAAGATGCCAAGGGCGCGGTGCATTTTGTGCCATTCTGCCTCGGTTCCGCGCCAGCCTAACGCCAACACCCGGTAAAGTTTTTGCCGCCAGCTATCCGTATTGTCGCGCGCCATCGCCATGTCGGGGATGAGTGCCAGATACAGGTAAAGCGATGAGCCGATCAGGTAGGTAAAGATGGCGACCAAATCCCACATGAGTGGCGATTGGAAGTTTGGCCACATCAGGCGGTTGTTGGGGTAGGGGATCATCCAATAGAACTTCCAGATGCGCCCTAAGTGAATAAGGGGGAACAGGGCAGCCATCAGTAATGCGAAAGCGGTCATTGCTTCAGCACCGCGGGTGATCGGCCGCCGCCAGTCGGCTTTAAGCAATCGCAATACAGCCGAGATCATTGTTCCCGCATGGCTGATGCCCACCCAGAAGACAAAAGTGGTGATGAAGAGCGTCCAGTAGACTGGGCGGTTTTTCCCGGTGGTACCGATACCCCAATAGATGAGATAACCCCAGGCATACACCCCCCAGGCTACAATCAGGCTTAGAATTGTCACCAGCGCCCAGAACCCCTTTCCGGTCTTCATCATCGGCTGGAGCACAGCCTGGTTGATCTCCGAGTCGGTGCGCTCGGCGAGCAACAAACGCTCGTCGTATGGTGTGGTTTGGGGTGTTCCGTCCGCCTGGTGATTGGGTTCAGACATTCGCCTCGCCTCCTTTGAGATAGATTACTCCCGGATCGGTACCCAATTCGGGTAAGAGGCGGAAGGAACGCTGGCTGTGTGACAGTTGGCTGGCTCGACTGTCTGGGTCGTTCAAATTGCCGAAGACCAGCGCATTCGTGGGGCAGGTTTGTACGCAGGCAGGCTGAATC
>Ga0154899_1059_pt13 | contig 18138 bp, 13 predicted proteins | sample Rifle2008BG19ft_FD_105871 | JGI IMG/M metagenome (GOLD analysis project Ga0154899, IMG submission 105871) | Chloroflexi bacterium RBG_19FT_COMBO_50_10 | reverse complement strand
GCTGGTTATTCCACGCCAACTTCTATTCAACTCCATACCATCCCGCCCATCTTAGAAGGGCATGATGTGATGGGCTTAGCCCAAACAGGCACCGGGAAGACCGCGGCCTTTGTACTGCCCATTTTGCAACACCTCCTTACCGGACCGCGCGGCAAGATACGCACTCTCATCCTGTCTCCTACACGCGAGCTGGCAGAACAGACCCATACCAACATTGGGACTCTCGGTCGCCACACTGGCTTACGCAGCCTGACAATATACGGGGGCGTCAGCGCCGTACCTCAGATTAAAAAGTTACGTACCGGGGTTGAGATCGCGGTTGCCTGCCCGGGTCGTTTATTGGACCTGATGGAGCAGAAAGCAATCAACCTGAGTCGAATTGAGATCCTGGTAATCGATGAAGCTGACCGGATGTTCGATATGGGATTTTTACCGGATATCCGTCGTATTCTTGCTGCTCTGCCCACTCAGCGCCAGACGCTGCTGTTTTCAGCCACCATGCCAGCAGAGCTCCGCTCCCTGGCAAATGAATTCATGCATCATCCGGTAAATGTCGAGCAAGGAATAACACGCCCAGTCGAGACGATCGGACATGCACTTTATCCCGTGGACCAGACCCGGAAAGCTGAGTTGTTGCTGGCGTTGTTACGAAAGTCAGGCAATGGTCAGGTCCTGGTCTTTACCAGGACGAAACACCGTGCGAAAAAGCTCGCCGACCAGCTGATCAAAGCTGGATTGCCTGCCACCTCGCTGCAAGGCAATCTGTCTCAAAGCCGGCGACAGGAAGCCATGAATAACTTTCGCACTGGACGGGTCAAGGTATTGGTTGCCACTGATATCGCCGCCCGTGGGATCGATGTTTCCCAGATCTCACACGTGATCAACTTTGACATGCCAGACACCGCTGATGCTTATACACATCGCATCGGCCGCACTGGTCGCATGGCCAGGCAGGGTACAGCCCTTACTTTGATCACAAAGGATGACTTGCCGATGGTACGCACAATCGAACACCTTTTGGGGCGCTCCTTGGAAAAGCGAAAACTGGCTGGGTTTGAAGCCTGATAGATTCTAACAGGGGGTCTTTGATTACCCGATTTTGCCGTTGAGCATGTCATCATTCTACGTCATCGCGGGTGACCTGCTCGATGAAATCGAGAACCATTAATAAAATCCTTATTTGACAAACAAGATAAATAAGAGTAATATAGTCACGTATTGACCTGTCTGATATGCAATTGGCCTTGTACCAGAAAATATTCTAATTTCAGCAATCCGATTTGGAGATGAACAATGATGAAATTTGAATGCAAGGAATCAGGTACAAATAATAAATATGTGGCACAGGGGAGCACCTTTGAAGAAGTCAAAAAAGACGCCCTGGCGTATGCCCAGACTGTCATAAAGATTGGCTTTCTAAAAGATCCCCACTGCAGTTGGCAGACATTATGAAGACCTTGACCCGCATGACTCATTAGCCAGAAACCGATGGGGGAGATTGGCTTTCAGCAAGCGATGTATTGGGTGTGCGCACCCGTGTTTGGGATGGGGGAAATGGTTCCGAGGTAAACTCACCAGTAAAAACTGGTGAAAATATAAATAAATACCACCCCCCGAGACACTTCTCGAGGGGTGGTAGCATTAAAGAGAGATGGATTACTTTTGTGTGATCGGCAGGAAGAACTTGCCAAACACATCGAAGCTCCAGGTGGCGGATTTCAGAGATACACCTGAAGGATTGGTGGCTTTCACAAACCAGGTATGACCCCAGGATGAGACGTCCAGCGTGGTGGAGGTGATGGGGGTGGTGAAGGTCAGCACAGGAGAGACATCCAGGTAGAAGATATATCCTTCAGCGGGAACACCGCTTGCAGCCGGCTCCCAGACGAACGTCACCGGGCTGGTGAGCCAGGACCCATCCGCGGGTGATACAAGTGTCGGTGCATTTGGCATGGGTACATAACTGCATTCGTATGGCTCATAAGACAGGGCTACGTCATCCACATACATACCGTCCTTGGTCACACTTTGGTCTGAAGAGAGGCGGAAGCGCAGGGCGACGTTTGGCTGGTTATCCAGGACTGAGGTATCGAGGCTCACAAAATTCCAATCCTGGACCCCAGTAAAGGTCGCCAATTTGGTACCTTCCCAATTAGAACCGCCATTGAGCGAGTATTCGATATAAACTTCGTCAAAACCCATTTCAAGGGCATATTTAAACCAACCGCTCAGCTGTACATGCCGTTTGCCGCTCAAATCATATGCGGGGGTGCGAACGAAGTTGTTGGCATAGTTGGCGTAGTCGCTACCCGGGCTATCCGTCCAGGAATGGGTGAGGCTGTGTGCGCTTTCGGTGGTGATTGCCCAGGTGTTGGGATAGCCTCCCGCAGTCCAGCCTGCCGGACCGCCTTCCACGGTGTTTGTGAAGACATCCTGGCGCGGTAGAGGTATCGAGGCATTGAGACTGAAAGCGGTGTTATAAGTGCTAAAGCTATCTGTGACCACAGCCTGGAAATTCAGCTCAGTTCCACAGGCAACGCCATAATCAAGGGAGAAGACGTAAGGAGTGGAATTAAAACCACTATCACCTGCAGCAATATCTGCATAGGTCGCATCAGCTGTATCGATGGTCACTCCATTTGTCAGGCTGGTCAATTTGGCAATGATCTGTGTTGCAGTAATGGCGCCCTGGTTATAAAGGGATTCAGATAGCTGCAGTCCTTGCTCGCCTGGCTCTGGGAAGCCATTATTGTTTCCACTGGGATCATTTAATAGCACATCTGCATGTACCAGGGAGGAGGCTGGGGCGAGGTGGAAGTCTTGATCGGTGGGAGCGCCAGCCACAACGACCACACCGTTGACAACATCCGTGCCTGGGTAACCAGGCAAGAGTGGTCCAGCGGTCAAATCATAGGAACCACTAACCAGGTCCATCGAATAGAACCCAGCCTGGTCAGTCAGCGAGCTAAAGTTATAGCTTGCCCCAGCCGCAAAGACGGGTACACCGGCAACAGGCTGGTTGGTGACTGAATTGTACACATACCCGGAGATGGTGCCTTTGGGTTGACCGCAGGAGGGGAACTTGAATGATCCGATGCGGGTACGCCAGTTGATTCCACTGGAGGCATACTCCTGGGTGTACCAGAAGGTGCAGTCGTCCACCGGGTCAACCGTCATGGCAGAGTAATCACCCCATCGATTTGACCCACTTTGCGAGCCCGCGCCCTGGAAGAGCGTAGTCTCGTTCTGGGTGAGCAGGTTGGGGATTTCACCCGCCAGCCTACCAGCAAAGCGTATGGCAGGGTACATCGCAGCGCTGGATACGCTGTACCCAACTGCGATATTGCCTTCCCCATCTGCAGCAATGGAACCCATCCATCTGTAGTTCTGGTCCGGTTGGTATGTGCCCTGTTGGAAGAGTATGGGGTCGCCACCCGGGTCGCGGATTTCATACCAGCGGATTCCATCCACACCGCCAGAGACCACACTATGGTTCGCATACAGGGCTTCGACCCCATTCAGATTGCGATATTGCAGCTGCATCATCATCCTATCACCCAGGCTAGCCAAAAACTGGGTGGTGCCCAGCTGAGGTACTGAAGTAGCCATATTGAAATTCGCCACTTGTAAGGCGACAGGTCCGGTGAACGTGGAGTTACCCGGGGTGTCAAAGTCAGCATGGAATTGCCAAAGGTTCAGCGTGGAGGGCATCACTACGTTGGCAAAGTACTCCGGTGAGCCTGCCGGGGGGAGAGTTCCGCGGATATTGGCAGGCAGCAGAGAGTCACAATAGGAGGTATTGGTGCAATCAAAAGCGAGCACATCCATTGGAACGCCGATGAGTGCATCAGCACGATCCAATGCCCACACACGAACACCTTCAGGTATATTGGTCCACATATTGGCAGACATGTACCACCCGTCAGACCAGACACCCAGTTTGGGGTAATCATTGAAGGCATCGGCAAAGGGTGGGGTATTCGCCTGAACTGCATAGTAATACCAGCCACCGCCAACAGGGTCTCCACTTTGTGAAACCGCGATGCATTCATAGTAAGGACCCCCGTCGGGCAGGGAGAAATCTGTCACGATCCAACGATCCACCTGCGGGTCGTACAAAACGACCACATCGCCTCTATTTTGGTTATCGCATGGAGAGCCGGGAGGACCCTGGAAGAAGTCGTTGTAGCTGAGCTTCACCAATGCGGCACCCGTGGTTTTATCATAGATGCCAATGGCGATGTTTACAACCTGGATGTAGTGATTGGGACCGACATCTCCGTTGGTGTCGGGAGGTATCCATCCACCGCCTTCTGATTTGATCAGTCCATCAAAATTCATGATTGGATCGGGCATTTGCCCCTGACCAATTGACTCTTGGACCACCGGGTCGATCCAGGAGCTTGAGCTGCTGGTATCACCCTGGTCAGGCTGCTTGACAATTCCCGGTGCAGGAACCTCACCCCCTGCGGAAGGGGTTTGAGGCAAGTCACGCAGGTCACCATTGAATACCGTCGGAGAGACCGTTTGGTCTACGAACGGGCCGCTGACGTAAGGCGGGGTTGTACCTTGCTTTTGTTCGGCTGCCTGTACTTTGGTCAGATTGCTGTATGGCAAAATCATTCCAGCCAACAGTCCGGCAATCGCCAAAACAGTCAGTGATATCGTCCAGAATTTCCTGGCAGTGAGTGTCATTTAATTTTTTACCTCCAAGGAATGGGAATAAGATAATGAAGTTTATCAGGATAATATTAATATCATATTAATACTTCCACCCAAATTGATTGAATTGATAATCTGATGGTTACACTCTAACCAGGTTTTGATCCTTGCCAGCTTGCATAAGATATTTGATAATATGTTGTATCAAGATCCATGGATCAGACAAGGAGTTGTCATATGGCGGATGATGTAGTCCTGGTTAAGGATTTTCGCAAAGTCTATGGCGATACGATTGCAGTGGATGGGATCAGTTTTGAAGTTCAGCGGGGAGAGATTTTTGGCCTGCTAGGGCCAAATGGAGCCGGAAAGACCACCATTATGGAAAGCCTGGAGGGCTTGAGACAACCCACGGATGGCTCCTTGAATTTATTGGGGGTCAATCCCACACGGCAACCAAATCGATTGCGCAACCTGATTGGTGTTCAACTGCAAGCTTCTGGGCTGCCTGCCTCCATGACCACTCAAGAGGCGATGGAGTTTTTCTGCGCTTACCATCAGGTGGCACCCCGTCCAGACTTGTTGCTACGCCTGGGGCTGGGTGAAAAGTTAACCTCTCAATTTTCCACACTATCCACCGGGTTGCAGCGGAGGCTTGCCCTGGCACTGGCTGTTGCTCATGATCCACCCGTGGTTTTGTTGGATGAACCCACCGCCGGGCTGGATGTCGGCTCACGGGTTGAACTTCATGAGGTGATGCGTGAGCTGCAAGCCAGGGGGACTACGATCATCCTTGCCACCCATGACATGGCTGAAGCTGAGAAAATGGCTGACAGGGTTGCCATCCTGCTCAAAGGCAAAATTGCTACTACAGGCACTCCCACCCAGCTGACTGCCACCGGCAGTGGTTTGGTCAAGATTTCCGTGTCATCGGAGGCTGCCAGTTTATTGCAGGAGACTGGAATCTTCCCGGAGGTTTCGCAGCAACTCATCAAGGATGAATATGTGATTTATTATAGCCATGATGCCGGGGAGACTGTTCCAGCCATCCTGGATTACCTAAAGGCACATGGTGATCACCTGGTCGATCTGCGCGTGGAACGCCCCTCCCTTGAAGAACGCTTTCTGGAGATTACCCAACCAGACCACTCGAACGGAGGTATGTCATGACTGCTTTTTTCCACCATTTCATGTACGATTTTCGGACTGGTCTGCGTGACAAATCCCTCCTGTTGATGAATTATCTCTTTCCACTTGGTTTCTATATATTAATGGGTTTACTCATGACGGGTCTCAACCCAACCTTTGCACCCACCATGATTCCCGCGATGATCCTGGTTGCAATGATGGCGTGTACTTTGTTGGGCTTACCCAATCCCGTGGTGGAATCGCGCGAGGCGGGGATATTTCGCAGCTTCAAAATCAATGGTGTCCCAGCACTTTCGATTGTCACCATCCCGGTGTTAAGCAGCTGCGTGCATATCATCCTGGTATCGACCATCATTACATTTACTGCCGGGCCGTTATTCAAGGCTGGCATCCCGGTGAATTGGGGATATTTTGTATTGGTTTTACTCCTGACTGCCTTCACCTTTGCCAGCATTGGAATGTTGATTGGTGTCGTTTCTCCCAATTCACGCGCGATTGTCTTATTCAGCCAATCGATCTTTCTACCTTCCATGATATTGGGAGGCCTCATGGTCCCCTCCAGCATGCTGCCGCCCACTTTGTACCGTGTTTCCTTGCTCCTTCCCACCAGTCACGCCATGAATGCCTGGAAGGGTCTGGCATTTGGGATGGAACCTGCTTTTGATCCCCGCTGGGCATTGCTTATCTTACTCTCCAGTGGGATGATTGCGTTTGCTTTGGCCATTTATTTATTCAGCTGGGACAGTAAAAATAAACAGAGGGATCGCAATCCATTCCTTGCATTACTCACTTTGATCCCATATGTATTGGGAGCCATCTTTTTGGTTGCTTAATTCGCTGAGGAATATTAAATATTATTAAGAATACTCATGCATATTTAATTTCCCTTTTTTTGATAATTGATGTATGATTTATATATCCAAGCAGAGTTGCTTGGGAAATTTATCTCATTCCATTCAAATGAGAAGAAAGGAGCACATCCATGGCATTCAGCTTTAAAAACTCGAAGGGGCAGACATATTTTCTCCATGCCACGACACGTGTCCTCAAGAGTGGTAAGAAACAGTCCCTTTATTACTTTGCGAAAACCCAGAAGGCAGGGTCATTAGACCTCGTCCCCGCGGGCTATATGGTCATCGAAAGCAAGACTGGTCTGCCTGTACTTAAGAAAAAATAGCTTGAAAATAAAACCATTGGGGTAAAGGCTCACCAATGGTATTTAAACCCCCGGAGGTAACGTGCAATAACTCATCACCACCGGGATGATAAATGAACTTGTACGAGCGACGCACTTCTCAAGAGGTGCGTCGTGTTTTATTCAGGTGGTCTTATGGATTGAAAAATGCGCTAACGACATCAGGGTCAAAATGCCTGCCCGACTCCATTTGGATATACTCCAAAGCCCGATGTTCAGGCCAGGCGAAGCGATAAGGTCGATCGGAAGTGAGTGCATCCCATACATCCACCACCGCGAATATGCGTGCCGAGATGGGAATTTGTTTGCCTTTCAAACCGCGGGGATATCCTTTCCCATCCCATTTCTCATGATGGCAATAAGGGATTTCCAGGGCTGGGCTGAGATAATCGATAGTCTTCAACATCTCATATGCATGCACCGGATGTTGTCGCATGATCTCCCATTCGGATGGAGTCAGTGGACCTGGTTTTAATAAGATTGAATCAGGGATACCCATTTTGCCGATATCATGCAGCAATGCCCCACGGCGGATGTGTTGCAAGGCTTCCCCCCGTATTCCAATCCGGTCAGCCACACGCAGGGTCATTTCGATCACCCGGTGGGCATGGCCGACGGTCTCACGATCGCGCAATTCCAATGCTTTTGCCCAACCCTCCAGGGTGGCGTCATATGCGATAGAGAGCTCGGTGTTTGAGTCTTGCAGCTGCTCGAAAAGGGTGGAATTGTCAACCGCAATCGCTGCCTGTCCTGCCAGTGCTTCGAGAAATTCCAGGCGCTCATGGTCGATTGGTCGAGCTGTGCGCAGGAAGACCTCGATCACTCCCTTCACCTGACCTTTGGCAATTAACGGCACCCCATAATAGACTTTGAATTCCTCAGCTTTAATGGGGAGTGGCTGGTTCGCATCTGTGTGCATGACCGAAAGATCGGATATGTGGATTGTTTTACGTGTTTGCGCAGCTCTTCCGGCAAACCCTTTGCCGATTTGAAGTTTTGAATGTAAAAATTCATCCGTGCGGAAGCCCCGGCTCGCTTCATACTCCAATACCTGGGTGCCGGGTCGGTGTATCAGGATGGCAGCAGCATCCACATTGAGCTGTGACATGATCTGCTCAATCAGGACTCCCAGTGTGAATTGAAGGTCGGGACCCGCTGAGATGGCAATGTCTATTGCACGGAGAGCTTGAAAACGACGAACCTGGCGTTGGATCTGTTCCTCAGCCATTTTCCAATCGGATATATCCGAGATAAAACCTTCCAATAATTGCCGGCTCCCGTTCTCGCCCACCGCACTTGCCCCAAGCTCGCGGACCCATTTTACCTGCCGACTGCGGGTGTGGATGCGATAGACCAGCTCGAAGGATTTCCGTTGTATAAACGCATTTTGAATGTTGATCCACACCATTTCCCTGTCGTCGGGGTAGATTAAATCGCCAAACGCGGTGAGGCGATTCATGATTAAGTCCTCTGCCTGGTAGCCGGTTAAAGCAAAACAGCCTTTACTGACATACTCGAGAGTATGATTCCAATCCTTCCGGCATTGGTAAACCATGCCAGGGATATGATCAAGCAAAGTATTAAAACGGGGAGACAGCTCCCTCACTACGACATCAGTGTCCAGGATGGCACTTCCTTAAAAAAAAGCGGATGTACGATTTCTAAAATATTAATTCATGCGAACCAGGTGAGGCACAGGCTCGACTGGTAGCTTTACCTTGCTATCCTGCTTGTTGGTCTGCTGGTATGCGACCAGATTTGCAGCGAGATCAACCAGGTCTGCTGGGCGGGTTGAATAAAGCCAGCTTTGGTCCTCTAGGCTCAGATTGAATGTCTCGCCCTGATAGCCCGAAGCCACCGCAATTTCTGGGTTCGCGAGCAGCATATTCCGAAAACTTTTACTGACCACTGCCGCGCAAAGCAAGCGATTTAATTCGTCATTGCGGGTTGAGTAATCAACCTGTCGATTGACGGGTGCGATAGGAGTATCAAACATTAACATTGGATTTACCTCAATTCATAGAAAATGATCATTTGATGGATAGTGATATCATTCCATGCACTGAAAAATATCTTGGTTGGCATGGATGATTATCCACCCACATCACCAGAAATTGGCAGGCCTAAAATGACGCCACCCGATGCAACCAACGTCAAGGTCATGAGCGCAAGACGAATGAAGCGGGAATCAATCTGGCTGATTTTTAAACAAATGGCAGAAAGGCAGGTGTTCATTAGAATATCTCCTCTATAAAAAAGTATTTTGGTGAACTTGGTTTCTATATTATTACACAAACATGTCCTCTAAACAGTCTGTTAAAGATTAATAAAAACCCCAATTTTTGGGATTTTTGTGTATTTTATTGCTGAAATTAACGGATTAATTTATATAGTTTGACTGTTTCAGGGGAAGGATCCAACCCTAGCTCATCGCGTAAAGATTGTTTGCATAGCTCATACTGGTTAGCTACCCCAGAGCGGTTGCCCAAGGCAGCATAGGCTTGCATTGCCAGGCGATGGGCAGATTCCATACAGTGATTTTCAGCCAGTATGGTTTGGCAGTGGATTAATGCGGTTTGTGGCTCATCTCGTTCAAGATGGAGCTGTGCCAGAGATAAAAGAGTATGTTCATACATCTGTGACAATCGTCCCCGCTCCATCATCACCCATGCCCCCTCCCCTTCCGGGTAAAATTCACCTTGATAAAGCTGGACGGCTTCGCTCAATAGCTCAACCTTCCTGGCAGGGATTTCAGTACTTTCAGCCAATACAATTTTACGTTCGAACTCTTGAACATCGTAACTGTAATCCATATCTGAATTGAAAAGGTAGCGGCGTTCGGCGTTGATGATCACATCCTGTCCTAATGCATACCGCAGGTAATAGATCGTATTTCTGAATTGCAGCCTGAGCTGTTCAGTTGAGCTGTCTGGCCATAATATGACCCCGATCTCTTCCCTGGTCATGCCTTTATTGGAATGAGTCAGGAGGAGGAAAAACAGCTCACGTGCCCGTTTCTGGTTGACCCAGGTGGAGCCAGTTACTTGTTTTCCGTCCACTTTCACCTTAGAGCTACCCAGCGAGTAAATACTCAATCTTGGTGGAATAAGCAGGACTGTGGAGGCGTGGGGTCGCAACCTTCGGCGCAGTGAGGCGATATGCTTCTCGAAATTTTCAATCTGAGTTAGAAGCATCACAGCCGCAGGACCAATTTTTTCATCCTCGACATGACTTTTAAGCTCTTCTTTGACGCTTCTCCCGACCACGATCAAGGGCTGGAGACTGTCCAAATTACTAACCAAGCCAAGCGCCTGCTCCATCGTAGCATGGGCTTTTGGTGGCTCTTTATTGAGCGAATAGGCCTTGCTTAATAACAGTGCCGCACTGGCAGATTCCAGCTTTTGTCCACCTTTCTCAAATATAGCGTATCCTTCTGAAAGCTGTGTGATCGCTTTTTGATATTTATGTTCAGCCAGTGACAGGCTTCCGGCTTCCATGGACCACAGGCTTTTCTCAAAGTCGGATTGGCCTTTTTGGACCAGCTTCTCTGCCGAACGAAGATATGCACTGGCATGCGAAAACTTGCCTTCCCGGCGGGCAAGCGTGGACTCAGCCAGGTCAACATTCAAAGCCAGGAAGTGATCATCCAATGTCTGGCAGGCATTACGCGTTTTCTCTAATGCATCCCTGGCGCTGTCATTGGCTTCCAGGTCGGCATACAGGTTTCCCAGGTTGAATAATAGATAAGCCTCGCTGCGCAGGATCCCATTGCCCCTTGCCAGAACGAGGGCCTGCTCAAATAGTTTTGCAGCTTCAGTATAATTTCCTGATAAATGGTGCAGGCTCCCCAGGTTGTTCAAGACAAAGGATTGCCGGGTGGTGTTCCTGACTCCCTGCCAGTAGGTGAGTGCCTGTTCATAGTGTTTCACCGCCTGGTGTGTCTTCCCTTGATACTGGCAGCACATCCCTAATTCCATCTGTACCATGGAAGTATTCTGCTCATCCCGGATAGCCTGGTATAAAGTTAGTGATTGGTCGAGTTTCTCGTGTGCTTCATCAAGCTTTCCTTGATATTGGAGACTGACCCCCACGGCACGGGATGCATCCGCCTGGACTGAGCGTAGTGCAGAATCCCCTTCCGAGAGCTTGATCGACTCTATGCCATCCTGGATGGAGGCCTGATACTTTCCCAGGAAGCGGTGAGCTGTGGACCGCCTGGCTAATGTGCGTGCCAGGTTTGACCAGTCATGACCATCTCTCTGCGCGGCTTCGGCGCGGTTCAAATATTCCAGGCACTTTTCCACCTGACCCTGCATCAACAGCACTGTACCTTTATGCGAAAGCAAGCCTGGACGTGAGTCCAATAGCTCAATGGGCAGCTCGTCGATCCATTTTGCCAGGATGGCGAATTGTGCATTGCGGATGAGGGATGTCCCTGCTTTCTCGATCAGGTCTGCAATGGCTGGATGATCATTTATCCGGGTGTAGAGCACATAAGCCCGTCCCCATTCTTCCCGATCTGTGTAGACCTCCGCTATCCGACGCAATAAACTCTCCAGCTCGTCGGGTCTTTCCTTCTCAAATTGTGCACGTAAAAACTCGCCAAACAGGTGATGGTAACGCAGCCACTTCCCATCTTCGCCCACCGGCAAGACAAACAGGTTGTTTTGCACGACTTGATCGATCCAATTGCGCCAATTGCCATCTGATCCCCAGATGCATGCACACAGCGAGGCGTCAAATTCATCCAAAAATGAGGTGCGCAACAGGAAATCCCGGATCTGTGCAGGCTGTTGATCCAGAATTTCTTGTGCCAGATATGTGTATAGCTCGACCCCGGTCACCCTCGCCGCCCTCATCTGGTTGGTCATTCCCTGACCCATCACCTGGGCGGATAGCATCAACCCGGTGATCCATCCCTCTGTGTCATGCGCCAGGTCTTGCGATGCAGACTTTGACAGAGTGACATGGTAGTACTGCAACACGAAGGACTGGATTTCGTCTGCCTGAAAAGCCAGCTCCTCAAAGCCGATACCACCTACCTGGGAACGGGCTACCAGCAAAGGCAGGTCGGGAAGGCTGAGCAGGGTGCGAGAGCTGAGGATGAGATGACAATTTTCTGCTGCTTCATTGATGAACCGGTTAATGAACGCCTGGATTTCCCTGACGTTGCTCACCAGGTGGTAGTCATCCAGCACAATCAGGAAATGCTCCTGGATATGTTCATAGGCGTCATTGACGATCACAGATACCAGCTGGTTGATATCAGGATTGAACTGGTTGATGGCTTTAACCGCAGCTTTGGATGCTTCACCAAATTCAGGAAAACGCCGGTGCAATGCAGCTATGAAATAAGTAAAAAAATTCTCCGGAGTCTGGTCGAGAGCATCCACAGAGTACCAGCACACCGGCAAATCCACCTGATAGGCAAAATCAATTAATAAGGAGGTCTTTCCATATCCAGCAGGGGCGATGACCAGAATGAGTTTTTCATCCAGCAAGTCATACAGCAAGCTGATCAAGCGTTGTCGGGTGAATAGATCCTTCCGGCGTTGTGGAAGGATGACCTTCGTGGGAGTGGGTTTCCTTGCCATATGTTTGTTAGATTCGGTAATTCTTGAACATTTTTAGTATAGCATACTCCCAAAGATTCAATCCCAACTCGTATGGTCATTGGTATAAATTAACCTGAGGCTGGATATACTTTAAATTTATCCAACTCAGGTGGAATATTGAATTACCCGTAAATTTCCTCGTCTACTCTCTGATTTTGGCGCCCAGACCAGTTCGTTGCATAACTGCTTCGCGATCTCCGACTCCCAGGCTACCCCGGAAGAAGTGAAATCAATGACGCAGGGGCAGGTTAATCTCACAAAAAAACGAGCCCATTCAAGGGCTCGTTGCATATCACGACTATTCAGTTTAATTCTGTCCCGAAGCCTATCCTGACCAGGAACAGCCCTCCATTATCATTTCCAGCGCCATGGTATGACTGCACGTCTGGCGTGTTTGAAAGAAGTCACAATCGCATTGCCAGGCATTATCAACATACTTAACCGTGTGGGGGTTATTATCCCCATCGAAAGTTACAAAGAGCGATTTTAAATGGATGCGTTCACGCTGTTCGGCATAGCGCTTTGCTTTTTCTCGCTTGCGGATCAAGCCAGAATCCATATCTTTACACATGTCTCCTTTCGTTTGTCATATTTTTGGACAAAAAGGCACGCGTTAGCAAACGCGTGCGTGGGTAACTTGTGCAAATATTCAATTTTGAGAGAAAAACTCGCATAGCGGTATCTTCTCCAATTGAATTCAGTATAAGCCAAATTTGTTGTAAAGTCAATCATCCTGATTGACAAACACCCTACGATTCACCTACGTTTTGTTAAATTCTCTAGGCTGAAAATTTGTATTCCATCCAAATCAATGTTTGGTGAGGGTAGAAACCTGCCTGGCGCAGCACATCTACTGCGAGACCTGCCGGGTAATTCAAGCTCAGAGGATGTGTTTGCTGGATGTGCTTGCGGGCTTTACTGAACAATGCCAGGATAGCCTGTTCATCCATTTCCTCTGGAATAGCCAGCCATAATGGGTCGGTAAATCCGCCAGTATGTCTCCAGGTGAGCACACCTTTTAACTCAGCATTATGTTCCACGATCCAGTGCAGAGGATATTCAAAGTTAAAGAAACGATACATTTTTCCCCAGATGTCCGTCCGGAATAAATGCCAATCCAACGGAATGTGCCATTCCAGCTCGGGTGGATAAAGACGCCTCAACCAATTGCGTTGCAGCATCCAGTGCTCCGTGCGGCGCTTCCCAACTTTTATCCCCGCAGGTGAAGAGGGTAAAGCCTGATTGGGTCCGCTAAACCAGCTGGTGCGTCTCAAACGCTCCTGAAAGCCGCTCGTCACATAGATATGGATGGCACCTGGGTTATCATCCCTTACCTGCAACCAGGCACTGGCAGAATTATGTTCGCGAGCATAATCCAAAGCCGTAATGGTAAGTGCCCGTGCTATCCCTCTCCCACGGTACTCCGGGTGGGTTGCCACATTGGCTATCATATAGCCTCGCCTGCCCTGGAAATTATTCGGGATCAGGCTCAGATTGCCCACCAACCGACCATCTTCTTCCCATACATACCCTGAAGGCGGCATGGCGGCTTCATCGATCATGCTGGATGCCCACCCCAAAAATGAGGCATTCTGGGCAGCCCTGCGCATCTCCTTAAGGTATTGCTTACCTTCCGGGTCAAGCGTGTCATAGAAGCACAGCTCAACCAGGTCAGCAACCTTTGCCAGGTCCCGCCGCATATCAAGCCGGCGCAAGTGTCCTTGGGCAGTAACTGGGATGGCTACATCTACAACCATAATTGCTCCATTTTACTCCATTTGCCTGACACTTAGGTTTTGTATCAAATGAACTAAAGCTAAACCTGAGGGTAATTCTTTATAATGTGCCAGGCTTCTCACAGAACGACTCAATGCCCCTTTGGAGCTACCCATTCAATGTGGATACCAATCATCTTGTTGGTGGGACAATGTCACCTGGCAGAATTTACGTCATGACTTAGCCCTGGGGGATTCTGGCAGCACACCCACCACTCCGACGGTCACTCCATGACGTGACCAACTGGTAAAGGTTAAAATTCTAACGATTCGTATATATAATTTATATAATACTCTTATGCGGCACGGCTCTTGCACATTTATACTCAATGTTATAATCCTCCTGACGAGGAAGGAATTTTAACCTATGATGCGATTTGATCGTTTTACAGAACGTGCCCAGGAGGCCGCCCAGCGCGCCGCCGAGATCATTCAACGCTATGGGCACAATCAGATAGATACTGAGCACATCCTGCTGGCACTGATTGAGCAGCCTCAGGGTGTGATCCCCCAGATATTGGAAACTCTCAAAGTTGATTCCAATGCTCTCACCGAGCGGTTGGATTATGTCTTGCGCACCAGTCCTAAAGCCAATATTTTTGGTGGTGGTGCTGGTCAGATATTCATTACTCCCCGCGTTAAGCGCATTATTGACCTGGCGAATGAAGAAGCCAACCGCCTCAAGGATGAATATATATCCACCGAGCATATTTTCCTGGCTATCCTCAACGAACGCAGCACCCCTGCTGCGCGTTTGCTGGAGGGCGCTGGTGTGACCCGTGAGCGTGTCTATGAGGCTGTTCAACAGATTCGTGGCGGGCAGCGCGTCACTGACCCGCAGGCTGAAACACGCTACCGCACATTAGAGAAATACTCGCGTGATCTCACTCAGATGGCGCGTGAAGGCAAGCTAGACCCCGTCATTGGGCGCGATACCGAGATCCTGCGGGTGATCCAAATCCTTTCCCGCCGCACAAAAAACAACCCTGTGTTGATAGGTGAAGCTGGCGTTGGCAAAACTGCCATTGTCGAAGGTTTGGCCCAAAAGATTGCCTCCAATGATGTCCCCGAGATTCTTACTGGCAAGCGCGTGACTGCCCTTGATCTGGGCGCCATGATTGCCGGCTCACGCTTCCGGGGTGAGTTTGAAGAGCGTCTCAAAGCTGCCATCGAGGAGATTCAACGTGCCCAAGGCGAGGTGATCCTATTCATCGATGAGCTGCATACCGTTGTAGGTGCCGGAGCTGCACAGGGTGCCATGGATGCTTCCAACATGCTTAAACCAGCCCTGGCGCGTGGTGAGCTGCAGTGTGTGGGCGCGACCACACTGAATGAGTATCACAAGCATATTGAGAAAGATGCCGCCCTTGAGCGCCGTTTTGCTCCTGTATATGTGGAAGAACCCAATGTGGATGACACCATATTGATGTTGCGAGGTTTGCGTGACCGCTATGAAGCCCACCATAAGGTGACCTTCTCGGATGATGCCCTGGTAGCTGCTGCCCGTCTTTCTTCCCGCTATGTGACCGACCGTCACTTGCCTGACAAAGCCATTGACTTGATGGATGAAGCCGCCGCCAAGCTGCGTGTGGCTTTGTATTCCCTCCCCCCTGAGCTGAAAGAGATGAAGAGCGAGGTAGACCGCCTGCATGCGGAAGAGGAACAGTCAGGTTTATCGCGTGATTATGAACGTGCGGCAGAGAAAAAGGCTGAACGCCTGAGACTGGAATCAGAGTTCATTACCCTACGGGATAAATGGGAGAGTGAGCACAAGCTGGACGAGGTGGTGGATGTCAATGACATTGCAGCAGTTGTTGCCCAGTGGACGGGTATCCCCGTCTCCCAAATGATGGAAACTGAGTCCGAGAAGCTGCTAAGTATGGAAGAGCGCCTGCACGAGCATATCATTGGGCAGGATGAAGCCATCCACGCAATATCGGATGCCATTCGCCGAGCCCGCTCGGGTCTCAAAGATCCCCGCCGGCCGATTGGTTCTTTCATTTTTATCGGTCCATCTGGTGTCGGGAAGACCGAGCTGGCTAAAGCACTGGCGGAATTCATGTTCGACGACGTGGATGCCCTGGTGCGCATCGACATGAGTGAATATCGCGAGCAGCACACCGTCTCGCGCCTGTTTGGTGCTCCTCCAGGTTATATAGGTTATGAAGAAGGTGGCCAGCTTACAGAGGCTGTTCACCGGCGCCCTTACAGGGTCATCTTGTTCGATGAGATCGAGAAAGCCCACCCTGAAGTGTGGAATGCACTATTGCAGATCCTTGATGATGGTCGCCTGACCGATGGTCAGGGACGTGTGGTCGACTTCCGTAACACCGTGCTCATCATGACCAGTAACCTTGGAACTGAATACGTACGCAAGTCTGGCAGCCTTGGTTTCGTACCAGCCTCCTCCACCACAGAAGACCGTGAGGCCGCGGAAAAAATCTCCAAAGCACTCAAAAGCACCTTCCGCCCCGAATTCCTCAACCGTGTCGATGAGATTATCACATTCTCACCCCTCGCGGTGGAGGATATGGTTAAGATTGTCGATCTCCAGATGAAGGAAATCCAGGAGCGCATGGGTGATAGCGGTCTGACCATAGAGCTGACCCCTGAATCCCGCCAGTGGCTGGCGGAAACCGGATTTGATCCTGCTTTTGGTGCACGTCCGCTGCGCCGTGCCCTGCAGAAATACCTGGAGTCACCCCTTTCGCTCAGCCTGTTGAGTGGAGAATTTCAGCGCGACGCCCACATCATTGCAGAAGTGAATGAGGGCAGGGACGGTTTGGTGTTCACCGCTGCCGGGCAGCAAGTTAAGTTACAGGTCTCTCAAGAAACCGCCTGAACAAATATTAAAATCCAATCAAAGGTCGGGATTACCCTCCCGACCTTTTCTTTCATGTTATCATTGAGAGGTTGTTCCTTGCCCGCCAGCCCCAACTGAAGCGAGGGAATCAATCTCAACCTTCCATCATATACTTCGCCTTTCTTGCGAAGCTTGAACACATTTTTTCTCCGAAGGCGCCACCCAACGGATCCCACATCCCAGTAACATCAACATGGTGATATTTGTCTCCCATATGAGGATATTAACCACTTGGTAATTTGCCTCTAACGTATTAAATTTTTAAGATGGAACCTTCTCTCATGGATGCCGATGTTTTCCCAAACCTGTTCCTGTTTCGGGATCTCATTCCGGAACAACTTAAGCTGCTCCATCCCCTTTTCATTCCCTGTGAATTCACTACCGACACTGTTCTCTTCGAACAAGGCGATCCGGCTGAAAACCTGTTCGCCGTAGTGAGTGGGGAAGTGGTGGTAAACTTTAAGCCGGATGACGGACCAACCATCACTGTCGCGCGCGTTCAACCCGGTAGCATCGTGGGTTGGAGTGCTGCATTGGGTAGGCGGCGTTACACCTCCAGCGCGTTGTGCACCACCTGTACACAATTACTGCGAGTGCGGGGTGACGATTTACGGCATTTGTGTGTCCAGCACCCTGACACCGGTTTACTCTTACTTGACCGGCTGGCGACAGTCATCGCTGAACGCCTGCATTCCACCCACGATCTGGTCCTATCACTACTTCAGCTTGGTCTGACCGCAACGGTTGAAAAGAACGGAGGATGACCTATGGTTACCCCCATCAATGCGAATGCCCCCCTTGAAGAACAAGTGCGTGTGCTCATCCAGCGTTTGAGTGATTACATCGAACAGTTCCATGGGGGCTCAGTCGATTTCATCGCTT
>Ga0154899_1022_pt1 | contig 19301 bp, 19 predicted proteins | sample Rifle2008BG19ft_FD_105871 | JGI IMG/M metagenome (GOLD analysis project Ga0154899, IMG submission 105871) | Chloroflexi bacterium RBG_19FT_COMBO_50_10 | reverse complement strand
GGCATTTAGAAGCTGGAGGCGATGGAAGGATTCCCCACTCAGAGGTAGCTGAACCGATCGACTTTGTATGGGGAGTGAAAATTCCCATGCGCGACGGGGTTCTGCTCAATGCCACCCTGTATAAACCCAAGGACAGCAAACCAACCCCGACCATTTTTACTCTCACGCCCTATCTGGCCGATCGCGCTCATCTGCGGGGGGTTTATTTTGCACAGCATGGATATGTCTTTGCGGCTTTGGATTCACGCGGACGGGGTAATTCAGAAGGCAGATTTGAGCCATTTGTGAATGAAGCCAGGGATGGGCATGACATCGTTGAGTGGCTGGCAACCCAACCCTGGTGTGATGGGCAGGTCGCCATGTTGGGTGGCTCATATGGTGGCACTGTCCAGTGGATGGCACTCAGGGAAGCTCCGCGACACCTCAAGACCATCGTCCCAACCGCCTCAGCCCACGCTAATGTGGATTTTCCGTTTTTCAAGCATATATTCGCCTCATTTGAGATGCAATGGTTGACCTACACCACTGGCACCGCCATCAATACGACCCTGATGGATGATTCGAATTTCTGGATCGGGAAGTTCCAGGAAATGTATCAGAACCATCGCCCTTATAAGGACCTGGATAAAATCGTTGGCAATGCATCCATCCATTTTCAGACCTGGGTCAAGCACCCTCACCAGGATGCATACTGGGAGCAGATGACGCTCTCCCCAAGGCAGTACGACCAAATCGCGCTGCCCATCCTGACCATCACCGGGCACTATGATGGAGACCAGGCAGGTGCCATGGAATATTATCGCCGCCATATGGCTTCAAAATCCAAAAGCAAAGATACCCATTACCTGATCATCGGTCCGTGGGATCATCCCGGGACACGCGACCCCAAACCCGAGTTTGGCGGACTGAAATTCGGCGAAAGCTCCCTGCTGGAGATGAACAAGCTGCACAAAGAGTGGTACGACTGGACAATGAAGGGTGGAAAGAAGCCCACGTTTCTCAAGAAACGCATTGCGTATTATGTGATGGGGGAGGAAAAGTGGAAATTTGCCGATAGTCTGGAGGCGCTCCCAGCGACAACCAAAAAGATGTATCTCAGCTCGAATGCGGGTGCGCCCGATGTTTTTCACTCGGGAACATTGGTGAACGCTGTTCCCGAAGGCACGCGCTCAGATACCTATACCTATGACCCACTGGATACGCGCTTTGGGGAGCTGGAGCGCAAGGAATTTCCAGATTATCTTACCGACCAGACCTACGACCTGAACCTGTTTGGCAATGGACTGGTCTATCACTCGGCGCCATTCGCCAGGGACACGGAAATCACCGGTTGGTTGAAGCTCTTCGCCTGGATATCGCTGGATGTGCCGGATACAGATTTCACAGCCCTCCTGTCCGAGGGATTACCCAATGGGCAAGTGATCAAATTGACTCAGGATTGGCTGCGGACACGTTACAGGCAATCCGCCAGCGAAGCCAAGCTGGTCATCCCGGGTGAGGTCAACCTGTACACCTTTGACGGCTTTACCTTCTTCTCCAGACGGATATCCAAGGGCAGTCGCCTGCGGTTGATCATCAGCTGCCCCAATACCATTTACCTGGAGAAAAATTACAACAGTGGCGGGGTGGTGGCAGAAGAATCAGGTAAAGATGCGCGAACGGCGCATGTGACCCTGTACCACGATCAGGACCATGCGAGTTATTTGGAAGTGCCGGTGGTTAAGTAATACAAATCTACTCAGTCAACAGGCCTCGTGTTATTTCCTGTTATCCACTGCTTTCACACGTGGGCTACATCCAATGTGTGAGGATCGAATTTCGTTTAGTATTAGTAAATTTGGGAAACAAGGTATACTAACACTAGAGATTTAATATTGGAATCACCAACTTCTCTAATATCGAACAATTAATGTTTAGGAAAATTCCAACAATTACCTCATCCGGACCAGATCAACCCTTCTGGAAAGATGAATTAGACTTTCAACAACTACCTGGTAATTTCGATCGGTTCGCTAGGTCAATCCTTATAGTTGGTAGGATTTTTATATTTCTATGGTTATTTGCGATTTTATTTGGTGTTTTTTTTGAGATTTCCCCTACCTTCGCATGGGGCTTACTAATTTCTTATATTATCCTATTTGGGATTGCTTCACTATCAGGGATTTACGAACGGAAACGAAGAAAACTTATCCTTCAGGAAATATCCCAAATACAACAACTAGCGCGAGAAAAAACCGGGGCCTCACTAATTGGAAATGCAATCCACGTAGCTGGGAATCCCAGGCTTAATCGTGAGCAAAAAGTCGTGCTTGCTTTAACTCCGTCTTCACTCGTAATATATCCCTATGACCACGGTGCCCCTTTAGATACGATCTCTCTTAAGCAAATAACTGCCATCCATACTGTAGTCTATGATGATGAGCGTACACCTCATTTGGAGACAGTTGATAGTACAGCGCAGGCCTTGCAACTAACCATAAAATATGGCGATACTGCTTACGATTGCCTTTTGCGAAATATGCGAAAGGTTCGTCCGATTGATTGGTATCATGGCATCCAAAAGGCACGAATACAAGACAATACTCAGATTTCCTGACACAATATTTATAGCTAACCGAAGAAGCTGAGATGTTACAAGATATTCGCGATTATGATGCAATCAAAAGTGCGATCGAGCGCGGCGAGGAAGAACTCATTCCAAGCCAGGTCGCTTTCGCAATCCTGGATGGTGAGCCACCGGTTAAAGTCTGGGATAAGTATCGAGGGCTAACTCAGCAACAATTGGCCGATGCTTGCCACATTAGTCCGGCGTATTTATCGCAAATAGAAACCGGCAAACGGAATGGAACGACTGAAGTTTTAATTGCCATCGCGAAAGCATTAAGGGCATCCTTGGAGGAAATTGTCATTCAAAAATCTGAGTAAACTCGTCATTTAATCCGACAAACGATTGACCATATTTTTTGATGGGTAAGATAATAACTCAAACTATTGATCTTTTTTCTACGTTTCATCTTCGTTTAAAACCATACCGGTACACATTTGTCCTGCGCAGCTCGAAGCCCATGCGCTGATACAGCCGGTTGGCAGCACCCCTGCCAGGGTTGGAGGTCAGCATTACCTGCGGGGCACCGGCTTGCTCAGCCCGTTCCAGGCAGGCATGCGAGAGCACTTCGCCAATTCGCTTGCCGCGCGCCTTCTCATCCACCACCACATCCTCAATGTAACCTCGTAAACCGGTAGGGACGCGGTAGAGAATCAGCGTAGCCATCCCGATGATCTCATCCCCAAAATCCTGGTGGCTTGCCAGGTAAAGGAAAGTAGTCGGTGACGCCAGCATTTGAGCCAGCTGCTCCCGGGTTGGAGGTGGGTTGTTGTCGGTGAGCTGCGGGACCAACCGTTGGCACGCCTGGTAAAGCTCGTCCGTCACTTCGACAGCCTGGGTAATCTTGCAGTGTGGGGAAAGGTCAAGCATGTTCAGCTCCAATAGCCAATCATTATTCGGAAATAAACCGGGAGTTACAACCCCGGAACGAAACGATATAGTTTTTGTCTGAACTCTTAATTCGGATTGGTTGGTGGCTTATTCGGCTGACCAGAAACCGAGTTAAATTTCTATGGAAATGGCCAAACCCCATTCATGAAATCCGCCACCATCGCCCTGATCTGATCGAAATCCGCCTCATAGATAAAGGTCGTGACCTTTCGACTCGGATCATAAATGCCACTGGCGGTGAACATTTCCTGCGGAAAAGAATCAACCCGGACATTTTCTTTTGTCACTGCCTGACCAATACAAATAATGCGGTTGATATCATTCAGGCTTAAGTCAGTTTGGACGGAGGTGATGAACTGCGCCACCAATTTCGGTAATTTAAGTAACATATCGGGGCTGAGAAGCTTCTCCCGCAGGGCATTCAGGATAATTCTTTGGTACTTCATGCGTTGAAAAGTGGACGGGATGCGATTGGTTGCCAGTTCATAAGCCAGATTCCCATCCAGATGATGGGTCCCTACGGATAGATATAACTTTGGGTCCGGCGTTTCCATGCCAAAGTTTAAATCAATGGGAGATTCCACCTTGACGTCCACACCTCCCACAGCATTTATCATACGCACGAAAGTCTGGGTATCAATGGCGAAATAGTGATCCACACGCAAGCCAAAATTGAAGTCGAGCGTGCGGGCCAACAATCCCGGTCCTTCCCCGGGACCATCATAATAGCCCATGCCAGGGTTGCCATATAAATAGGCCTGGTTGATTTTTCCAACGGTGATCCCATGGTGGTCAGCAATTTCTGGGATCTCCACCCACAGGTCGCGCGGAAAATCAATCACCATGATCTTTGGGGCGGTGAAATCGATATGGGCGATATAGATCGAATCTGCCAGGCCATACATATAACCGGTTCCCCGTTGGTCAGATCCGATTGCCAGGATGGTCATGGAAGCAGGTCCGTTACACAGCGGTCGGCTGGTTGCAGTGGGTGATGGAACGGGGGTCGACAGCCGTTCTGACTCGGCTGCCCGGGTTGAGGTAATCACAGGTTTGGAGGTGGAGACTACTTCAGCTAAATTGTGAGAATCTGTAGAGATGGAAGAAATGGAAGTAATGGAAGTCGGGCTTGGTGTCAATATGGGTAAGCTTAAGCTCGGTCCAAGCGGTTTGTTCCACCTGGAAAATATCACCAACGCCAGGCATATTCCCCCAAACGCAATGAAAATAATCACCCATAGAATGGTATTTTGTTTATGCATACATTACGAAACCCTTCGAATTCTACCCCAATACCCTTTATCATGTAACAACAGTTTTGATAGGTTACCCCACTATATGCCTTGCTTGCCCAAGCATTGGTTTTTTTATTTTCAGGATTAAGCAGTCAATATTGATACTGGAGCATTAATCCAAATAACCAACCCATACTCCACACAGCTGGCGAGACCGTAGAAGCAAAGTAATCGATCCTGCGCATATGTGACGATAAATATATTAACTTGGATATGCCCTGATATTAATGCCAGGTCCCATGCGTAAAGTCTTGGATATAAGCCTTGAAGCGGTCAATATCCACCGACAAAGTAAAGGTATTGACCTGACGATAAGGGTCGTACGTCCTCCCGGACACGAACATATCATCCGGAAAAGCAACGATCTGCGTGTTATCCTGGGTCAATGCCTGACCAATACAGATGAGCTGATTGATATCATTCGGGCTCAAATCCGTCTGGACTGATCCCACAAATTGGCTAATAAGCTGCGGTAATTCGGGGATCATCCCTGGGCTGAGCATCTTATCCTGTAACGACTTCAAAACGATATTTTGGTACCGGGCACGTTGAAATATGGTGGGGTTGCGGTGTACCGCCAGTTTCAAAGCCATATCACCATCCAAATGGTGATAACCGGGTTCCAGCACTAAATCGGGGTTGGCACCATCCTGACCCTGGTTCATATCAATCATTGAACTTAACTGGATATCGACACCTCCAATGGAATCAATCATGCGCTTAAAAGTACTCATATCCATGGCGAGGTAGTGATCCACTTGCAGTCCATAATTCAACTCGAGCGTCCTGGCAAGCAATCCAGGTCCTTCACCGGGACCATCATAATATCCCATGCCCGGGTTGCCGAAGAAATAAGCCTGGTTAATCTTCCCTTGCGTTATGCCGTAATGATCGGAAATATCAGGAATATCTACCCATAAATCACGAGGGATATCCAGGACCATCACCTTGGGGATGGTGAAGTCTATACGAAAGAGGCGGATGGTATCCGCCAGACCGTAAAGGTAGTCATTTTCCCTCTCATCAGAGCCGACCACGAGAATGGTCATCACGGACGGTCCGCCACAGAGTGGCTCAATGGTTGCAGTTGGACGTTGCAACAGCGTGGCAATTTGGGCTAAAAGGGTGGGGGATGTCGGTGTGGGTTCAGGCAAGGGTTCAGCAGCTTGTAGATCCATCGCAGAAGCGCCGGAGGATTTCACGACTGGTTCGCTTATCTGGGTGGGAAGCCTCAAGGTTGGACCCAAAGGTTTATTCCAAAAGGATGACAGAATATAAACCAATGCCAGCCCGCCAATGATTACTTCCAGAAATACAATTGAGATTAATATTTTTTTTCGCATAATTTTCAATACCATTCGATACTTTACGTGTTTAAAACCAGCTAACCCTTAAACATAGAACTGGCAACGGTTAATCAATATTTGTCACCAATGGTTTCCAATATGGCATTTGGTCATCAGACGGGTCCTGGGTTAGGTTGGTCGGCTGCGAGCCATCGGAAGCCATCACGTAGATTTCCCAGTTACCATCCCGGTCGGTCTGAAAGGCAATCAGGCTCCCGTCAGGAGACCAGGCAGGTGCCCAATCACTGGCCGGGTTATTAGTCAGGTTCACTATACCGCTGCCATCGGCATTGATCAGATAGATGTCTCCATTGCCATCCACATCTGCCCGGAATGCGATCTGCTTGCCATCCGGCGACCAGGCTGGTCCATAATCGATCTCATTCCCCTGGGTGAGGCGGATGATGTTCGACCCATCCACATTCATCAGGTAAAGATTATTTACACCGGTTGGATTATCCCGGTCTGAAACAAAGGCGATCTGCGTGCCATCTGGAGACCACACCGGGGCAAAATCATCCGCCGGGTTGTTTGTCAGCCGTACAGGTTGAGTTCCATCGGCGTTCATGATGTAGATCTCGTTGTTCCCATCGCGCCGGGAGGTAAAAACAATCTGCGTACCATCCGGTGACCAGGCAGGGAAGGCTTCATCGGTCAGTGGATCTGGGGACAGACTCACGCGATTCGTGCCATCGGCGTTCTTCAAGCCAATGAAGCTATATCTGATTTCAAAACCAGTGTAGAGCATCTGTGTACCATCAGGTGAGAATGGACCAGGAAAAACATTCGATTTAACCCTGGTCAATTGGTAAATATATCCAGTGGCGATATCCAGCAGGTACAGGTTCGAATATTCTAGCTGGCGGTCGGATCCAAACAGGATGACCCCGCTGCCCCCCATGGGAGGAAGACTGCTGGCAGGTGTTACCGGTTCTGTTGGTGAGGGTACTTCGCTGGGTATCGAGCTCGGCTCAAGAGGGGGCGATGGGATTGAGGTGCCCCCAATGGGTGGCACTTCCGGAGTGGCTAATGATTGTTCGGATGATAGAGCTGTCGGACTCGCCGTATTGCAGGCGGTTAATATCAAAATTACTGCTAATAACGGAAGAATGGATTTGCTCAACGATGACATCGAAATCTCCTTCTAAAATTTAAGCAGGCGGATTTTAATGCCGCGTAGTTAATGACGAAATCCACCTGGTAATGGTTCCCAAATTCACTGGCAGGTTCCCTGACTCCGGAAGGTTATATCCAGGAGGGGATCTACAGAACAAGTCACCATACTCACTACGGTTTTCATTCGTGGAATTTCCTGGCTAAGAGGAAGGACATAACCCAAAGATCAATGGCTCAAGCCGGGTGGCAGCACATCACACCTTGAGCCTACCATAGGTGTGGGTATGCGTTTTTGTGGTGAGCATTTATCCTGCATCAGGCTTCAGGCATGGACCATTTAATGAATTCCACCAGTTCCCCTTTTAGCTTAACCAGCGAGGGTATGTGGATGTACATCATGTGCCCGGCTTCAAAGTGACCCATGCGCAGGTTGGAAAGCAACGATTTATCCAGACTCAGATGCTTAAACGTATAACGGGTAGCCAGGTATGGTGTAGCGAGATCATAATAACCGTTTGCCACATATACTTTCAGGTGGGGGTTGGTAGTCATCGCCTTACGCAGCGTCTCAGCCACGTTAACATACTCGTTCTCGAACTCAGCGTAGCTCCAGGGATGCACGCGTTCGGACAGGATCTCGTAAGGTAGATCCGACTCAAACTTGAGCTCACCACGCACATAATTATTCAAAGTGGCTGTGTATGGACCGGTGATATTGTTCATGCTTGGGTCGAATTCAAAGACCTCCCCCGCAGAATCGCGATCGATACCCTTGAAGCGGCTGTCCAACCTACCCACGGTGCGTCGCTCATGACGGAGCAGCTCCTTGGTGAACCTTAATATTTCGATCCGCAGGTTGGTGCTCTCGATGTAGTCTTCCGAGAGCCCGGTGTAGCGCGCCAGCTTGCGGGCAATAAGCAGCCGCTCCTCATCCTGAAGGTCGTTCCCTTGGGTAAGGGCGCGGGCGTAATCACCCAGGGCAAAAGCTTCGACCTCTGCCAGAGTGGAATACAAGTCCTTCTCCAGCTCATCACTCAGGCGCTTGTGGTACCAGGCTGTGGCGCAAAAGGTAGGCAGGAACAGGATATATGGCAGGTCATTCCCTGGATGGAAGTCAGCCGTCTGAAAGTTCAAGATCGATGAAACCAGCATGATCCCATTCAAGTACATCCCATGCCTTTCTTGCAGGTAACCTGAGAGCCCGGCAGCGCGCGTCGTGCCATAGCTTTCGCCGATCAGGAATTTGGGGGAAGTCCACCGCTGGTAACGCGTGGTGTACAGGCGAATGAAATCACCCACCGACTCGATATCCTTCTTAAAACCATGGAACTGCTTGGGTTTCTCACCCGGAACAGCCCGGCTGAAACCCGTACTCACCGGGTCAATGAATACCAGGTCGGTCTGGTCGAGCAAGGAAAAGGCGTTATCCACCAGTTTATACGGCGGAGGGTAGGCAAAACCCTCATGATCCAATAACACCCGGCGCGGACCCAATAATCCCAGGTGCAACCAGACCGAGGAAGAGCCAGGTCCTCCATTGAAGGAGAAGGTGAGCGGTCTTTTGTGTTGGTCCTCCACCCCATCCTGGGTGTAGGCGACAAAAAAGATCGAGGCGCGTGGTTTTTCACCTTCCGACTCGCCATCCTTTTCACCTTTCTTCTCAGCTTCTTCCTTTAAAACAATCGTCCCACAAGTGACGGTATAGCGGATCTCCTGACCATCCATGCTGAGGCTGTGTTTGGTCTCCACCAACACATCCTTGGGTGCTGGGGGGGCGGATTCTTCGCCCTTCCTGATTTCCTTATCCAGTTCGGTCATATTCCCTCCTGATTTTTATGATTATTAAGTTGATGATTCCAGCAGCTTGACCGTGTGAATCAGTCGCATATCCAGTTCCGGGATGATTTTACCACCCACCAACCATCAGGTTACGAAGTATTAATCTATTCGTAATGCAGATTGCCAAGAATGATACAATTATTCTGCTAAAATGCTAATCTGAACCCAGGATAGAGACCTATGTCTGACTTTCTCACCATACCAGGTTTCCTCGGAACCAGAGCCACGCTTCGTTCTGATCTCACGCTCGTGTTGATCTTGGTCACGGCGATTTTGTTCAATATTGGGTTCATCCTGGCAAGGCGGAAACAATTCACTGCCCACCGCTGGGTACAAACCATCGCAGTGATCACCAACACTCTGGTGGTTATCATCTCAATGGTCACTTCGTATATCATCTATATCCTGCCCGGGATTCCGGATAAGTTGGGGGAAGGAGATTACGCAGTCACAACTCTGCACTCTATCATCGGAGCGATCAGCTTGGTTTTCGGAGTATTCGTCGCCCTGCGGGGTAATGGGCTGGTGCCAAAAAGCCTGCGCTTTAACAACTACAAGCCGTTCATGCGCTGGGCTTATGCACTTTATATGCTGGCTACACTCGGTGGAGTAATCATTTACATCATTATATTTGTTTTTGGCATCTGACATCGATTATGTTGTATGTCCAGATTGTCTTCCTAGTCCTTTCACTGCTGCTGACCTTTTTATTCTTCATCTATGGTTTTAACCACTATTTTTTATTAAGTGTCATCCACCGTTATCGCCTGCCTTCATTACAACCGGATGTGTTTGTAAAACGACCTTTGGTTGCCGTCCAGCTGCCCATCTATAATGAGCGCTATGTGATTCGCCGGCTTGTGTCTGCCTGTGCCCACATGGTCGAGCGGTATGGCATCGATCATGCGGAGATCAACATCCTGGATGATTCAAATGATGATACCGTTCAGCGGGTGGATGAGATTGTAAAGGAATATTCAGATCAAGGGCTTCGGATATCAGTCCAGCGCCGTCCAAACCGTCTGGGATACAAAGCTGGCGCGTTGCAGCTAGCTCTGGAACAAACCTCAGCCGAGTTCCTTGCCATCTTTGATGCTGATTACACCCCTCCCGATGATTTCCTCCTGCGTACGATCCCCTATTTACTCCAAGATGACAGGTTATCTATCGTCCAAAGTCGGTGGACGCACATTAATCGCTACTTCAACCAGATCACCCGGGCGGTTGCCATCGGCATCGACGTGCACTTTTTTATCGAGCAAACTGGCAGGTACGCCACCCATTGCTTCCAGAATTTCAACGGGAGCGGTGGGGTGCTGCGGAAGAGCGCATTGATCGAAGCGGGTGGCTGGCAGGCGGATACCCTGGCAGAAGACCTGGATGCCAGTTATCGCATTCAGATGATAGGCTACCATATGTTGTTCCTCAAGGACCTGCCCAGTCCGGGTGAGATCCCGCCAACTGTCCCAAGCTTTAAGAAACAGCAGGCTCGCTGGGCAAACGGGTCGCTGCGAACGGCAAAAAAACTCCTGCCATCGATCCTGCCAAGCCAAAAGTTTAAAGTTTACCAGCGCCTGGAAGCTTTCATCCACCTGACCGGATATATGCTTCATCCAATGATGTTCATCTCCTTCCTCCTGGCGAGCTTTGGAACAATTTTCGAAGTGGATACCTTCCTGATCCACTCCCACATGCTCACCCCTTTGGGTGGCTCGTTCAACGCCTTTGATCCGGTAACCGTGCAAAGAGTGCACGACTTGAGCTGGGGCGCATTGGATACAATGATCCTGATCAGCATGATTGCTGCATGGCTATCTCCGCTGGTGAGCTTAAAACTCCAAAAACTCTCGATCCGAAAAAACCTGGTGTGCCTGTTGGTGCTGTTCCTGCTCGGCAGTGGTATCAGTGTGAGTAACACCATCGAAGCCATCAAAGCTTTATTTACCAACCGAGAATGGGAATTCAAACGCACTCCCAAATATGCATATATTACAGGCAAAGAGGGATGGCGCAACCGCAGATATCAGGTCCCGCTCGATTTTGTCTTCCTGTTAGAGCTGGCTTCATTATGCCTGGGGCTGGTGGCTATCGTCATCTCCATCCTGAACACTCACTACGCCGTCCTGGCTATCCTGGTGCCCTATACGACGTCCTATATTTTCATAACACTACTCACCTTCCAACAGAGCCAACCGCAGGCATCTGCGTAGTATGTCGACAAGGGTTCAATCGGTCCAGCGTAACTGCCTCAGGCAGCTTTTCCCAAAAAATGAGCGTTATTATCTCCTGGCCAGCATCGTGCTCCAGCTGATTTTGGGGTTATTGTTTGGTCATATATATGACCAGCGTATCTTTATGGCAACCGGCTATCTGGTCGCTACAGGTCAGAACCCGTATATCCCGCAAGACCTGACTGCATTCTTCCAAAATCCAGCCTTTCAGGGTATGACTTCGATTGGCTACCCCCCTCCATGGCTGCTTATACTGGGAATGATCTATCTTCTCTCATATAATCTTGTTCACAATCTGTTGGTCTATAACCTGGCAATCAAGCTTCCCATTATCATCGCCAACCTGGGTCTGGCATATCTGGTCAGGAGCATCCTGAGAGAACAAAATGCCACTCCCGAGGTAGCGCACAAAGCCTGGACCTTCCTTTTGTTTAGTCCATTCCTGTTTTATTTCACCACCGCCTGGGGGCAGTTTGATTCACTGGTGGCCCTGTTGACCCTGGCGGCATTGGTCCTGCTGGATAAACAAAGACTGGTGATCTCCTCCATACTGCTTGCCCTGGCGATCGCGCTCAAACCCACCCCGATATCCGTTGTGCTGGTGGTGATGGCTTACCTTTGGGGGTCACCCTGGCAAAAATTGATCCGATATGGGGTGACTTTTACCCTCAGCATGTTTTCATTTTGCATCCTTCCATTCATGTTAATGAGATGGGATGCCAGCCCGATCCTGCTGAACTGGAATGCTCAATTTACGGTGAGTGGGGGCATGTCACTGATGACATACTATGAGCTGCTCAACAACACTTACCAACTGCCCGGGATGTGGTGGCTGGTGGGCTTTGCCTGGTTACCAGCTACTCTGCTGGGCGTTCTGCTGCTAAAGCCTGGGAAACAAGGCTTTCAAGACTTGCTCCAGCATAGTCTGGCGTTGATCTTGATCTTTTTCCTCTCCCGTGCTTGGCTCTCAGAGCAAAACCTGACCTTGATCCTCCCCATCGTGCTTATCCTGACTTCATTGAACAAGCTACCCAAATTCACCCTGACTGTGACCTGGGTGCTGCCCTTGCTCTTCACCATCTTCAATACCTCTCCCCCCCAGCTGCTGTTTCCGATCCTGCCGAAATTAATGGGGAAGCTGCTGCAATGGATGGATATGTATCGCCCAGCCAGATTGGCAATCCGTATGATCCTGGTGATCCCGTGGCAATTGACGGGTTGGTGGATGGTCATGCGCGGTTATCGGAAAGCTGTATCTGCCTTGAAATAGAGATAACCATCCCGATCGCTTCCAGGCGTGCACTGAATACTACTTCGGGTCTCCGCTGGGGAGACCCGCTTGCCTCTCTGGGTGTTTTTTTACATTCTTGATCTCCTATATCTTGTTATAATATGGGTAATTTTGGATATCAGGTCTGAATTATCATATTAACCCGATCAAACGCCTGGTATTGACAAACGGGACAATAATCCAGCAACCACCGTTAAAAAGGAGACAGCCATGAATAAGGGAAATATAATAAGAACCAGTTACCTCGTTTTCATATCCTTGGCAAGCGTCTTATTCGTATTAGCCTTGTCAGCAAGCAACCCTGCCATGGGCAATTCGCCAGGCGATAGTGTATTGGCTCCCGCTGGCACTGGTTTTACTTACCAGGGCCGGCTGGTAGACAATGGCAGTCCTGCCAATGACAGCTATGATATCCAATTCTTATTGTTTGATGCCGCGGTAGCAGGCACGCAGATTGGCGCTACTGTGACGCACAATGACATAGCGATAAGCCAGGGCTTCTTCACCGTCGAGCTTGATTTTGGCACGGGGGCTTTCGGCGGCGGGGGACGCTGGCTGGAGATCGCTGTCCGGCCGGGCAGCAGCCCGGGGGCATACACCACTCTCAGCCCTCGCCAGAAGCTCTCCCCGACACCGTCCGCCTTGTCCCTGCCAAACGTCTACACGAATGAGGGGCAAAACTTCGTCGGCATAGGCCGTAATTTCCGCATCTCCGGCAACGAGGTGTTCGGCATCCGTTATATAGGCTCACCGAACCAATACGGCGGGATGTATATGGAAACATCCGACGCGAATGGTTGGCCTTTTTACGGCTACGCCACCAACGGTTCCTTCCGCGCCTGGACTTACTACAACGGCACAACTGGCGATTGGTCACTTTACAGCGCCGGCATCCGGCTCAAAGTACCTGCCTCAGGCGGGTTGCGGATTGGACCCAGTTTAAATTACAGCCTTGTCATCAGCAATACCACCGGTAGTGATGGCATCCGGGTTTTAGACACGGGCGATGACGGCATCCAGATTGGAAATAATCCCGACATCCCTAATTATGGCGTATATATCCCCAGCCCCGGTGTATCCACCTACGGGCTGTGGCCAAACACCTCCAACGCGCTCGGCGAGTGGGCGCTCTATACCGTAGACAACATCCAGGCTGGCAACGTTTTGGCGAGCGCTTATTCGTTGGTTGTCCAAGTGACTGGCGAAGATGCACTCTCCCCTGGAGACCTGGTAGCCGTCGCCGGCGTGACTGAGCCATTACCCGGGAGCACCGTCCCCATGCCGCTCGTGCGCCTGGCTGACGAGGTCACGTACAGTGGCGTGATTGGTGTAGTCAAGAGCCGCATGGTGTGGGAAACCGCCCCCGGCAAAGAAGCTGAAGGGGAAATGTCCATGCATAGCGCCGATGGACCAGCCCAGCCCGGTGAGTATGTCTCCCTGGTCGTTTTCGGTATCGCCCAGGTGAAAGTCGACCCCACAATCCAGATCTCGCCCGGGGATAGGTTGACCGCTTCAAACCAGGCTGGGATGGCACGGCCTTTAAGGTCGCAGGAAGTCAACGGGATGGTTATCGTTGAAGGAGCTCCAGTAATCGGCATCGCTCTATCTGAACCGGTTGCAGACCAAAGTACCATCCCAGTCTTCGTCACCTTGCGCTAGGAGGCAGCCATGTTGAGAAAAAAGCTCATTTTCCTGGCAGCGGGTGTCTTGTGCCTGGTGGCATTGTCGGTGACCCTGGCGGGGATCCGGGCTGCCCCAGACACTCCCACTGCCAACTATACAATCCCCTGGTGGACTGTGGATAGTGGCGGAGGCGCCAGTCAGGGTGATCCTTATATCCTGCTCGGCACGGTCGGCCAGCCGGAACCCGGAATCTCCGCGGGAGGTTCCTACCTTCTAAAAGGCGGTTTCTGGAGTGGAGTTCTGGATTACAGAATTTATGCCCCGCTCCTGTTACGTTGAAAGATTAACCAGTTCCGGAAAATAGTACTCACCTTCCGCGCTTTAGGCCGGCTTACATGTATAATCCTCCTTGAACGACTCAAGGAGGATGAACAATGGTGCAGCTGAACGGTTACAACCACTTTACCGGCATACACTGGGAGAAGGTTAGTGGGTGCAATTAATACATATTCCTGGGTGTGAATATGGTCCACCCCAGGCAGCTTTATCGCGAGTCTTTGCGGCTGGAGATTAGCGCCGGAAGCATATTTACCTATTTCTTCTTTCGGGTAGTTGAAAGTAAGTCGCATATCCCGGGAGGGTCGCTGGCTATAGGAAAGGTGTGTCATCGCTGAGATGGAAATAACCCTCCCGATCTCGTTCAACCTTGCGTTGAAGATCACTTCAGGTCTGACTGTGGGTATGTCCTATCCCACAGGCAGGATCCAGAAAGGGTTGATCCTGCTTGATGGGGATGAAGAATTATGCGAAGAAGCAGTGGGTTTTGGAGTGCCCATCCTTAAGCGCAGCCTGCAATCCATCTTCCCGGGTGAGTTGGAACTAACCCCCCTCAATGGCAACTTCACCCGTGGGGTGCACGCCAGGTTCAAGCTCAACCTTGAAGAAAAGATTGCAAAGATCGGTTCTGGCACGATTAACAATCGGATCCTTTACGGCAGCAAAAATATCCTGGCGGCATCCATCCGCCGGTTACCTTTTATCCGTGGGTTGCTTACCCACACGTCCAACCTGCTACGTGCCCGGCTCGGTCTGGTAACCACTTATGAGCCGGCAGATTTTTCCACGTATTTATCACTGACCTATTCAATAGATGCCGGCACCGGCAGGATTAAGATTGAGCTGGATAAACAAGATCCCTTTCCAAGCGAAATTAGCGAAGTGATCCTGATGAATGAGCAAGGCGCGCGCCACTTCGATCAATACCAGGATACGGATGGGATTTCTGCCCACGGTAAAGAAATCGGTTGTTGGGATCAAGTTACAGCTGCAGAGGCTTCATTTGTAAATCCCAGGCACCAAATTTCATTCAGCCTGCCGCAAGTCAGAGGCGCCATTCTTTATCGGGGAAGAGAGTTGATTGGCAAACGATTGGCCTGGTCGGGGTTTGGATATTCTTTTCCACCGAGCCTGGAGCATTTCAAGTACATAATTACAATCAAGAGATTGACATGAGCTTGAAATGAGTTTGACATGAGCAAAATTTTACTGATTTACCCGTACTTCAGACCTCCACGAGACCGCTCGGTATTCCGCTTCCCTCCCCTGGGTGTAAGCTACATCGCCTCCAGCTTGATCCGTGCTGGGCACGAGGTCCAGCTGTTGGATTGTACATTCATGAATAAGGCAGAAGCCTTAAAACAAGCCCAATCTATGAAGGCAGAGGTGGTGGGCATCTACTGCATGGTGACCATGCTGGAGGATTGCTTATGGTTTGGCAGGCAGCTGCGCTCCAGTGCCAGGCTCCTGCTGGTGGGTGGTCCGCTGCCAACCTGCGACCCACACGCTTTTTTGGATGACTTCGACGTGGTCGTGCGCGGTGAAGGCGAAAGCACTGTGGTGGAGCTGCTCCAGGCTTATACAAAAGGTAATGATTTCAGCACCATCCCAGGCATTGTCCTGCGCAAGAAAACCAGCCGCGAGGGCAAATCTCAGCATGAGACCATCACCACCCCCGAGCGTGCTTTTATCGAAGACTTGGACGATCTGCCCTTGCCTGCCCGCCACCTGCTTCCCAACGCCAGGTACATCAACTTCGGGAGAAAGAAATATGGGTTTGCCATTACCACGGTGATGAGCACGCGTGGCTGCCCGTATGAATGCGAGTTTTGCAGCAACGTCATCTTTGGGGGCTCCTACCGGGAACGATCAGCCGGGAATGTAGTGGATGAGATCGAGCAGTCACTGGCTCTCGGTTACGACCGGATTTCGTTTGCGGACGATGTATTCACGCTGCGCAAAAAAAGGGCGTTGGAGGTCTGTAATGAAATCAAACAGCGGGGACTGCATTTCTACTGGGAGTGCCTCGCCCGGGTGGATTCGCTGGATGATGCCACTTACGTGGAGATGTTTCAAGCCGGATGCAGGCGGGTGTACTTTGGGATTGAATCGGGTGATGATGAGGTTCTGAAGCTGATGAATAAAAAGATCACCGCAGCCGAAGCACGCCATGCAGTCTTGGCTGCACACCAGGCTGGTCTGGAAGTGGGGGCATTTTTCATCCTCTTCTACCCAGGGGAGACCAATCAGACGGTACTAAATACCCTACGGTTCGCGACTTCTCTCCCCTTGGATTACATTGGACTGACCATGCCCTACCCATTACCGGGCACGGCACTCTACGAGCGAGTGAAATCAAAGATCAAGCGCGAGTGGCACCCGGGTGAAAGTGTTTTCGGCAGCCATGTGCTGATCTATAACGCCGACTTTTCAGAAGCCAAGATGTGGTTTGGCATCCTCAAAGGGCATGCCCAATTCGAAATTAAGCGCCGTCTGGGGAAATTGGTACCTTTCTTCTTGAAAATATTCGAAAAAACAACCGATTGGCTTTTTTTACGGATTAAGTGAGGTCTCGTCTTATCCAGGAGGATTGATACGTCTCTTATCGGCAAACGCTTGCATGGTCTGCTTGATGCGCCGCCGGATCCAGCGCGGGTCGAACTCGGAGGTGTAAACAAAGGTAACCTCGTTCTCGTGTTGCCAGTCCTTATGCGGGTCAATCCCGCTGACACGGTCGAATAAATTCGAACCCGGCAAGGGAAAAGGCACATTGAAAGAGATTTCATCCAAAGGCAGGCTGAGGGCAAATTCGAAGGTTTGCTCAATCGAGTCAGCAGTTTCACCTGGATACCCCACGATAAAGAATGCCGCCACTTGAATGCCTGCCTGGCGAAAATGATGCACAGCCTGGACAGCATCTTCCAGGGTGGCTTTCTTGTTCATCAGGCGCAACGTCGCGTCACTTCCCGACTCCAGACCCAGGTACACCTTCTGGCACCCAGCTTCTTTCATAAAACGAGCTATCTCCAGGGTGATACCCGTGGAACGGGAAAGGCAGCTCCATTTCATCTTATGACCGAGCATGCGCTGGCAAAAACGGCGCAACACACGCAGATTGAGGGTGAAGTTGTCATCGGCAATCCACAGGTTATCATAGCCCAACTGCCCGATCTGGTCGATCTCCTCAAATACGGTTTCCAGATCACGTTTCCGGTACACATGACCGAAGACCGGGCGGGAGCAAAAGTCACAATCAAATGGGCAGCCCAAGGTGACCATGAGCGAGGTGGTCTTGGTGCCATCTTTTTCCAGCCAGGATTGCTGGTACTGGGCGTGATCGAATCCGCTCCGGTCCGGGAGGGGGAAGCTGCGCAGCTCCGGCTCGTTGTGGTGGATGATCGGGTTATCCACTATCATATCCAGGGTGCGCCCATATAAACCCGGGTATGCAGATAGATCAAGTTTATATAAGGTCTTCCTGCCAAGTTCTTGAGTGTAATAATCCTGGCAGAAATTGGGGAAGCTCAAGTCTGACTCGCCTTTAAAGACCAGATCGAACGGACCACTGTAACGCTCCGGGTACAAGGTTGGCATCGGACCGCCCACGACGAGCAATGCTTCCGGCAGACGAGCCCGCACCAGCTCGGCAAATCGAAAGGTGTTCCGGCTGAGCAGGATCATCGACGAGATGCCCACAATATCCGGCTTATATTCGATCAAAGCTTTCTTAACTGTGCCAAATGCCTGGAAGGTGCAATCAAATATTTTAGACTCGATATTGCGCTGGTGAAGCTGAGCTGCCAGGCTGGCGATGCCCAGGGGTGGGAAGAGCATCTCAGTGGAGGCTTTGGTGCGGAAATAGGGGAATAGCAGCGCTACTTTAGGCATTGCTGAGGTCTTTCCAAGTGTGGGGTAAACTCATGCTTTGGCAATCGCACCCCAAAGGATATGCCATAATAGATAATCCCCCAGTCGCATGGATATAGCTGCCAGGAAGCCATATTTTCTGTAGATATAAGCAGCCAGGATGAAGTAAGCCGCTATCACAATGAAGAACTGAGCCAGGACGAATAAATTAACCGTCCCCATCAGGCTTTGGTAGAGGTTAAATTGCGAGAGGGTATAGAAAACGCCCAGAAAAGTCGATACACCCCAGAAAACCCCCTCCTGCCACCTGCCACTGAACAACACAATCGATATCATCCACACCAAGGTGGTGGTCAGGAACAAACGGAAGATGATCTCCTCCAGGATACCTGCCAAGGGATAAGCCACCAGCGAAGCAGGGAACTGAATCAGGCTGCCTTCGCCTAATGGTTGGATCAAATCGAAAATGATGGTGAGTAAACCAAAACCCAACCCGATCAGCAAGGGGATGAGCAAGCGCCTGAGGTTTGAAGTACCTACCTGCCACATGCCTGCGAACCCCGTTCTGGGCGCCAGGTATACACCCACCCAACCCACCACCCAGATGGCTCCAATGGATAACGTGTCAGTCAGGTTCACCATCTGGCTGGCAATCTGCTCTGAGGGAAATACCGAGATCAACAGACGCAAGATGACAATCACAACCAGGATCAGCATATATGCAATGACCGATGGGGATATTTTCTTCAACATGATGATCGCTGATCGCAAATTACCTTTTGTCCATCTCACTGAAATGCCTGATTACCAAATTGCTTGAGACCTATTTAGCAAAGTACCTTAGTAGTCAGTCACGCTGAT
>Ga0154899_1021_pt3 | contig 21297 bp, 25 predicted proteins | sample Rifle2008BG19ft_FD_105871 | JGI IMG/M metagenome (GOLD analysis project Ga0154899, IMG submission 105871) | Chloroflexi bacterium RBG_19FT_COMBO_50_10 | reverse complement strand
ATCCCGGCTGGCGATGATTGTATCCATTTGCTGGACGTCCTCCAGGTTCCCTCCCGTCGGTCCATGATTGGTCAGGATGCGCACTGCATCGATGACCGTCAGGGCAGGGCGCACCAGGCTGGTCAGGTCGGCGATGCGCTGGGTCAGGTTCATATGCATCTGGTTGCGGTCCAGGATCACGCCCATCAGGTTCTTACCCCCCAGGGTCAGCCGGGTGGAGCCGTGGTGCTTGGCGATGGGCACGTTGATCAGCAGGTCAGCTTCCAGGATATCCGGGTAGATTTCCACCCTGGTGAGGTCCTTGCCTTGCGGGATATCCACCCGGGTGTATTTTGGGCGGCTCATGATGTGCATCTCTCCCCCGACTGCCTCGACCGCCTCAGCTATGCCTGAGATTGCATAAGCTGATTGGGGTGTGCCGCCGAAGGGGTAGTCCATCACGCGCACGCGTTTGGCGCCCGCCTCCAGGCACAGGCTGACCAACGTGCCTACCACGCTGGGGTTGGTGGTGGTGGCATATTCCGGCGGATGGTAATCGGTGCAGATGTTGGGCTTGATGATTACATCGTAGCCCAAGCTGACGAAGCTCGCCATGCCACCCAACGCCTCGATGGCAGCCCGGGTGATGGCAGCTGGGTCGGGACCGTGGGCCACCGCCAGGTAGGCTGGGCTGGTGGTAGGGGAAGGCTCGGGGTTGGGGCTGACGGTCTCGGTGGGGTTGGTCTGTGCCGGGGTGGCTTCAGAAGCTGAGGTGTCCGATGGAACGATCCTGGTGGTCGGGCTGGGAGGTGCGGAAGAGGTGGCTTCGCCTGTGGCAGTGTCAGACGGCAGGGATGGGCTTTCCTGTGGGGAGCAGCCTGCCAGGGCTGCGCCGGCAGCCACGGTGACGGTGAGCTTAAGGAACGTCCGGCGCGAGAGGGGTGGTCGGCGTTTCACGCCATATCTCCGTAGCGAATGTTATTTAGGGAAATACCAGTAACGACCATGCGATGGCTGTATTATAAGCGCGATTCCTCACCACTTTGAACATCCTAGATTCCAAACTATAATTGTCTGAACAATCATGTGTCTGAACTATGATTTATTGGATTAAATGATTACTATGATTTGTGCATAGCAAAAATTTATGCCCATCATATAATCATTTCTGTCATAGTTCAAGATGTCAAAATACAATCCGATCTAAATCTATGAACAAGTATGACATCAGAAACCCATCTTTCCTGCATCATGCTTGATCTGTTGTGATAAATCAAAGCCCATTATATAATCATTCTAATCATAGTTCAAAGCCTCTTTCACCCATGAAACCCTACCCCGTCCCTGGCGCAGAGACGCGCCGCGAATTCACCCAGGCGAACTCGCGCTTCATCTCCAGCCTGGCCCCGGTCTTCTCGGTGGATGAAGCCAAAGCCTTCGTCCTGCGCATCAAAGCCGAGTTCCCGGATGCCTCCCACAACGTGCCGCTGTATATTATCGGTCACGGTGATTCGGAAATCGCCCACTGTACGGATGCCGGCGAGCCCTCCGGCACAGCCGGGAGACCTGCCCTGGCAGTGCTACGTGGCAGCGGCATGGGGGATGTAGCGGTGGTGGTGACGCGTTACTTCGGGGGCACCAAGCTGGGCACGGGTGGGCTGGTGCGGGCATATTCAGAGGCGGTACGCCTGGTGGTGGAAAGCGTGCCGCGCGCTCAAAAGGTGCTCACCCATACCGTCATGCTGGGCTTCCCCTACACCTACCTGGAGCGCGTGCGCCTGCTGGTGGTTGCGCAGGACGGCTCAGTGTTGGATGAGGAGTTTGCCGCGGATGTGACCCTGACTGCCCGCATCACGGTTGAAAAATTGACAGCATTCCAGGCTGCCTTGAGCGAATTAACCAACGATAAGGTTCAGGCCGAGATTGTCGAGACCAAGGAAATACTTTTTCCCATTAGGTCATCCTCCGCCCCCCATCCTTGAAGAAAAGATTGAAATCATAGCCGGTCAAATAAGCATTTCAATCATAGTATGATTGTCTGAACTATGATTTATATGATTAAATGATTACTATGATTAGAGCAAAAAAATCCTAGCCCATCAAATCATCATTCCAATCATAGTTCAAGATAGAGAATCCGAAGATGAACAGCCCAATCAACCCGCATTATCCACACTCAGAAATTACCGCGAAAATCATCGGTTGTGCTATGGAAGTGCACAAGATAATGGGTAATGGATTCCAGGAAGTAATCTACCAGCGTGCCCTTGTGATAGAAATGTTACAGCAAGGATTAGATTTCACTCGCGAGCACGAAATGAAAATTTATTACAAAGGAGCTGATATCGGAACTCGACGGGTTGATTTTTTTGTCGAGGACAAAGTCATGGTGGAAATCAAAGCTGTAATCCAGCTGGAAGACGTCCATCTTGCTCAAGCGATAAACTACCTCGAAGCTTCTGGCTTGGAAGTTGGCTTGTTGTTAAACTTTGGGGCACGCAGTTTACAATACAAACGTGTCATGAAACCCTCCCGGGATCTAGGTCAATCTACTCCTTAATCGAACTACGAGTTACATTATTAGCTGATTACAACGATAATCCCGAGTTCTAAATCATAGTCCATTATAAAATCAGTCCAATCATAGTTCAAGAAATTCATCACAACATCATCAGCACTTGAGGGCGCTTTTTGCCCGAAACATCGCGAGTGTTCATCACGAGCGATGTCGCCTCACAACATCATCAACACCCGCTCATGGGCGGAGAGCTCGCGGTAGATGGCATCCAGCTGCTCCTGGCTTTCCGCCAGGATGTGCACCGTCACCGAGATGAACCTGCCACCGCGGCTCAGGCGGTTGGAAACCAGCTCTTCGGTTGCGATGGAAGAGTGCTTCTGGATGATTTCCAATACCAGGCACTCAAAACCGTCTTGATTAGCCCCCATGACCTTGATGGGAAAGACGCACGGGAATGTGAGCAGCTTGCTCATGGTATCAGGACCCATCACCCTGAGAGGGTGTTCCAGCGTGCTCCATCTCGGCGATCATTTCCAGCATGTGCCCGTAATGCGAGCCCTTCCAGTAGATCTGGTTGCAGGCTGGGCAGAGGCGGAACTCGTCATAGTATTTTTTGGTGAGCGGTTCCAGGCGCTCGATGATCTCCTCTTTGCCCACCACCTGGAGCGGGCTGTTGCAGCGCAGGCAGCGTTGGAAGGGTTTCACCTGACCGAATAGCTCGAAGCGGCGCAACAGCTCAACGACCTGCTGGCGGGGGTCGGTATGGTGCAGGCAGTACCCGAGCGTGACCGCCTTGCGCATCAGCAGGCGCCGGTCACGCGTGAGCAGAACCCTTCCCTCAAGACTCGCAACCCTGGAGAGCTCATCATCCTGGTAATCGTTGCGATACAGGCTGTCGAAGCCCAGCATGCGCAGGTAGGTAGCCAGCTGACCCAGGTGATTATCGAGGATGAAACAGGAACCTCCCGGCAGGGGAAAGTCGGCGGGGTGGACGGTCACCTGGTCGCCAGTCTGCAAGCGGCTCGTAGATTCCGCCAGCTGCCCGTTGACCAGCACCCGCCCGAACTCCGTGTGGGGCACGCCGAGCGATTCGATCAGGTGTTTGAGGGACTGGTGCGGCTCGAAATCCAGGCTGAAGGACGTGTTTTTACGAGCATGAGGCAGAAAATCGTTCAGCTCGTCGATGAAGGTGAACATTGCATGCATAGCGTATGAAGCCGGGATCAGGTTACCCCTGGATCAGTTTTAATCGCAGCGCCGACCAATCGTCATCAATGGAGATCATCGCCACGCCTTCCAGCCCAATCGAGTGCGCATAGGCGTTGATCGTGTCACGGTTGATATCGGTCTTTACCCTGGAGGTGCCCTTATGATAGGTCACCCAGATCATTCCCTTGGGTGCCAATAGCTCCTTTAATCGGGGCAGTTGCGTTTCCAGCTCTGCCCGGTCGGCGACGAACACCTGGATGACCTCCACCAGGCAGCTTGAATCACTCAGGATGATGGCTCCTGCGGGGAGATCGCCCATCTGGGTCAGGTATCCATCCGGCGGGTTGACCAGCAGGACCTTGTTATCAGGTTTAATGAATAGTCTTTGAGCGATCGATTTATCCGACATGCTTTCTCCAGAGTTTACAAGTTTCTATGGGTCCCAGCTCGTGGTTGCCTAGTGCTTCCGGCTTTTGGGCGGGCGAGTGGATAGACCGGGGAATTCAGGCGCCCCCATGGAGCGCATGCGCTGCTCCTCGGTGGTCTGGCTGACGTGCGGACCCTCGGTCCATTCACCACCATCCAGCTCAGCAGTGGCGATTTGGATGGCTTCCTGGGTGTTATTTGCCCAGATGCTCCGGGCATATGGCTCGATGGAGCTCGCCGGGAACACACCCTTCTTGCGCCTCTTCTTCACTCCCTGCTTATTGGCGAACAACCCTTCAACGTAATATCCTGGCATGCTGCACCTATGGAATTATTCCCCAAATAGCTGTGGCGGAGCCTGGATTGCCACCACCTCACCCCGCGCACATACCTGCCCATTGGCTGATAACCAGGCTTGCATGACCACCTTACGCCCTTTGATCTCAGTTACCCTGGCGCGCACTTCCAGCGGCACGCCCAGTGGGGTGGGTTTGAGATAATCCACTTTGAGCGAGGCGGTCACAAAGCGGAAAGGTGGCTGGGTTTCCATCGGGCGCTCTTCCGCTTTGTAAGAAGCGGCTGCAGCTGTTCCGGTACAGTGGCAATCGATCAGCGAGGCAATCAAGCCACCATAGACGTAACCTGGTATGGCTATGTGGTAAGGTCTGGGTGAATACGTGCAGACGGTTTCATCTCCGTCCCAATAACTCTTGATCTGCAAGCCATGCTCATTCAAGCGCCCGCAGCCATAGCAATAACTCACGTTTTCGGGGTAATAATCCTGGAAGGCTTTTTCATTCATCTTTTTGCTCCGATTTCCCTGGCGGCTTGCCTTAAGATCTCAAAACCATATTCTACCAGCTGGTCCAACTCAGTGGTGTTCACCTCAATGCCAGCTTCGATGTGACCAATATTTCGCAACAGCGAACCCCGCAACCCGCTGGCATGGTGGGCATAGGTCGAATCCGCCGAAAGCCTTTCCAGGCGGTCAACCAGTCGTTTGATTAGCTCCAAATAGCCTGCATCCAATGCTTTAACCCCTTCACCCATAGTAAAAGTATGCTTTTATGGAAACTGCACCTTACCAGGAGATGATCCGTTCAGGGGTAAGCTTAATGAGCAGGTTTTCAGGGTCATTCAGCCAAGACTGGGGCTCAGCATCCTTCACCCCGTCATGTCCAAGATAACGGATATAGATACGGTTGGCTATCTCGCTCACCAGCTGGCGCGGCTGGGTCACCAGCTCGACGGAGCCTTCCAAAAGCACTGCCTGGAGCTTGCTACCCTCCTGTTTGGACTCGATCAAGACGGCACCGCGCGGGTTATGCTTGAGCTCGCGGATCTTGCGCGTGCTGACAAAACTGCTGATCCAGACATATTCGCCATCCCAGGCAAACCAGACCGGGACCACATGGGGTTGCATGGTCTTCGGGTTGGTGGTGGCGAGGCGCGCCAAAACCGGCTCTGCCAACACAGCTTCAATCAGGGCTTTTCTGTCACTTTTGGGTGCATCAGACATGGGGCTTCTCCGCAGGCTTAACTGGCTGGAGTATAGTACAAAACTACACTCGTTACAACACCCATGAATCACGAGAGCCGGGTCTGGTGCCCGGCTCTCTACAAGGAGGAAAAAATATGTACCGCGTATAGGATGATCATATCAAAATCCAGCTTAGGGTGCTTGACGCACCGTATACGTTCACCCAACGATTATCCAACGATCCCCGAATCCCGGCGCAGGCGTTTTATCTCGCTGCGTTTGCGCTTGGTTTCAAGGCGGCGTAAAATGGCAGCCCGTGAGGGTTTGGTCTTATGACGCGGCTTGGGAGGTTCACTGGCCTGCTGGATGAGCCGCACCAGGCGCTCCAGGGCTGCCTGACGATTACGCTCCTGCGAACGGTATTGCCGGGCTTCGATGACCAATACACCCTCCGTGCTCAGGCGCTTACCCGCCAGCTTTACCAGGCGTTGTTTCACCTCGTCCGGTATGGAAGGTGAGCCCAGGACATTGAATCGCAATTGGACCGCGGAGGCAACTTTGTTGACGTTTTGGCCTCCGGGTCCGGGCGAGCGGATGAAAACCAGCTCGATTTCCTGGTCATTAATCTGGAGCGTGGGTGAGATTTTGATCATTCCATAAGTATATCAGCCTGCTACCTGACAGGATCAGTTACTCCCCCCTCTATGAATAAATAGTTGCCTAGGTCACCACGCATCAAACTCCGTTGTTATTTGGTTCGTTTAGCCTGAAATGTGATTAATAAAAGCCTAATAGCCGCTGGCACGTCGTTGACACCCAAAACGATTTGGGATAATATAAATCAGATTATTGTCAAGGATTACCACGCATTGACTGGTATGATTTGGAAAGCCTTTGGATTGCCCGAATATTCTTGGAAGATTTCTCATCCTTATGTATATCCAAGGCCATGCTTGCTACTCTTGAATAAATGGAATGGAAATCAAAACAGGACATTCATAGCATATCTGGATGCTTTTCAACAACAAAATATGGTTTGAACCAGTCGGGTTACTGAACCTTTGTGGCTTGAATCAATGAGCGGCTGGAGTAACCAACCGCTCATTTCGTTGGAGGGTGCATGCAAAAGACGGTCGTTGCTGCCGCATTGGGGGAGTGTGTTCATGTGGCAGGGGTACATAACTTTCTGCGCCTGGCTGAATCAGCTGGCTGGCGAACGGTCTTCCTCGGTCCGGCGGTGACGATCGAGGAGGTCTTGCGCACCGTGCGTGCTGAAAATGCAGAGTTGGTCGGGGTTTCTTACCGCCTGACCCCTGAGACTGGAGAACGCTTGCTGGGTGAGTTTGCTGAAGCGGCAGATGATTTACGGTCGGCAGGGACACGCTTCGCTTTTGGAGGCACGCCCCCGGTGGCAGAAAAAGCCCGTCAAATAGGTTTTTTCGAGCGCGTCTTCGATGGAAGCGAGCCGCCTGAAGAGGTGCTGGCGTATCTCAAGGGGCAGGTCTTTGCCCAACCATCCGCTGCGGATTACCCGCAATCCACCGTGGAGCGGATCCAATGGAAATCCCCCTTTCCGCTATTAAGGCATCACTTTGGACTCCCCAGCATGGAGGCCAGCCTGCAGGGAGTTGAAAAAATCTCCAAGGCGAAGGTGTTGGACGTCATTTCGCTGGGGATCGACCAGGATGCCCAAGAAAACTTCTTCCATCCTGAGCGGCAGGATGCCCGCCGTAAAGGGGCTGGGGGAGTGCCTGTACGTTCGGCTGATGACTATCGGGCACTTTATGCTGCCAGTCGCCAAGGGAATTACCCCCTGATGCGGACTTATTCGGGGACGGATGATTTCATCCAGCTGGCGGAGATGTACACGGAAACCATCCACAATGCCTGGTGCGCCATCCCTTTGTTCTGGTTCAACCAGATGGATGGGAGAGGTCCTTGGGATTTGGAAGGCTCCATCCGCCTCCATCAGAGCGTGATGGCATGGTATGGAGAACGCAATATCCCGGTGGAGCTGAATGAGCCTCATCACTGGGGGATGCGGGATGCCCCGGATGTGATATTCGTGGTATCGGCATTCCTGTCTGCGTACAATGCGCGTGCCAATGGAGTGAGGGATTACATCGCCCAGATGATGTTCAATAGCCCTCCCGGCACATCGGATGGGATGGACCTGGCGAAAATGCTGGCAGCGCTCCAATTGATCGCACCATTGGCAAGTCAGGGTTTCCACATCTGGAGGCAGACGCGCACCGGTCTGCTCAGCTATCCCTTAGACTCAAATGCGGCGCGCGCTCACCTGGCAACCAGCATCTACCTGCAAATGGCAATCAAGCCACACATTATCCACATCGTGGGTCACACAGAAGCCCATCATGCCGCCACAGCAGAAGACATCCTTTCGGCATGCAGGATGGCTCGCAAAGCGATTGAAAACTCCCTGGGTGGCGCTCCGGATATGACTGCCGACCCATCCATCCAAGCTCAAGTGCATCATCTGGCATCCGAAGCTGAAATCACACTACAGGCAATCCGGCACCTGGGAGCGAATAGTAGCGCCGACCCGTGGGCTGATCCGGTCGTCCTGGCAAAATCGGTCGCATTGGGGATTTTGGATGCGCCTCAGCTGAGGAACAACCCTTTTGCCTTGGGTCAGCTGAAAACCCGTATAATTAATGGCTCTTGTGTAGCCACCAATCCAGAGGGGCTCCCACTTGGTGAGGCAACCCGGCTGGCACATCTCTATAAATAGGTAGGAGGCAAGAATGTCTGGAAAAATCAGGATTACTGTGATCGGCGCCGGACACGGCGGCAAAGCGATGGCAGCTCACCTGGCAATAATGGAATTCCCAACAGTCTTATATAATCGCACCGCAGACCATGTTGCCGCCATCAAGGAGCTGGGTGGGGTTTACCTGGAAAGCTTTGAAGCTGGTCCGCGTGGTTTTGGTAAATTGATTAAGGTAACCTCCATCATGGCGGAAGCCCTGGAAAAAGCCGAGATGGTGATGGTGGTTGTCCCCTCCTCCGCTCATGCCGATATCGCCAAAGCGTGCGCACCATATTTGACCGACGGGCAAATTGTCGTCTTGCATCCTGGTCGTACCTGTGGGGCAATTGAATTTAATAAAGTGCTGCGAGATAACGGGTGCACTGCCGATGTGATCATCGCTGAGGCTGAGACGTTTATTTACGCTTCGCGCTCGGATGGACCTGCCCAGTCGCGCATCTTCAGGATCAAGGAAGCCGTACCCTTGGCTGCCCTGCCGTCCAAACGAAACCAGCTCGTTTTGGACTACATCCACGAGGTTTTCCCACAATTTATTGACGGGGGCAATGTTTTACAAACCGGAATGAACAATATGGGAGCCATATTTCACCCTGCCCTGACCATCTTGAATGCCGGTTGGATCGAAACTACGCATGGTGATTTCCAGTTTTACATCGATGGCGTGACGCCATCCGTGGCACGCGTACTGGAAGCCCTCGACCGTGAGCGGGTGACGGTGGCAGCCTCCATTGGCATTCGTGCCCGCACAGGCATGGAATGGCTGAAACTATCTTATGACGCAGTCGGTGAAGACCTGAATGAGGCAATTCACAACCAGCCAGGTTATTATGGGATTAATGCTCCACCGACGCTAAATCACAGGTATTTGTTTGAGGATGTCCCCATGAGCCTGGTGCCAATTGCCTCCCTGGGTCAGCGTTATGGGGTTTCCGTGACCGGGATTGATGGGATCATTAAATTAGCCAGTATAATTCATCGTACAGATTACTGGCGCCGTGGGCGCACGATCGAAAAATTGGGAATAAACAATTTGAGCACAGATGAGCTGATCCATTATGTAAAGGAAGGCGTTTTGGGAACAGAATGACCCGGTGATGGTCGATCTGACGTAAACGCTTATTTACAAGGAAGGTAGACATGGATATCCAAGATCAATCGAAGATGGTGATCCTCCTGGCTGTCTTACAAGCCCAGGATGCCGAATTAGTCACCGAGGCACTAAAAAAGTTCGGCATTGCCGGATATGAGCTGTCCAGCACAGGGGCATTCCTTGGCAGGAAAAACGTTTCTTTGCTGATCCCGGTGCAAACAAGCAGTGTAGAGCTGGTGCTTTCCGAATTAAAGCGCAATTGCCGGCAACGGATTGAATATGTGTCCATGCCCATCGAAGGTCAACCCCTTCCAATTCCAAGCCCCATCCCGATTACGGTAGGTGGTGCGACCATCTTCATCCTTGAGATCGACCAATACCTGGAGGTGCAGCAATGAAACTGATGATTGCAATTGTGAATGATGAAGATTATGACAAGATCGCCCGCCAATTGACTGAAGAGGATTACCGGGTGACCTGCATCGCCTCCACCGGGGGCTTATTCCGTCGCGGCAGCACGACCTTGTTAATTGGTCTGGAGGAAGACAAAATAAACCGGGCAGTGGAGATTATCAGGGAGAATAAAGCCATCTCAGAGGGGGCGGGTACTCACACAGCTGCCATTTTTGTATTAAATATCAAGGAATATATTCGTTTATAGCCCATCGCCCGCTGATATTCATTTTATTGTTAAGCAGCACGAATATTAGAACAATTCAAGGAGATATAAATGCCACGCACCCAACCAGACGGCTACCTCGCCGTCCTCCCCACGGGCAAGGGATCCGGTGTGTTGGTCCTCCACGCCTGGTGGGGGCTGAACGACACAATGAAGGCTTTCTGCACGCGGCTGGCCGAGTCCGGTTTCGTCGCCTTCGCTCCGGACCTCTATCATGGCAAGGTCGCAGACAACATTGCCGCTGCGGAAACCCTTGGCAAAGCTCTCGACGCCAATTACCTCCAGGCCAAGGCTGAAATCTCAAATGCAGCCATGTTTCTCAACGAACGTGTTGGACAATCCGACCGCGGCCTTGCTGTGATTGGCTTTTCTCTGGGTGCCTATTATGCACTGGATCTCTCGGTCACCGCTCCCGAACACATCCGCTCCGTCGTCATCTTTTATGGGACTGGGGTCGACGATTTCAGCAACTCAAGAGCAGCCTACCTTGGTCACTTTGCCGAGAATGATGAGTTTGAGCCACAATCCAACATCGACGACTTGTGGAAATCCCTAAAGTGTGCTGGACGCCCGGTGACTTTCTATCGTTACACTGGCACTGGACACTGGTTCTTTGAACCTGACCGTTCCGACGCATACAACCCGGCAGCAGCGGGCCTGGCGTGGGATCGAACTTTGGCCTTCCTGAACGCTCCTCCAGCTGAGGAGTTATTTATGAAGAAATCTGAGCTTTTGAATTGGCTACGGAAAGAGCATCAGCAATGGGAAGCATTTCTTGATCAGATTGGTCCAGCGCGTATGGATCAACCCGGCGTGAACGGTGATTGGTCAATCAAAGATATCGTCGCTCACCTGACTAGCTGGCAGATTAGAAATGTCGCCAGCTTATATGCTGCAGAACGCAGCGAACCCGAGCCGCCCCCACCCTGGCCAGCGCACCTACAAACTGAGGATGAAATCAATGCCTGGATCTATGAGTCCAATCACGGGCGCTCGGTGAGCGAAGTTCTGGATGAATCGCATCAAGTATTTCAGCAGACTCTGGCTGCCATTGAAGGCTTACCCGATGATGTCAGGATAAATCCAGAAAACCGCCTTGTGTGGTTGGACGGTCAGTGTTTCGTCGCTGGTGAGTTCTTTGACCATTTCCATGATGACCATGAGCCAGACATACGCCTCTGGTTGGCGCGAGTAGAGAAACAATAGCTGGGGCTCAACACAGCCTTCCTGAGGCTTATCGCACAAGTGGCGGGAGAATAGCGAACTGGCAATGTTGGCAAAGGCAAACGAAAAACATAACGAAAGACTTATAGTAGGAGGTGGAAAGATGGACATACCAGCCATCCTGATCTCGCAGTATAAGGCTTCTCTCGAAATGCTCAAGCAGACGATTACCAAGTGCCCGGAGTCGATGTGGAATGCGGCGAGTGACAAGAATAAATCCTGGCAAGTCGCCTACCACGCCCTCTTCTTTACGCATCTCTATGTGGCAGACTCCGAAGAAGCCTTTACTCCTTGGAACAAGCATCGGGACGGATACGACTACGGATTATTCCGGAGGATAGCCTTTGCCCATTTCCAGTATTAGTTCATCTGGAGAGAGTTCTGTTCCAGTGGCATGAAGGATTTTTTCACTCCATTCAATCGAGCCACCTAAATTCCAATAATTTTGTGCCAACCATGCCCCACATTCCGCCTGTATTGCTTGACCAAACCTTTTTCGGATAGCAAGATGTGTTTGACTTGCTATCATTTCTGCTACTACATAATTCTGAACATAGAAAGGATAGGAAGCCCAATAACTATTATCCGCCCAGGCTAGAGTTTCAGAGGAAGACACTTTTAAATAATCACGCTGCTTGGTTTGTAAAGAATTTAGCAAATTGGTTTCAGGCTCGGCATACATCTGCCATTCAAACTCTGCTTGGGTAATTAGAGCCCGCATATGAAATATATTATATGTTCGCCATATAAGTTTATACTTATTAACCAGTTCTGTGGGTAATTGGGCAAAGTTTATAAGCCATTCTGGGTCATCCACAAAACGCGCCATTGTCTGAGCCATGCCTTCACAGAAAGGTCCTGGTTCATCGCGGAACAGATGATGCGGCTGTGTAATATAAGATGAATGCATGGCATGGCCAATTTCATGGAAGAAAGTAACATAATAAGTATGCCCATCAGCCGGATTGATTAATATGCGGATGTCATCAGGAACATGGATCGTAACACACAGCCCTTGGAATGGGATGTCTACATAATCAATTTGCACGCGCGAAAGTGCATACGTAATCTTTATCCGATCAGCCAACCAGTAAATTGATTCAGACAATTTTTCACTTAAGAAATATTTATCTGATAATGTATAAAACTGGGTAATTGCGTATGATAAATCATGGGGATAAAGGTGGGGTTGGTTAAGCCTCTCAATGGATTCATCGACAAATGACTGATAAATTGAATCTGTAGACTGAATGATCGAATTAAACCAATTGCTTAATTGCGGACGATTCAAACCTTGTAGTATTAGTCCTAAATCACCAAAGTGTTTATATCCCATTTCTTGAGCGATTGAATTTCGCTTAATAATCAGTTCTTTAACATCCTTTTCAACTAAGCGTGATAATTCATCAAAACAGTGTATTGCCTCCATCCGAAGCATAGGGTCCTTCTCAGAACGAAGAATTTGCCTGATTTCAGTTCTGGTAGTTCTTTTCCCAGCTATAGTAATTGGATAATTTACGATTGCCTGCTCAATTTTTGAACGTATTTCGTAAACGGATTGGTTCGATTCGACTTTGGCATACTTGATCAACCTGTCTAAAACTAATAATACTCGGCGGAATACGGGATCTTTGGAAGTGGTAACAAACTCGTCGACAATATTCTGGACTTCTTGATTGAGAAGAATATGAGCTCGCCGTCCTTCAAGGTCAAACTGATCTGTTGTAGATAAGAGTCCCTGATTTTTTAACCACCGCCCCTTCTCATATTCACGATCGAAGTTTTCAAGTTCATTGTCCAACTGCACAATAACCTTTTGCGCTTCAATTTCGTTCATAGTCTTACTCCTTCTTTTTCAACGGTCCATAATGGTAATTCGTATTATAAAACAACTCCACTTCCGAGCTTATAAGATGCTACATCGAAATATCCTGGAAGATAATATTTCCATTCTTCATTACTAACTTGATATTTTCTATTGCATAGATATCTCCTAGAGGATCGCCATCGATAGCGACCAGATCAGCTTTCAACCCCTTTTTTATTGAGCCTATCTGTTCGTTCATTCCAAGAAATTCGGCAGCTTCAGAAGTCAATGCCTTAATTGCCTGCGAATGGCTATAACCCGATTTGATTAAAGCATCGAGTTCGACTGCCATTTTCCCGTGGTTACCATCCGTTCCAACCACGATAAGAACGTTTTCCTGAATGGCTTTAGTTAACATTTGAAAAATGGTTTTCTCGACCCTGATACATCCCTCACGGGAATAATCCGGGCTTGTGGGCTCATTAATTATGGCGTCAATGATTCCATATGTACTGCACAAATATATTCCCCTTTTTGCCATTTCATGCAGTTGGGATTCGGTAAGGTAGAAACCATGCTCGATTGAATCAACACCCGCTTCGATCAAGCTATTAACCCCAGCGCCTCCATGGGCATGCGCGGCGATTTTCTTCCCCAGACGATGGGCTTCATCTACCGCGGCAAATATTTCTTCTTCCGTGAAGTCAGACATCCTTGCATCTGAATTTGGAGTGGAAATTCCACCCGTAACCATGATTTTTATCCAATCTGCGCCATACTTTACTTCATTACGGATGGCCTTGCGAATTTCCCACGGACCATCTGCCTCAATTTCATCAACCCACCCATGCCCTCCAGTACGGCAAATCCATATACCTGCGGTTAGCAAGCGAGGTCCTGGGATCATTCCAGTCTCGATCGCTCTTTTTAACGACAGGTCAAGGCGTTCATGCTCCCCGGCATTGCGGAGGGTCGTCACGCCAGCTTCAACGATTGTCCTGGCCCTGGCTGCGCCTCTTACTGCAAGCCAGCCTAGAGGTTCTTGAGCCTGTGCAATTTCATCACCTGGATCAAGGCATACATGGTCATGACAGTCAATGAATCCAGGGAGAACGGTATACCGGTTTAGATCAAGGAATTCATTCCTTTCAATAGGTTCACGATCACTTATTGATACAATCAAACCGTTTGCGATTGTTAGCCAGACTCCATGATAGGGTTCATCGCGTTCCCCATCAATGAGTGTCCCACACAAGAGTGTTTGTGACATTTCTCGTTTTCCTCTTTCGGTCAATCAGTTCAGGCTCTTTGCCTTTGACATTCTAAGCCCTGCAGACGTTAAACAGGTATTTTCTGGGAAATATACTTACCATCTTTCATTACCAACATTATATTTTCTATAGCATAAATATCTTTAAGTGGGTCTCCATCAATGACAACCAGATCTGCTATCAAACCTTCTTTTATTGAGCCTACCTGATCTTTCATCCCAAGTAGCTTGGCTGCTTCAGAAGTCAATGCCTTGATCGCCTGCGAATGGCTATAACCCGATTTAATCAAAGCGCCGAGTTCGACTGCCATTTTCCCGTGATTGCCATCCGTCCCAACAACAATCGGAACGTTTTCCCGAATGGCTTTGGTTAACATCAGGTCGATGACTTTAGTGTATTTTTCACACCCATCAAGGGAATAATCCGGGCTTTGAGGCTCATTAAGAATGGCGCCAATGATTCCGTATGTACTGCATAGATAAATTCCTTTTTTTGCCATCTCACGAAGCTGGGATTCGGTCAGGTAAAAACCATGTTCAATTGAATCAACTCCCGCCTCGATCAAGCTATCAGCCCCAGGGCCTCCATGCGCATGTGCAGAGATTTTCTTCCCCAAACGATGGGCTTCTTCGACTGCGGCAAATATCTCTTCTTCTGTAAAGTCAGACGTTGTTGGGTCAGAATTAGGAGTAGTAAAGTCACCCGTGACCATAATTTTTATCCAATCTACTCCAACCTTTACTTCTTCACGGATGGCCTTCCGTATTTCCCATGGCCCATCCACCTCTTTTTCATCCCACCAACCAGACCCCCCGGTACGGCAAATCCATATACCTGCGGTCAGCAAGCGAGGCCCTGGGATCATGCCAGTGTTGATTGCTCTTTTCAACGATAGGTCAAGGCGTTCATGCTCCCCGTCATTACGGAGGGTTGTCACACCAGATTCGACAATTGTTCTGACCCTGGCTGCGCCTCTCACAGCAAGCCAGCCGAGAGGTTCTTGAGCTTGTGCAATTTCATTACCCGGATCGAGACATACATGGTCATGACAGTCTATGAATCCGGGGAGAATGGTGAACCGGCTCAGATCAAGGAATTCACCCCCATCAGCAGGTTGAGTATGGCTTATTGATTCGATCAGGCCATCGGTGATGGTTAGCCAGACCCCATGATAGGGTTCATCGCGTTCCCCATCAATCAGTGTCCCACAGAAGATTGTTTGTGACATAATGGGCTACCCTTTCTGTATTTTGACTCGGTGTTGATTTTTCCATCGCGGTAATCTTGTTTAGCAGGTCAGGTCTATACCCGGTTTCTCATCCGGGGATCAAGCATTTCCCTGATGCCATCACCAAGTAAGTTGAAAGCGATCACGGTAATAAAAATAGCCAGTCCAGGGAAAATCGAAACCCACCATGAAGCCGGAAACACATTCCTCCCTTCGCTAACCATCAATCCCCACTCTGGGAAAGGCCGTTGTGCACCTAAACCTAAAAAGCTAAGGCTAGTTGCGGTTAATACGACATAGCCAAAATCCAGGGAAGCCTGTACGATTACAGGTACCAAAACATTCGGTAAAATGTGCCTGATTAAGATACGAAATCTGCTAGAACCTAAAGCCTGGGCTGCTTCAATAAATTCTAAGTTAGATACAGACAATGCCTGTGCGCGTACAAGGCGTGCATACCAAGGCCACCAGGCGATAGTGATCGACAAGAGGGCATTCATCAGGCTGGGTCCAAGTGCTGCAGCAACACCAAGTGCCAGCACAAGCGACGGGAAAGCCAGAAAGCCGTCAGTTATTCGCATGGTGACTTGATCAATCCATCCACCGTAATAACCAGCAATACCTCCAATGAATGTACCCAGAGTCGCGGACAGTAATACGACTGTCACTCCGACTTGTAATGATAGACCGGTGCCAACCATCACGCGACTGAAAATATCACGACCAAGATGATCTGTGCCCATCCAATACTTCTCGCTGGGAGGTCGTAAATTCTCATCCATCCTCCTCGCCGTCAAAATGTCCTCTGGGAAAGGCACCCAATATTTTGCCGATAATGCAATGATGACCAGAAACAGTACAATCAAGAAACCAGATGAAGATAGAGGATTTCTAATAAATCGACGGCCTAGAATCTGAATAGCGTTCTTTTGGGTTGGACTCCTTGATTCATTAACTGATTTTCCCGTTTGTTCTGAAGCTAGCATGATATTACCTATCCAAACGAATCCTGGGATCAAAGAAACCGTAACTAATATCGACAAGGAAATTAACAATGTTATAAACCAGGGCAATTAATAGAGTAACACCCATTATGGCTGGGTAATTAGCCTCCATGGCAGCATTAACTGCATACCGACCTAATCCAGGCCAGGCAAAAATCGCATCAATCAAGAAAGTACCCCCCAACGTATAACCATATGTCAAACCAATCACTGTAATCGTCGACAATAAGCTGTTCCTGATAGCATGTTTAAAAACAATACGCCTTTCTGGAATTCCTCGAGCGCGGGCAGCTCGAATATAATCAAGGTGGAGAATTTCAATCATATTTGCCCGTATCATTCGAACAATTATGACTATCGTCGGACATGCTAGGGTTATGGCAGGCAGAGCGATGTGCGTCAAGGCACTCTTAAAAAATGGCCAGTTGAATGTTAGAAACGAGTCAACTAAATACAAACCTGTAATTGATTTTAAGGGATTTGTGATTGAAATTATTGTTGTCACACGGCCAGCAATTGGAATGTTTGGATTATTTATCACAGCCATTTGAATTAGTAACGCTAATAAGAAAACCGGAATCGAGACACCCGCCAAGGAAAACAGTCGGATGAAGTGATCGACCAATGTATTTTGTTTTATTGCAGAAATTACTCCAAATGGGATACTAATAATTACCGTTATGACCATGGACACAGTTGCAAGTTCCATTGTGGCAGCGAAATATTCCTTTATATCCACTAACACTGGTCGATGTGTCTCAAGAGATGTTCCCAAATCGCCATGCAATAGTTGATTAAAGTAACGAAAATATTGCTTGTAGAGAGGTTGATCCAGTCCCATTTCTTTTTCAATGGCAATTACTTGTTCTATGGTTGCATGTGGACCGGCCGCTTTTCGAGCAGGATTACCGGGTATGACCCTCGATAAGAAGAAGGTAATTGTGGTTACAATGAATATCATAAGAGCCGTATAGGCAAACCTTCGTAATAGGTAACCTCCCAAACAATACCTCCTTATCCTAGTTTTTTATCAGCAATTCAAAATAAACGCTTGGCTTAAGAGCTGTGGACACTGCACCAGTTTTTCCCAATGTATTGATTAGATTTCCAATGGGTCTCACCTGTATGCAGGTGAGATCCATTGGGATTAACTCGAAAAACGAAGTATCTTGCTTTGATCGTCACTACCCACACAAGGAAGGTGCACTAAGGTTTTTCAACCCACATATCATACAAATTGAATGTATAGATGTAATGTGAATTGAAAACATATCCCTTGACGTTATTTAGGAAAGGAATAGCTGCATAATAATCGAAAGCCCAGATAGCAGGAATATCCGCTATAATCAATTCCTGAGCTTGATGTAATACTTCATATCGTCTTGTAAGATCCACTTCGGCGTCCGCCTGGTTGAGAAGATCGACTACTTCTTGGTTATAGTAGAAATAGTCTTTTTCTTCCCTACCACCACCCCACCAAAATTGGCCGGCTACACCCTGAATGTAACCAACACCATCCGGATAGTCATCCCACCAATCTGCAATCACGATGTCTGGGGCGGTTTCTTGATTTGCCATATTTTCAGTCATTGCGCTCCAACCCAGAGCTTCCGAAGTGACTTTGAATCCTAGATCAGATAGGGTGACTGTAAGGGCGTCAAGTAACTTGATACCCCAATCATGGCTTCCATAGGTAACCTTGATCTCAGTCCCAGGTTGAATACCGGCTTCCGCTAATAATTGGCGTGCCTTTTCCATGTCTTGGTGATATTGGAATAAGTCTGACGCGAATCCTGGTTCGCCATCTGGTAAAGGACCAAACGATTGATTTGATTGACCTTTAAAGGCGACGTTGACAATATTTTCATAGGGGAAAGCCCAGGAGATAGCCTCTCGAACCTTTACATCTTGAAAAATCCCTTTTTGAGTATTAAAGAGGATGAACCAATTGAAGTTGCTTGAATTTTCCGGAGCTTGGACCACTGTGATCTCTGAATTGTTCATTAAGGTGATGGTGTCGTCAACCCCCGGGTAATTGGCTGATAAAATCTCACCGCGTTCGAGCATCTGCCGCATGGTTGAGGATTCAGGTATGAGTAGGGCTATTACATGTTTAATATTCTTATCCGTCCAGCCTCTCCAATATCCTGTGGAATAATCCAAGACAATGCTCTGCGATCGGTCCCAATTTATAATAATGTAGGGTCCCGTTCCTATTGCATGATCCTGCATCCAGGTTTCCGCTAAGTCACCATCTACCTCATGCTGCATGATGCTTGGGGATACAATTGGAGATCCGTAGCGGTTGGCAATCAGGGTGGGGAAAAAGGGGAATTGTTGGGTGAGTACAAAATCCACCGTGAATTCGTCCACAACGTTTACTTCTTTCAGCATCCAAAATGCCCACGCGAAGCCCTTCCCAATAGTGATCATACGGTCAAAAGAAAATTTTACAGCATCTGCATTAAATGCTGTCCCGTCTTGAAAAGTTACTCCTTGACGAAGTGTAAATGTGTAAGTCAAACCATCATCAGAGACGGTATATCCCGTTGCAAGTGCAGGCTCTAATTCGCTGACTGATGAACCCTTGTAGTTGAGTAAGGATTCATAGATCAAGCGAGTTATCCGATCAGAGCCATCATACACAATTGCAGGGTCGAGTAGGGTGGGTTCCTGGCTGGTAGCGAAGGTGAAAGTATCGATATACTCGGGAGCCTGGGTGGCAACAACTGCGGTGGGTTGTGCTTCTGTGCTTACAGGGGTTGATTCAGGCTTCGGAGTGCATGCTGTCATAAACATAACAAGCAAGACAAATAGTATCGTGATCTTATAGAATAGTTTGTTAGTGTTCATGCCTAATCTCCTTTGGCAAATAAATGGGTTCCCCATGCTGGGGCAGGGGGGGTATGTTGGTCGTTCCGAGGAGGTAAGTTCATCCTCCTGAAATCTTTAATGATTTGGACGATTTCCTCAACCACAACGTTCAGATACCTATTGCCAGCCTCAGCATTCGCCTCCCGCGGATCCCCAAGCATTCCAAGCGGAGATATTGTGCTCCAATAAGGCATCAATATGACTGGTGCGTCTTCTGCACCAAAACCAAATGCTGAACTATATGGAATATCGGCTTTCTGGGCCTTACTCATATCAACTGGATCTGGATTAAACGCTAAATAGCAAGATGTTTCACTGAAGCCACCATGATCTTGCGAGCCTGTTAATCCTTGGGCTGCAGCGTATTCCGCATCGATTTTCATGGCTTTTGGTGTAGAGTAATATGTCATGAGCCCACAAAGTATGCCCGGAACGCGATTATTCACCATTCGTGCAGCAACATCCAAAGCAGGTTGGTTACCCCCATGGCCGTTTATGATTAATATCCGTTTAAACCCATGATGAGCAATTCCCATACCAATCTCATATACCATATTGATATAAGTCGGTTCTGTAAATGTCAGTGTACCTGGGAAATCCATGTGGTTATTGGCTAGACCTATCGATAAAGGTGGAAGTACAAGCACCTGATCCGGAATTATTTCAGCTATTCTCTTACATACCCCCTCCGCAATCACGGTATCTGTGTCTAGCGGACAATGAGGACCATGACCTTCAATGCTCCCTGTGGGAAGTAATACCACGCGTTCTTCTGAAATTGCTTCTTTTGTTTCAGGCCAAGTAAGTTGGCTATAGCTCGTTTTTTTTCTCATAGCTCCGGATCTGCCTCCTGTAGGAATATTTGAAATTTAATAATGTATGAGCAGTCTTAATTATCTACAAAGTAACTTCTATATATCTCTCTCCTTTCTACTCCTTGGCGTAAATCTTATGAGTGGTAATGGTTAATCTTATATATAGAAATACATAAATTCACCCTACCCCAAATGACCAGAGTGAATTGCGAAACAAGTACATATTAATAAGCCAAGAATGTTGAAATGAAGAAAACGCTAGCGCATATTTATTGATTACACACGGATGAAGCGTTTAATGAACAGTATTTTATCAGAATATTTTCTGTAACACAATTGAATTATTTTTCTATATAACTTTTACGGTTCACAAATTAATATCCGATTGTATGTGAAATATAGTAAGGACAATTTTCTCAGGGGTGAATCTCATCAAAGCAGGATCTTGCTCAGGCGCGAAAATCTCGCTGACTGCCAATAACAACCCCTGCCCACACCAGCAGACCTGTCCTGGGCAAAAGCCTGCCCGCCGTTATCAGGGTAGTGCAGATTCAAAGACATTGAGGGAATCTCACAGGTGCCGCCCGAAGAACTCGATCACTTGCCGGGTGTGTTCCTGCGGGTAAAGCTGGCTGGCGGTGCAGTGACCCGCATCCGGCATGCGCCAAAGCTCTTTGGGTGGCCTGGCAGCTGCGAATAGCTCATCAAAATCCGGCAGGTACTGGTCTGCGTCGCCGTGGATGAACAGGATCGGGCGGGGGGATATTTTCCCCACCCAGCGGATGGGTTCGTAATGGAACAGGTTGGCTCCGAGGCGTATGGATGTCATGCTGAGGATCAGCCAGGCAAGCGGCCTGGCGAGCCAAGCTGGCAATCCCATCTCAACCGCTCGCGCCGCGATG